>Ga0193958_1000515_pt1 | contig 14053 bp, 10 predicted proteins | sample FB_1_MG_FD_140320 | JGI IMG/M metagenome (GOLD analysis project Ga0193958, IMG submission 140320) | Microbial mat bacterial communities from the Broadkill River, Lewes, Delaware, United States - FB_1_MG | ecosystem: Environmental > Aquatic > Freshwater > River > Microbial mats | place: USA...
GTTGGTCATCGAACTGGCGCCTCTTCGAGGCTGGTTGTCGCAGCTCGCTGCTGTTTTGGGGCCTCCCGCCTTCGGCGGGCGCTACGTTCCGCAGCTCGCTCTTCGCTCGGCCCTGCGGCGGCAAAGCCGCCTGGGTCTGGCCTAACGGCCACTGCTGCACATCGCTAGGCCATTGGGCCCCGCCTTCTAAAAGTAAGATATTTTTCTATAAAAAAAGGGCTGTCGATAATCGACAGCCCTTTTTTGGGGAATCTTCTTTAGTAAATTCAAGCAGCTTTTTGGGCCAGCATTTTACAAACTGCAACAAACTCGCTCAGCATCATGGCCGTAGCGCCCCAAACGGTTTTTCCACAAAGATCAAAATAAGGCATATTAGGTAAAATCGAGCCATTATAAGTTTGAATATCTTTGCGTTTGCGGTTATCCATATCGAGCAATTCAGCCAAAGGAATTTCAATAATTTCTTCCACTTCTTCGGCATCGGGGATAAAATTGGGGCGTTTTTCTAGGTAGCCCACAAAGGGATAAACTAGATAATTGCTCACGGGAATATAGAGTGAGGTCATTTCCCCAAGCAATTCCACAGTTTCGGACAGTACGCCAAATTCCTCTTCTGTTTCTCGCAGCGCGGCGGCGGCGGGGCCCGCATCAAAAGTTTCTAGGCCTCCCCCTGGAAAGCTAATTTGTTTACTGTGGGGAAAAGGCGAATCGGGCCGCTGCATGAGTGCAGTATGCCATTCTCCCTCATGCACATAAAGCAGTAACAAGATTGCTGCTTTTTTATATTTTTTGGGCAATTTGAATCGAGATTCTTGGTCTGCTCTTTGGGCAAGTGCTTGGCCCATCATTTCTTTTTGTGCAGCTTGTCCAGGTAGTTCTTGACTAAGTTGTGCCTGCAGATGGCGAATAAATTTTGCTTTCATTTTCTTTTTTTTTAAAAAGCTAGTATTTCTTTTTTTAACTTAAACGCAGCCCAAGTTGTTCCTGTTGGGTACCGTCTATTTTAGAATAGCTTTCTAAACTAAAGCTCCCTGTCTTAGCCTTTTTGTTTTGTGCTAAAAGCAGGCACTTTTTAAATTGGTTCTTGGTCTTTTTTTTTTGCTAACAAATCTTCTTTATGATTATATCTGCTATTGTTGCTTGCAACCAAAATCGAGCCATTGGCAAGGGGAATAAAATGCCTTGGTATTTGCCTGCTGATTTGCGTTATTTCAAGGCCACTACTTTGGGGCATCCGATTATTATGGGCCGGAAAACCTTTGAGTCTTTAGGGCGCCCCTTACCTAAAAGAAGAAATATCGTCTTGAGTCAGCAAAAGAAGTATGCTCCAGAAGGGGTAGATATTTTTGCCTCATTATGGGATAGTTTGAAGCAACTCAAAAAAGAGGGCTATAAGCAAGTTTTTATTATTGGTGGTGGGCAAATTTATCGGCAGGCGCTTCCTTTTTGCCACAAACTGTATTTGACAGAAGTAGAGATTGAGTTGCAGGGGGTAGATACTTTTTTTCCAGAGCTCAAGTTAGAAAACTGGACCTTATTGAGTGAGGAAGTGCATAAAAAGGACCAAAAGAATCTGTATAATTATAGCTTTAAGGTCTATGAGCAAAAAAACCGGCGCAGTTTACTCAAAGGCTTAGCACATTAGGTTCAGAAGGCGCGCAGCGCCTGGCTGAGGGATGGAAAGGGGTGGCCGGAGGCCAGACCGAACAAAACGAGCGTGAGCGAAGTTTTGTGAAGGGCCGAGCAGACCTGCGAGCCCCGACACAGCCCGACCTGCCCGCAGGGCAGGGCAGCCCCAAATCATAAAAAGAAGCAGTAGAAAAACATATGAGCACAGCAGAGCATAAAGAGCAAATAGCGCATCGGCAGGCGATTTTATTGGACCTCTTGATGTTAATTTTGGTGGTTTTGGATTTAAGTTGGATTGCTTTTGATCAGATTTTTGATATCAAATTGATCCGCGAACAGTTATTTGATGCTTTTTTGCCTCAATTTAGCCATTGGTATTATGAGCGAGTGCACCAGAGTTTTTTGCTTTATGAGTCGACGATATTTGGGACTTTTTTCATTGTAGAAATTAGTCTGCGTTGGGTTTGGGCCATTTGGAAAAAGCGTTATGCCAAGTGGTTTTTCTATCCAATTGTACATTGGTATGATGTCTTGGGTTGTATTCCCTTAAGTTCTTTTCGGGTATTGCGTTTTTTGCGGGTTATAGCTTTGCTATATAGTTTGCACAAGTGGAAATTTGTCAATTTGTACAACTACAGTTTATTTCGCTTGTTAATTCATTACTACAACATTGCGGTAGAGGAAATTTCTGATCGGGTGGCGATTTCTTTATTGGAAGAGGCCAAAACGGAAATTCGTCGGGGGACTCCCTTATCTAAGGCTTTGGCACAGGATGTATTTCGGCCAAGGCATGCTGAATTAACAGATTGGGCTGCGGGGCATATTCAGGCAGGTTTGCAATTGCATTATCATCGTCATCGCTATGAAATACAAGCTTATTTGAAAGACATTATTGAGGAAATCACGCATGGGAACAAAGAGCTCAAGCGATTGCAGAAGATTCCTGTTTTGGGAAAATCTATACAACAGGATGTAGAGCAGGCCGTATCGAACATCACCTTTGGGGTTATTGATCGTTTAACCACAGATTTGGCCAACAAAGAGCATTTAGTGGTTTTAGAAACCACTGTAGCCGCTGTTTTGGAGGTTATTTTTCAGATGAGTGAGCACAGCAAAGGCGAAAAAGATAATTTGGCCAATGATTTAGTTATAGAAAGTGTCGACCTCATCATCAACCGCATACGCAAAAAGCGTTGGCAAGAAGTAGAAGCAAGCTGGAAGGCCTGAATTTACTATACTTTAGCCCATAGTTCAGTAAACAAAAAAAGTAGTTTAGCATTATAATTTTCAGCTTCAACTCTCTATATTTGGCGAAGCTCGAAAAAGCAAAAAAAAATTTGGCCGGCTCGCTAGCCGCCAATTATCATATAATTTCAACTCTAACGTTTATGAAGTTATTAGTGTGTGTTAGCCAAACACCTGATACCACTGCCAAAATTAAGTTTACGGCAGATAACAGCCAATTTGATACAAATGGTGTACAATTTATTATGAACCCCTATGATGAGTGGTATGCCCTAGTGCGTGCACTTGAGCTCAAGGAGCAAGTAGGAGGAACAGTTACCCTTTTGCATGTTGGTCCCAAAGAAAATGAAGCAGTTATCCGCAAAGGACTTGCTATTGGTGCAGACAATGCGGTGCGCATTGATGCAGAAGCCAAATCTTCTCTTTTTGTAGCTAAGCAAATTGCTGAATATGCCAAAACAGAAGGTTTTGACCTTCTCTTTTTCGGTAAAGAAACTATTGACTACAACGGTTCTGAAGTACCCGCTATGGTATCTGAGTACCTCGATCTTCCATTTGTATCTTATGGTATCGAAATGGCAGTAGAGGGCACAACAGCTACTGTTCAACGCGATATTGAAGGTGGTAAAGAAGTGCTTACTGTAGATACTCCATTTGTATTGAGCTGTGCCAAAGGAATGGCCGAGCAGCGCATTCCTAACATGCGTGGTATCATGATGGCCAAGCGTAAGCCGATCCAAGTTGTTCCTGCTGTAGAAGCTGCTGTAGGTGCAGAATTGGTAAGCTATACCTATCCGCCCGAAAAAGGTGATGTTAAACTTATTGATGCGGACAACATGGACGAACTCGTTCAACTTTTGCACAATGAGGCCAAAGTCATCTAATTTTTCCTTGACCAAAAATTATCTCAATATATTATGGCTGTATTAGTATTTGCCGAAAGCCTAACAGGCAGTATCAAGAAAATTGCCCAAGAAGCCGTAGCTTACGGTTATCAGGCAGCCCAAGCTATGGGCACAGAATGTATCGCCCTTACAATTGGCCAAGCCGATGGCGCTGGCGATTTGGGCCTTTATGGCGCTGCTAAAGTTTACAATGTAGACGCTAGCAACGATTTTGACGCTCAGGTTTATGCCAGCATTTTGGGCCAAGCGGCCGATAAATTTGGCGCTGACCTTATCGTTTTTGCTCACTCTTCTTCTGGAAAGTCTTTGGCTGGCCGCCTAGCCGCTCGATTTGATGCTGCTTTGGTGACTGCCGCTACTAGCATTCCTACTGTTGCTGATGGTGGTTTGCATATCAGTAAAGGGGTATTCTCTGGTAAAGCTTTTGCCACTTATGCCCTAAAAACAGACAAAAAAGTAGTAACTATCGCTGGGAATACTTTCCGTCCCACTGAGGTAAGCGCTGCTGTTGCTGTTGAATCAGTAAGCCTAGATGCTGCTTCTGGCCGCATCACAGTGAAAGAAGTAAACACCGTTACTGGTGCCGTTCCTTTGCCCGAAGCAGAATTGGTTGTTTCTGCTGGTCGCGGGATGAAGGGACCCGAAAATTGGGGAATCATTGAAGAGCTAGCAGGTACCCTTGGTGCAGCTACTGCTTGTTCTCGTCCCGTTGCCGATGTACATTGGCGCCCTCACCATGAACACGTAGGCCAAACTGGGGTAGCAATCCGCCCTACACTTTATATCGCAATCGGTATCTCTGGTGCCATCCAACACTTGGCTGGGGTGAACCAATCTAAAGTAATCGTTGTGATCAATAAAGACGCTGAAGCACCTTTCTTCAAAGCTGCGGACTATGGTGTTGTAGGCGACCTCTTCGATGTGGTGCCTAAACTAAACGCCGCTCTCGCAAAATTTAAGGCCAATAACTAAGCCTTCAATTTAACCGAATAAAAAATCCCTAGTTGCTTTGCAACTAGGGATTTTTTTTGCCCATGATTCCGTTAGGGCAAAAAAAAGAGCGGGCGACCTCCTCAGGCCTCCCGCTTCTGCCAAAATACATTAACCTAACTAACTATTATGAACCTGTAATAGTTACAATACAAACTTACAAATATAAAAATTGACAGCCAAATAAAAAAGTGTTTTTTTATTTTTGTTTAACAGCGCTCCCCTATCTAGCTATCCCTTAGCCTTAATTTAAGATTTGCTTTAGTTTATCATAAACTAGATGAGTAGCAGAAAATCAAGGACTTTTATAGCTTTGCGCTCATTTTTCACGATCTATTTGAGTAGACACTCTAAAACAACTGTTTATGAATTTTAAGGATGCCTTTACGGCTAGTATGATTTTATTTGCAGTAATTGATATTATTGGTAGTATCCCTATCATTTTGGACCTCCGCAAAAAAGTGGGACATATTCAATCGGAAAAAGCGAGTCTAGTGGCTGGTATTATCATGATTGCCTTTCTTTTTGTTGGGGAAGAAATTCTCAATCTCATTGGAATTGATGTGAGTTCTTTTGCTGTAGCAGGTGCTATTGTCATCTTTTTCTTAGCTATCGAAATGGTGCTGGGCATTCAAATTTATAAGGAGGATGCTCCCGAAACGGCCTCTATCGTCCCTATTGCGTTTCCATTGATTGCAGGCGCGGGAACTATGACCTCTTTGCTTTCTTTGCGGGCAGAATACGCTCTGCCCAATATCATCATAGCTATTGTCGTTAACCTTATTGTAGTTTATGCGGTCCTCAAACTTTCTGGTCGCATTGAAAAATTACTGGGCCAATCGGGCCTCAATGTGATTCGCAAAGTATTTGGAGTCATCCTTTTAGCTATTTCCATCAAGCTTTTTGCCTCTAATGTAGGCGGTTTGATTAACTAATTGGATTTTTGGCCCGCGGCCGCCCTTTTTTATGGGGCGGCCGCCGCTATGCTGCGGGGCTCGCTGTTCGCTCGGCCCTTCAGCCGCTTCTGGCGGCTTCGGTCTGGCCGTTGGCCACCCACTCCGCAGCGCTGGGCCAATTGGCCCTTCGGGCCAAGGCGGCTTTGCCGCCTATTTTTCTTATTTACCCCCATTTTGCTTCTTAAGGGGCACAAAAAATGGTCTTCTGTTCAGATTTTAAGGGAATCGCTTTATCTTAATTATTCTGGTCCTGAAAGGCGGCAAAGCCGCCGCTGGCTGAGGGATGGAAAGTGGTGGCCGAAGGCCAGACCCAGCAAAATGAGCGTAGCGAAATTTTGCGCAGGGCCGAGCGAATAGCGAGCCACGACACAGCCCGACCCGAGCAAAGCGAGGGGCAGCCCCAAAACAACTTTTTTAAACTCTATTATAACCTACCCATGCGTCAACTTTTTTCCCCTTTATTTTGGAGCAGTTTATTACTGTCGGGATTTTTATTGTTGGGGTTGAGTGCTTGCAGTAAAAAAAGCAAGCCTGCTACCGAACAAGAGCTATTTCAGACCCCTAACGAAGCTTATAAGAATTATATATCGGCTTATAGTTCAGGGCTAATTTCTAGAGCAGATCCTATTCTTATTCGTTTTTCATCTGATTTGGCCAACAAAGACCAAATTGGGCAAATGGCTGATATTGAACTTTTGAGTTTTGAGCCTGCAGTCAAGGGAAAACTCTTTTGGGAAAATGCTGCTACGCTTCGTTTTGAGGCAGAAGAAAGCTGGCCACAAAAGCAAATTTTTCGGGGGACTTTAGAACTCAAAAAGCTATTTAATAAGCTACCAGACAGCCTAGAAAACTTTCAATTTGCATTTAAGGCCTTGCCTCAAAACTTTGAGATTAGCAGCCATCGGATTTACATTCCAGATCCCAATCAGGCCCATTTATTGGAGCTAGAAGGCACGGTATATACTGCAGACGTAGCTAGTCCTGAAGATGTACAACAACTCTTAGCCGTTGACTATCCTGGGCAAGAGAATTTGGAGTTAGTTTGGAAGCATCTGGCAGATCAAAGAACTCATCATTTTACGGTTAAAAAGATCCAGCTCAAAAAAGGAGGAGAAGATGGAGAGCTTTTTTTGCGTTGGGACGGTAAGGCGCTGGGTCTAGACAAAATAGGCGTAGATACGATTAAAATGCCCTCTGAGCTCTTTAAGGTCATGCAGGTAAAAGTATTGGATGATGAATCTGGTTATCCTTATTTTGCACTTCAGTTTTCTCAGCCTATTGCACAATATAGCCAGCCTATTGTACCCAACGTTGATCAGCCTATTATTTCCAACAGTCTAAGAGAACTAGATTATATTAGCATTTTCCAGGATGATGTTGAAGTGAGTCGTCGCTTTGATATTTTTGCAGAGAAAAATGAGCTTAAGTGTATTCCTAGAAATAAAAGTATTTCTGGCGACTTCAAGTTGGTCCTTAATGAGGATTTGCGCTCTTTTTCAGGAGACAAACTCAAGGGACAACAAGAATTCAAAGCCACACTTCAATCAGCCCAACCTGCGGTTAGGTTATTAGGCGAGGGGAATATTTTGCCTGATAACGAGGGACTTTTATTTCCTTTCGAAGCGATCAATCTAAAAGCTGTAGATATACAAATCATCAAGCTTTATGAGAATAATGTAGTGCAATTCTTAAGAGATAACGATATATATGACAACTACTTACGCTATATGGGGCGGGTAATAGTTCAAAAACGTGTTTCTTTACAAGACTTGGCCCCCAATGCCAATCCGAATGAATGGACGCGCTATGCGATCGCCCTAGACGAGCTTATCAAGCAAGAACCTGGTGCTATTTATCAGGTTGCTATAGCATTTAGGAAGGAGTATCAGGCCTTTGGTTGTGGTGCCTCGGCCGCTTTAGGGCTAGAAAGCACGCTCCCACTCTACCGAGAGGATGAAGAAAGCCAAGAGCTAATTAGCTTTTTTGATCGTTCAGAATTTTATAACTATAGCTATCGCCAACGTAATGACCCTTGCTCAGATAGCTACTACAATACTAATCGCTTCGTTCGTCGTAATCTTTTAGCCTCTAATGTTGGAATTATTGCTAAGAGGGGGCCTAATAGAGAAATCTTGCTGGCATTAGCTGATCTTAGAACCACTGATCCAATTGGCAATGCGAAGATCAAAATCTATGACCGTTTTCAACAGCTTATGGCTGAATTGCAAACTGATAAGGACGGCTTTGCCAAAACGACTACTAAGTATGAGCCTGCTGTAGTTGTAGCAGAGTACAATAATCAAAAAGGCTATTTACGGATGAACCAAGGCGGAAACCTATCGCTTAGCCGTTTTGAAGTAGGAGGCAGTCGAATTAAAAATGTCAAAGGATTAAAAGGAAGCATTTATGGAGAACGAGGCGTTTGGCGGCCAGGTGATTCTCTTTTCTTGACAGTTGTTTTGGAAAGCAAAGAAGAAGCGCTTCCTATGCAGTATCCACTCAAATTGCAATTGCGCAACCCCCAAGGGCAAGTGGTCTATAGCCGCATAAAAGGCGAACACCTAAATGGTGTTTATAGCTTCAAGACAAAAACAGAAGATAATGCCCCTACAGGAAATTGGTCTGCAGAAGTTGAAGCAGGCGGATTAACGTTTAGCAAAAGAATCATGATTGAGACCGTTAAGCCTAACCGGCTCAAAATCAATCTAGATTTTGGCAAAGAAGAACTTTTGGCTGAGGACCGTCAGCTAAAAGCGGACCTTAAAGTTAAGTGGCTGCATGGTGCTCCTGCTGCAAAAATACGCAGTAAAGTGCAAATGAGCTTGAGTCCTATGGCGACTAACTTTGAAAACTATAAAACCTTTGTTTTTGATGACCCTAGTCGCCTCAACTATGATGGTAATCCCTTTACCATATTTAACGCTAGCTTAAATGAGCAGGGATTTGCCCAACTGCAGGGAGAAATTAAATTAGAAGCCCTACCTGCAGGAAAACTCAGAGCGGGCTTTAATGTTCGCGCCTTTGAATCTGGAGGAGACTTTAGTGTAGATAATTTCTCTATGCCATTTTCTCCCTTTACCGCCTATGTGGGAATTGAAATTCCGAAAGATGATAGCGAAAGAAAAACACTTAAAGTTAATGACGGTAATAAAATCGATATTGTAGTTGTCAACGAACAGGGACAACCACTAGCCAACCGAAAAGTAAAAGTTGGGCTCTATCGCCTCGATTGGCGTTGGTGGTGGGACAATGATTCTGAAAACCTTTCTCGTTTTAGCAGCAGCTACCACAAAGGAGCTATTTCTACGATAGAATTGACCACTGATGCTCAAGGAAAAGCAGTTTATCAAGTGACCCCTGAAGAATGGGGCCGCTATTTGGTCCGAGTAACTGAAGAAAGTAGCGGACACTGTACAGGTGACTTTTTCTATGCTGGCTCTCCTTGGGATGATAGCGATTTTGGCAACCGATCTGCTGCTAGTATGCTAGCCTTTTCATCAGATAAAGATGTTTATGCTCCTGGAGAAGAAGTGGTAATCCAATTGCCTGCGGGTAAAACTGGCCGCGCCCTTTTAAGCTTAGAAAACGGGAAAAAGATTTTGGAGCATCGCTGGATTAAGATTCAGGATACCCCTAAAGGCATTCAAGAGGTTCGCTTTAAAGTTGATCGCAAAATGAGTCCCACTATTTATGCGCATATCAGTTTAATCCAACCTCATCAAAATACACTTAATGACTTAGCTATTCGAAGCTATGGGGTCATCCCGATTCGCGTAGAAGACCCCGAGACTCGTTTAGAGCCTAAACTAGAAATGCCCAGTAAATTGCAACCCAATAGCACTGTCAGTATTAAGGTCCAAGAGGCCAAAGGCCGTCCTATGACTTATACTATTGCCATGGTTGATGAGGGATTGCTAGATCTTACTCGATTTAAAACCCCTAATCTTTGGCCTGAATTCTATAAAAAAGAAGCCTTGGGTATAAAAACTTGGGACCTTTATGGGCAGGTTTTGGGCGCTTTTGGCCAACAACTAGACCGTATTATTACCGTTGGTGGGGGTAGTGGTATTGATCCAGCTCAAGCAAAAAAAGCCAATCGCTTTAAACCAATGGTACGCTATTTAGGCCCCTTCGAGCTTAAAGCTGGCGCCAAGGCAGAACATCAAATTAAAATTCCCAACTATATCGGTTCGGTCAGAACGATGTTAGTTGCCGCCCAAGATGCCGCTTATGGCCATGCTGAAAAAACAACTCCTGTCCGTAAAGACCTAATGACCTTAGCCTCTTTGCCTCGAGTACTATCTCCTAAAGAACGCTTAGCTCTACCCGTAACGGTTTTTGCTATGGAAGATGATATTAAAGAGGTAGAAGTTAGTTTAACAACCAATGAATTGCTTCAAATTAAAGGCGAGAAAAGCAAAAAACTTCGCTTTGATCAAATTGGAGAACAAATGCTTTCCTTTGATATTGAAGCAGCAGAAGGTTTGGGCGTAGCCAAAATTAAAATTATTGCCAAATCTGCTGGAAAAACCGCTACCTATGAACTAGAGGTCCAAGTTCGTAACCCCAACCCCCGTATTAGCAAAACTTATGCGGCCATTTTACAAGCTGGCGAGAGCTGGGAACAAGCCTTGGCCCGAATTGGTATGCCTGGCACAAACCGCGCTAGCCTAGAACTTTCTCGAATTCCTGCTCTTAACCTACAAAAGCGATTAGACTACCTCAAACGCTATCCTTATGGCTGCGTTGAACAAACTGTCTCTGCCGTTTTTGCACAATTGTACTTAGGCTCACTCATGCCCTTAAGTAAAAAAGAATCAGCAGAAGTGGAGAAAAATATCAAAGCAGCAATTAATCGCCTAGCCCGTTTCCAAACCGCTACAGGTGGTTTTGCCTACTGGCCCGGTGGAAGTGAAGCTTCTGAATGGGGCAGCAGTTATGCCGGACACTTTTTGGTAGCCGCAAAAAAAGCAGGTTATTTGGTTCCCCAAGCCATGCTCGATAACTGGGCGAAATACCAAAGAAGTATGTCCCGAATTTGGCGAATGCCTCGTGGGCAGCAACTGAACCAACAGTCGAACAGCCCCTTAATGCAGGCCTACCGTCTTTATACTTTGGCCCTAGCAGGTAAGGCCGAGTTAGCCGCTATGAATTTACTACGCAATCAGCCTCTACTAACTACTAATGCCAAATGGCGCTTGGCCGCAGCTTATACCCTCACAGGCAATAATCGATTGGCCAAAGATATGGTTAAAAATTTGCCTCAAGAGGTCGGTAACTACCGCGAAATGAGTTATACTTACGGCTCTGACCTACGCGATGAAGCCATGATTTTAGAAACCCTCAACCGCCTTGGACAAAAAACCCAATCGGCTAGGGTCCTACAGCAATTGGCCAAAAAACTTAGCTCTGACCGTTGGTACTCTACCCAATCAACAGCCTATGCTCTCTTGGCCGCTGCCGATTTTGTCAAACAACAAAAAGGGGGCGCTCAAGCCAAAAATAGTTACAGCTTTAGCTTTGCCCAACTCAATGAAAATGCAGCACTTGAGCAAGCTCCAATTTTTGAAACTGAGTTGCCCGTCGGTAGCCAATCCGAAACTCTTAAGGTCAGCAATACGGGCGGTGCACCACTTTTTGTACAGGTTTTACTTGAGGGACAAGCCCTACAAAATGAAACTGAAGAAATTAGCAATGACCTTAAATTGACGGTTAAATACCAAGATTTAGAAGGCAATAAGTTAGACATTAAGCAAATCAAGCAAGGTACCGATTTTATGGCGATTGTTGAGGTAGCCAACCCCGGTCAAAGAGGCCGCTATGAAGAACTGGCCCTAGAACAAATCTTCCCCGCAGGCTGGGAGATTTTATCTAACCGCATGAATGCCGCCCTAGGCGCTGGCGATAGCCGAGCCGATTATCAAGATATTCGCGATGATCGCGTTTATAGCTTCTTTGATTTGGGCGCTGGCCAAAAAATGACCTTCAAAATTTATTTGAATGCTGCCTATAAAGGCCGCTTTTACTTGCCCCACCAATCTTGTGAGGCCATGTATGACCACAGCATTTTTGCCAATAAAGCTGGCGGTTGGGTAGAGGTAAACTAGCCCCCTCTCCTATTGGAAAAGCGCCAGTCGTCTCTTGAACGGCTGGCGCTTTTTTATTTTTATTTTTATTCTGCTGTTTTGGGGCCTCCCGCCTGCGGCGGGCGCTACGTTTCGCAGCTCGCTGCTCGCTCGGCCCTGCGGCAGCAAAGCTGCCTGGGTCTGGCCTACGGCCACTGCTGCACATCGCTAGGCCAAAAAAACTGCGGCTCTGCCGCAGCCCGCCAAAGAGCCATTTAAGCCTTAGCCCATTTTCTCAATTGGCTAAGTGTCGCCCGCATATCTTTGGGCGGATCTGCCTGAAATTCTAAGATTTCACCACTACTAGGATCTGCAAATTGAAGTTGATATGCATGCAGAGGCACTCTTTTTAGTAATGGACGCTCTTCTGCATATTTAGCCGAACGATATTTTTGCCCCTTGATTTCAGACAAGAAAAATTGTTCCTGCCCCCCATAACTAGGATCTACCAATAAAGAATTCCCCAAATGCTTGAGATGCAGGCGAATTTGATGAGTACGCCCCGTTAAAATGTCACAAGCAAGTAAACTATGTCGCTTAAAAGTTTCCAAAGTAGAGTAGTCTGTAATAGAGGGCTTCCCCTTTCTAGCTATTGCCATTCGGCCCGCAATAGTGGGATGTTTGCCAATAGAAGCATCTATACGACCTGCTGCGGGATAAGGTTGACCAAGGACCAAAGCCCAATAGGTCTTTTTAGTTTTTCGCTCTTCAAACTGAAGGCTCAAATTTTTGTGCGCTTCGGCAGTTCTGGCAAAGCAAATAATACCCGAAGTATCCTTATCAAGGCGGTGCACAATATAAATTTCGCCAAAATCAGCTTGTAGGATATGGTAAAGATTGGGTACTTCATCGGGGCGAAAGCGATCTGGAATGCTAAGCAAGCCAGGCGCTTTATTGACCACAATGAAGTCCTTTGTTTCAGCAATAAGCTGATAGTTTAGTTTTTTTGCCATTTTAATTTAGCGTTCTAATATAATGTAGAAACATTTGGCCCTTTTTCTTCTGCCCGAAGGGCAGATTTGGCGCCTGCAAGGCGTTTTTGGGCCTAGCGCTGTGGAGGGGTGGCCGTAGGCCAGACCCAGGCGCTTTGCGCCGCAGGGCCGAGCGAACAGCGAGCCCCGCAACATAGCGCCGCAGCTTGCTGCGGAGGCCCCAAAGATCAAAAAAAAAAGCAGCTTCCGTAAATAATCCTTACGAAAGCTACTGGAGGACTTGAAAAAATGCCCTAAAGTCTTTATAATTGAGGAAGCTCAATCAAGTTAGGGGCGTTGACATGTGTAAGTTCTAGAGCTTCAGCTTCTAGATTTTTCTCTTTAATGCGGAAACTACCTTGACTGCCATCGGGATGAACTTTAAGCTGACCTTTAATGATATAGGGATTCGTCACCCATTGATCTCGCCAAGAAATTTTGAGGTCCATCACAAGATGACTCGCCTCCACATCAGCTTTAAGCACCTCTAAACCAGGAGATTGAAAAGGCTCTGGATAAACAGCTTTAATCGCATACCAAACAGAAGCCTTGGCTAATTCTTCGGGATTATCTCCTTTTCTGGTGTAAGGGCGTTTAAGATGAGCAATTTTTAGTGGGCCAGCTTTTGGTCTTGTTTGTTCGGTCAGGGTGGTTAATTCTTCTCCCTCTGTTTCTGCTTCATCTTGAAAAAAGCCATCTGAGATATAAACAGTTTCTTTTGGGAGTTGGAGTAAATCCGTCTCATTTCCTTGATTGCAAGCGGCTAGTACGATAAAGCTAAAAAGGTATAAGAGGTAAGAATAGGAACTTGGATACTTCATACGGTCCATTATGTAAGTTCGTAAAAACGGCTGATGAATGGGGAGTTTATTCAGGCCGTTGAGACTAAGTTGGTTGGCTGTTATTGGTCGTCACAAAGTAAGCGATAATTTGTATATTATTTCAACTTTAGATCTTAAAAAGCGCCACAATCTCTTTATTATCAGTAATAAATCCAAATGAAAAGCTGTTAAATCTATCTTATTTAACGAGCTTTTTTATTTTCACATAGGCTTGAGCATCAAGGATGCCCAATGCTTGAGCGCTAGTTGGCGAAAGCATAACAATTGAGCCTCTGGCAAAGGGGGTATCTGGAACAGATCCTAAAACCTTTGCATATATTCGGCGTTCAATCATAGGGTTTTCGATTAGAATTACATCTCCAGCGGGAGCTCCATCATAAAGAACGTAAA
>Ga0193958_1000517_pt1 | contig 14017 bp, 16 predicted proteins | sample FB_1_MG_FD_140320 | JGI IMG/M metagenome (GOLD analysis project Ga0193958, IMG submission 140320) | Microbial mat bacterial communities from the Broadkill River, Lewes, Delaware, United States - FB_1_MG | ecosystem: Environmental > Aquatic > Freshwater > River > Microbial mats | place: USA...
AGAGGTTGCGATCACCCCCTTGATAGGCACCTTAGGGTTTTGGATCATATAGTTGAGGGCTAGATTTCCGCCCATCGAGTGGCCATAAAGGAAAGTGGGCAAACTATTAAACTTGCGTTGACTTTCAGCAAGGAGCTGATCAATCTCCTTAAAAAGGGCCTCATATTTTGGGGTATGGCCTCTTTGTCCTTCAGATTGGCCATGTCCGATGCGATCTGAGGCGAGCAAAGCCCAACCTCTTTGTGTAAAAAAATGGGCGAGATGAACATATCGGTTGATATGTTCGCCTAGTCCGTGGACCAGAAGGACCACTCCTTTGGGCGTTTGCGTATTGGGAATCCAGCCTTGTCCAAAGATTTTCTTGCCTTGGGCATTCTTCCAATTAAAGTTATAGGTTTGCATATTTCGATTGGTATAAAAAAGGACCTAAGGTAAAATTACCTTAGGTCCTTGAAAGATAAGAAAAACTAGTGGAAGATTAAGCTAGGCCGTGAGCTGTTAGGCGAGCCTTTACTTTTAGAATTTGGCGAATCTCCTCTAAATCTACTTCATACGGTCGATAGACCTCATTATCAGAAAGTAGTTCTAATCCAACAACTTGGTTGCTATCACTATCCTTAATTCGACGAATGCGTTTAGTCACCACAGTATCTGTAACCACCACATAAACCCCATTATCTCGGGGCATTTGGTTGCGTTCTAAGGCTTCACAGATTACGATATCGCCATTGGTGATATGCGGGAGCATACTATCTCCGCTAATTTCAAAAGCGAGCAAGGGGCCTTCTAGACCAGGAACAGAGAAACGTTTGAATTGGTCCAAATACTCCTTATTATCTACAGCCAGTGCATAGCCAGCAGAGGCTTTATCTGGCACCAATGTAATGTTATTGCGGCCTTGAATAATCTTTTCGGCTAAAGAGTGAGTAGGAATTTCATTGCTATCACTATTATAGAGTTGTTCGCTACCGCCAAAAACAAAATTGGCGTTAATATCGAAATGCTCAACCAGCAAGTTAATTTGCTTGACCGTCAGGCTGCGGTCTCCTTTCAGCACGTTATTGATGACATGATTGTAGGTCTCCAGCTTATCGGCAAGATCTGATTTTCCCTTAATTTTATTACTTTTGGTCAACTCATCATAGATAAGGCTGAAACGTTGGTTGACAATATTTTTGCTAAAGTCGGTCATATGGATATGGAATTCGTTTGCCCCTTCTCAAAATCGCAACATATAGTTGCAGTTAGTGACAATCACACAGAAAGAACAACAAAAAGTTTTAAATACTTATGTTTCAAACAATTAGGCCTTAAAATTAGTACTTTGGCAAAAAATAAATGCATATGTTTGGCTTTTTTTCGGTAAAAAACAATTTATATCCATTTCTTTTTGGATTTTGCCTTCTTTTTGTTGCTTGTTTGGCCGAGCCTACGCCAGTATTAGATTGGCCCAATGATTTGGGGGAACAAATTCGAGTAGAGCGGCAGCGAAGAGCATGGAGTCGGGAAGAGTTGGCAGCGGGTTTGGGTATTTCGGTAGAAAGTCTTCAGCTTATTGAGGAGGGGCGGGCGACACCTATCTATGAAAAAGTAGATGAAATAGAAGCCTTTTTGGGAATAAAAATAGATAAAAGTCAGTTGGATAGTTTAGCAACTTTTTAGCGTCAAAATTGTCTAATAGTTAACAACTTAAAGCAAGATGAAAATAGAGGAAGAGATCAATCAACAGCGTCCATTCAAAGATATGTATCAGAAAGCAGGTATCAATATTTTATTTACTGCTTCTTGGCTAAGTAAACTACAAACCGATATATTAAAACCTTATGGTTTATCGATTCAACAATTTAACATTTTACGGATATTGCGCGGGATGCGGGGCAAGCCGGCTACAGTCAAATTATTGACAGCGCGTATGATTGATAAAACCTCCAATGCCTCTCGTTTGGTCGAAAAACTACAGCGTAAAAGCTTGGTAGAGCGAAAATCTTGCAAGCAAGACCGTAGAAGAGTAGACATTTACATTAAAGAGGAGGGGCTTAAGGTGTTGGCAGAGGCTTCTGCCCAACTAGAGGCCCAGATGGGGGATTGTATGAGTCATTTAGCGCTAGAGGAAGCAGAAAAACTTAGTGATTTATTGGATCAGTTGAGAGGCTAGGGCATTTTTGGGGGCTGCCCCTTCCGCCGGGTTGAAACCCAGCGCAAAGCGGTATCGCTTTGCGGAGCTATACAAAATGAGGGTTGAAACCCTCATGAATTATCGGGCGGGTCGGGCTGTGCGTAGGCTCGCTAATCGCTCGGACCTGCGCAAAATTCGCTACGCTCATTTTGCTGGGTCTGGCCTTCGGCCCCCCACTACCATCCCTCAGCCGCGTCGCTTCGCTCCTTTGTGGCGGCTTTGCCGCCTATTTATCGTAAAAAGGGCAAGAATGCTAAAGCTGGCTTTCTTTTTTTTGGGATAAAAAAATTACATTTGTTCGCAAGATTTTCTTTTTAAGCAACCAAAATTTGTAGGACGTGGGATTTGACAAAAAAGACCGGCGCTTCGAGAGTGTTTTCTCGCGCAAAGTAAAAGCGGGCAAACGCCGAACGTACTTCTTTGATGTACGGCAGACCAGAGGGAATGATTATTATGTGACCATTACGGAGAGTACGCGCCGTTTTGAGGACGACAGCTACTCTAGACACAAGATTTTCTTATACAAAGAAGACTTCAATCGTTTTGTAGAAAACTTAAATGAAGTTGTAGACCATGTTAAAACGGAGTTGTTGCCAGACTACGACTACGAAGAATACAGCCGTCGATATGAGGATGATGGCGAATGGGATTTTGAGCAAGGAAACTCTTCAGAAGAGAATGACTGGTAGTCTTTAGTTTGCTCAGCAAAAGCCCCCTTTTCCGAATCGGAAAAGGGGGCTTTTAGTTTTGCGTTTAGCAGGCTGAGGGATGGAAAAGGGTGGCCGAAGGCCAGACCTAGCGGGCTTTGCCCGCGCAGGGCCGAGCAGACCTGCGAGCCCTGACACAGCCCGACCCAGCCGAAGGCTGGGGCAGCCCCAAAACAGCATCCTAACTTAAGACTTCATCACTTCTTTGAGCTTTGCTCTAAGGAAATCGGCGGTATAAGAGCCTTTAATTTTCAGCATTTCTTCTGGGCTACCTTGAAAAATCAGTTGGCCTCCATTTTTCCCCCCTTCAGCACCTAAGTCAATAATATAATCGGCGGATTTGATAACCTCCATGTTGTGTTCGATTACGATCACGCTATGGCCAGCCTCCACCAAGGCATTAAAGGCATCCAAAAGCTTTTTGATATCGTGAAAATGCAGGCCAGTAGTAGGCTCATCAAAAATAAAGAGAATATGTGGGGTTCGGCCTTCATCCTTGCCTAAGAAAGCAGCCAGTTTTACCCTTTGGGCTTCTCCCCCAGAAAGGGTACTAGAAGATTGGCCGAGGCGAATATAGCCTAAGCCAACATCGGCCAGCGGTTGGAGTTTGCGAACAATATCTTTTTGGTCTTCAAAAAATAGCAGGGCTTCTTCTACTGTCATTTCTAGAACATCGTAGATCGATTTATCATTGTACTTTACCGCCAAAACCTCTTTTTGGAAACGTTGACCATTGCAATCCTCACAAATAAGGCGTACATCGGCCAGAAACTGCATAGAAACGACTGTTTCGCCTTCCCCTTTACAGCTTTCGCAGCGGCCTGCCTCTACATTAAACGAGAAATGTTTAGGCTTAAAGTTTTGCATTTTAGCCGTATGCTGTTTAGCAAATAGCTTTCGGATAGCATCATAAGCCTTGACATAAGTTACGGGATTAGAGCGAGAAGAGCGGCCAATAGGCGATTGGTTCACCATTTCAATCTGGCCAATTTGCTCATAATCTCCTGTTAGGGCTTTAAAAGCGCCTGGTTTTTTCTTGCTGTCTTCACCTAGAGCGCGCAATAGTGCAGGATATAAAATGCCCTTGACCAGCGTTGTTTTTCCGCTACCGCTCACGCCTGTTACTACAGAAAAACTATGCAAAGGGAAATTGACATCAATATTCTTGAGATTATGTTCTGCAGCACCTTCTAGGCGAATAAAACTATGTGGTTTTCGGCGACAATCGGGCAAGGGTATTTCCATTCGGCCGCTCATATATTTAGCGGTTAGGCTATCGGCTGCAGTTGAATGAATTTCAGGATAAGGACCAGCAAAGACAATTTCTCCACCATGTACACCAGCAAAAGGGCCTACATCAATAAGGTAATCAGCTTGGGCAATAATATCCTCTTCATGTTCGACCACCACCACGGTATTTCCCAAATCGCGCAACTTGCGCAACACCTTAATCAGGCGGTCAGTATCTCTGGGGTGCAGCCCAATACTGGGTTCATCGAGGACATAAAGCGAACTAGTTAGGTTGCTGCCTAGAGTTCTCGTAAGATGAATACGTTGAATTTCTCCGCCCGAAAGGCTAGCAGAAAGGCGATCGAGGCTAAGATAACTAAGGCCTACTTCTAGCATAATATTTAGGCGGCCTTTAATTTCTTCTAACAGGCGATCAGCAATTTCGGCTTCTTGGGAACTTAGTTCTAATTGATCTAGAACCTCTACTAACTGATCTATAGGCATTTGAACCAATTGGCCAATGTGATAGTCATTGATTTTTATGTAGAGTGCTTCAGGGCGAAGGCGAGTTCCATGACAGGCGGGGCAAGTAGTTTTGCCTCGGTAGCGAGCCAACATTACTCGATTTTGGATTTTATAGGAATGGCTTTCTAAATCCTTAAAAAAGCCATGAATACCTTCAAAATGCTGGTTGCCATCCCAGAGATCCTTCAGTTGTTGAGCACTCAGCTCTCGGTAAGGGCGATGCACTGGAAAATCAAACTTATCGGCTACTTTAAGTAGTTTTTTGAGCCATCGACTGGCTTTATCACCACGCCAGCAAGCCACTGCATCCTCAAAAATAGACTTTTGTTTATTGGGAATTACTTTTTCTTCATCAATGCCCAAAGCTTTTCCATAACCTTCGCAGGCAGGACAGGCACCCAAAGAGCTATTAAAATTGAAAAGTTGAGGACTAGGTTCTTCAAAACTTTGTCCATCTAATTCAAAACGAGTGCTAAAACTATATAGTTCTCCATCTAGACAATCAATAAAACAGCGGCCAAGCCCCTCCTGAAAAGCAGAGTCAACGGAATCTGCAATTCGTTTATTGTTTTCGGCATCGTCTTTGTGCATCACAAATCGATCAATCAGAAGATAAGGAACGGCCTCTGTTTTGGGGAGTTCTGCTTCCAAAAGTTCTTGTATTTTACGTGTTTTGCCCTCCCATTGCAGGCGAGTATAGCCTTTTTGGAGGAGTAGATCTAGGCTTTGTTCTAGGCTTCGGCCTTGTAGCAAAACAGGAGCAAGTAAAAGGACCTTTTGGCCATTTTCTAGCTGATGTAAAAAATCAATCACATCAGTTACGGATTGTTTCTTGACTTCTTGGCCAGAAATTGGCGAAAAAGTATGCCCTACTCTAGCAAAAAGCACTCGGAGATAATCATAAACTTCGGTTAGGGTGCCTACTGTAGATCTAGCGTTTTTGTTGCCCACTCTTTGCTCAATAGCAATAGCGGGACAAAGGCCGCTAATTTGGTCTACTTCGGGCTTTTTCATCCGCATCAAAAACTGTCGAGCATAAGAAGATAAACTCTCGACATAGCGGCGTTGCCCTTCTGCATAAAGCGTGTCCATGGTCAAGGATGATTTTCCTGAACCCGATACACCAGTCACGACGACCAACTGATGATAAGGAATTTCTACATCTACGTTTTTAAGGTTGTTGGCATTGGCCCCCTTAATGCGAATTGATTTTTTTTCTCTCATCTTGCAACCTTTCAGGCAATTGTGCGTAATCTTAAAGAAAACTAAAAAATGGGTCCTCGCTGCGGCAAAAAATAATGTCCCACAGCTAATTATTAGGCCCACAAAGATAAAAAACAAACTTGGACATAGGCCAATTCCCTAAATAATGAATTATATTTGCGCCTAGCCCCCAATACTCCAAAAAAAATAACCTTCTCCTCTAATAAGAAAAAACAAGCTTTGCCTATCGTACAAAGATTTACACCTTTAGTTCAAATTTCCTAGTTCTTAAACATGCGCCTTGGGCCACTCCTTAAACTGTTCACTCCTTACTTTATGGGCATAGTCTGCCCTGAACAGTCTGTCTCAGGACTGCATACTCTTGTTGTACCTAAAAAATACTGCCATGACCTGTAAATCTGCTCACGATCGGGACCTTATCCGTAGCTACATGCAAGGAGACGAAAAGTCTTTTGAAAACCTATTGAACAAGCATAAAACTAGAATTTACACCTCTATCTATATGTTTGTCAAAGATAAGGATCTAGCCAATGATCTTTTCCAAGAGACTTTCATCAAAATTATTGACACTTTTCGCTCTGGCCGCTACAATGAAGAAGGAAAATTTCTTCAATGGGCTTTGCGCATCTCTTACAATCTTTGTGTCGATCATTTTCGCAAAAACAAGCGCCGGCCTACAGTGGCTGCTAGCGATGATTTTGATATCCTTGACATCCTTAAAGTCAATGAGGACAATCAAGAAACTCGCATCATGAAGCGCCAAACCTACGATAAAGTCCGCCAACTGGTCGATTGCCTACCTAAAGAACAACGTGAGGTCATTATCCTCCGCCATTATGCCGAGCTTTCTTTCAAAGAAATTGCTCAGCTCACCAAAGTAAGCATCAATACGGCTTTGGGCCGCATGCGCTATGCTTTGATCAATATTCGCCGAATGATTGAGGAACGACAGATTTCACTTCAATAAGTCTTATCTTATGTTTTGGTTACAGTTTTTTTTGCCTTTTTTTTTCGAGGCTATAAAAAGAGCGACTTGCTGCTGAGCGAGTCGCTTTTTTTATTTTTTAGAAGGATTTGGGGCTGCCCCGCCCTATGGGCGGGTCGGGCTGTGTCAGGGCTCGCAAGTCTGCTCGGCCCTGCGCCGCCTTTGGCGGCTGGGTCTGGCCCTTTGGGCCACCCTTTTCCATCCCTCAGCCGAGGCGCTATGCGCCTTTGCGGCGGCTTCGCCGCCTATAGGACCGCTATTTTTTTTGGTCCAAAATAGTTTGGTAATCGCAAAGGGCGGCAAATAATTGTTGGCTGGGCAGGCCCACAATATTAAAATAACTGCCCTGGATGCCCTTAATGCCGATGAGGCCTATCCATTCTTGGATGGCGTAGCCACCTGCCTTATCAAAGGGTTGAAAATGGCTGACGTAATACTCAATTTGTTGGTCTGTCAGCTCGGCAAATTCTACTTTGGAGCTGCCCACAATATCGTAGCGTTTTTCTTGTCCCCAAAGGCAAATAGCGGTACGGACCTCATGCGTTTTGCCCGATAAAGCTCGTAAAAAGGCTTTGGCCTCTTCTGCGGATTGGGGTTTTTCGTAGCTATTTTCGGCATCAATGACGGTAGTATCTGAACAAAGGAGCAGCTGTTCGGCTTTCTCTAGTAAGTGCAAAACTGAACGGGCCTTTTTTTGGGCTAAAAAGAGGGCAATATCGGCTAGCGGGAGAGTAGGGGGATAATCCTCTTCTACATTTTGGGCAATTTGCTGAAAGCGCAGGCCCATATCTCGCAACAACTGTTGTCTTCTGGGCGATTTGGAGGCTAGAAGGATTTCTATTTCTGGAAAAAACAATGGAATAGAAGCAGACATAAATATAGATATGATGGTCCAATAAAAAGTTTTGCAGGGCCGTCAGGCCCGCAGGCCTAGCGATGTGCAGGGGTGGCCGATAGGCCAGACCGAGGCGCCAAAGGCGCCAAAGGGCCGAGCGAATAGCGAGCCCCGAAACGTAGCGCCGCAAGCGCAGCGCAGCGGAGGCCCCAAAATAATCAACTCATCAAGCAGAAAAAAAAGAGATGCAAATTTTATTAAAAACGAAAGTAGAGCAGGCCCCCAAAGCGGTAATAGCTGCTTTTGACAAAGATCTATTTATCCAGCTCAAGCCGCCGGGGGTTGGTCTAAAATTGCTGCGTTTTGATGGTAGTAAAACGGGAGATCGGGTAGAAATGCAATTGAATTTTGGTTTATTTAAGCAAAACTGGCGGGGGCGGATTACGGATCATGGCGAAGAGCGGGGCGGTTATTACTTTGTGGATGAGGCCGAGGGGGAAGAGCTGCCTTTTTTCTTAAAAAAGTGGCGGCATAAGCATTGGGTATTGCCAGCGGATTCGGGCTGTTGGATTATAGACGAGATTGATTATGAGGCCCCTCTGGGTTTAAATTTATTACTTTATCCTTCACTTTGGTTACAGTTTGCTTATCGGAAGCCGATTTATCGAAAATACTTTCGTTTGGTGGGGGTGAATAGGCAATAAAGTTTAGAATTTGGGCTTCTCAAAGCGAGTTATGCAGAACTTTATTATTTTTGTTGGGATAGAATCTCAGGAACAGAAAATAAATACATTGTGAAAAGAGGAATACTAGCGAGTTTACTGTTAATTATCGTCTTGGTTAGCGATCAGTGGCTAAAGATCTGGGTGAAGCTCAATATGCAAATGGGCCAACATTTTAATATTTTTGGAGAGGGGCAAGATTGGGGACAGATTTATTTTACGGAAAATCCGGGAATGGCCTTTGGGTTAGAATTTGGGGGTGCTTACGGCAAGCTTTTTCTGACAAGTTTTCGCTTAGTAGCTGTAACAATTATGTCTGTTTATCTCTATCAGATTATAAAGAAAAAGAAAGGGCTAACCTTAATTAGCAGTGTCTCCTTTATTTTGGCTGGGGCCTTGGGCAATATACTAGATAGTGTATTTTATGGGGCTTTTTTCACAGAAAGTCCAATACATGGTGGTTTGGCAGAAGTAACTGCTTTTGGGGAGGGTTATGCTCCCATCCTCTATGGTCGGGTAGTAGACATGTTTTACTTTCCGTTAATAGAGGGAGATTATCCCAATTGGCTGCCGATTGTGGGAGGAAAACACTTTTTGTTCTTTCAGCCTATATTCAACTTGGCAGATGCTTCTATCAGTTTAGGCGTATTTTTGATTATATTTTGCTATCAAGACTTTATGGAAACGGTGGGAAATTCAGCAAAAGAGGATGAAAACCTAGAAACCATTCAAACTCCTGCAGAGGATGCCCCTATCGTGGATCAAATGGAAGAGCCTATAGTTATGGAAGAAGACTCTACAAGTATAGATGCGCAAGTTGGTTTAGACATCAACTTAGATGAGGAAGAAGATTAACAATTACATATAGCTTCTAAGCATTACAAAAGCCAGTTTAACCACTGGCTTTTTTTATTTAGAAGAAGCAGGCTACTTAGATTTTTAGACCTTAAAAGCTTGTCTTTGTGACAAAAATCATCAAATAAGTCTTATTTGGCCTCGACATTTGTAACTATATAATAGCTACAAAAAAGAAAATCTATGAAAACGTTAACCTACTTAGCCCTGTTTACTTTAGGGTTAGGCTTGACTGCCTGTTCGTCTAAGGAAGTACATCTTAATGAGCATCATCCCAATAGTGTAGAAAAAAATCCTGTCAAGATAGAGGCTTCACCAAGCGAGAAGCAGGCTATACATAAGCATGAAGACTGGAGTTATCAGGGAGAGACTGGGCCAGAGCATTGGGCAGAGCTCGAAAAAACATCAAGTTGTGGGGGAATGCATCAGTCGCCTATTAACATTGTAGAGTATCAAACTGATGAGCAGCTTCCTCCATTAGACATTCAGTATGCTGACCAAACTATTTTGCATGATGTGGTTAACAATGGCCACTCCATTCAGTATGATTTTGAGGAGGGGGATTATATTGTTTTAGAGGGAGAAAAGTTTTATCTCAAGCAGTTTCATTTTCATGAGCCTTCAGAGCATACAATAGAGGGGATTCGTTATCCTTTAGAAATGCATTTGGTACATGCTAACAAAGATGGAGATATTGCTGTTTTGGCAGTAATGGCCAAAGAAGGAGGGCAAAGTGCTCCTTTTGATTTTTTGGAAGCTTATTTACCTTTGGCGGCAGGGGCAAAAAAAGAGATTGGAAAACCTTTCGATATGAATCTAAATCTGCCCAAGGATAGAAGCTACTATCACTACAAAGGGTCTTTAACCACGCCTCCTTGTTCGGAAAATGTTCAATGGTATATTTTTAAAACACCTATTGACATTTCGTTGAAACAGGCTAAAATTTTAGAAGAGAATATGCCTGTTCATAATTATCGGAATGAGCAGCCCGTTAATGATCGTATTGTTAAGGCTAGTCCAAATTTCTAGTATTGGACAAGCTCATTAGAAAAGCGCAACAGATTGGATATCTGTTGCGCTTTTTGTTCTTTATTCGTTTTTGGACCAATAAAAAGCCAAACCTAAGCCAGAGATAATATGCCAAATTCCCCAACAGGCAGCAATCAGTGCCATTCCTCCCATGCCACTAAAATACTGAAAACAGAGTACTAGGCCAAGGCCAGAGTTTTGGATACCGAGCTCTATGCACAAGGTTTTTTGTTGAGTCCAAGGCAAGCTAAAGCCTTTTGCTAATCCCAGTCCTAATCCTAATGCTAAGGCATTTTGCAAAATAACCAAAAAGATTACAGCGCCAATATAGCCGAGAAAAATCTGAATATTGGAGATAAAAGCAAGAACGACTAACAGGCCAAAAAATACGATAGAAATCCATCTGAAAACAGTTGACATTCTACGGGCTAAATTGGGTCGGTAATTGGCTATTATAAGACCTAAAAGAAGCGGAAAGCCCATCATTAGGCTAACATCGACAAAAAGTGGTAAAAAGTCTAATGAAAGCGTTTTCATCTGCTCTTGAGCAAAAGGCAAACGACTCCCCCAAAACATAAAATTGAGGGGAGTACTAACAGCGGCTAATAAGGTAGTACAGGCCGATAAACTTACAGAAAGAGCTGTATCCCCTTTGGCTAGATGCGTAAAAAAATTGGACATATTTCCACCTGGACAAGCAGCCACCAACAACATTCCCAACGCGATGCTAGGTAGAGGGGCTATATTTAAAGCCCAAGTAGCACACAAAAAAACAAAAGAGAGTGCTGGCAAAAAAAAGAGTTGTCCCAAAAGACCTAAAACAATTGGTCGCGGTTGTTGAAGTAAACGCAGAAAATCTTGTCCGCGGAGGTCTAAGGCTACCCCAAAAATAATAAGTCCAAGTACCAGCTTCAATAAAAGCTGTGTACTTGGACTAAAGGCCAGCTCAAGCTGGTCAATATCAGAAAGCAATAGCATAGACTAGTCTTCTTTTTTCGAGAAGAAAGAGTCGACAAAACTGCGTTTGTTAAAGGCTTGGAGGTGCTCTATGCCCTCTCCTACCCCAATATATTTAATAGGAATTTTGAATTGGTCACTAATGCCAATTACAACACCACCTTTGGCAGTACCGTCTAGTTTAGTGATAGCAAGTGAGCTTACATCTGTAGCCTTAGTAAACTCTTCGGCTTGGATAAAAGCGTTTTGCCCTACAGAACCATCAAGTACAAGCATAACCTCATGAGGAGCATCCTCAATTTGTTTTGAAAGTGAGCGCTTAATTTTAGAAAGCTCAGCCATCAATTGCTTATTGTTGTGTAGACGTCCTGCTGTATCAATAATAGCTATATCACAGTTATTTTGAATAGCATATTGCGTCGTTTCATAAGCTACGGCTGCAGGATCTGTATTCATCCCCTTACTATAAAAATCGCAACCTACTCTTTCGGCCCAAATACCCAACTGATCTACAGCAGCAGCACGAAAAGTATCTGCCGCACCTAAAACTACTTTATGCCCTTGATCTACAAAACGCTTGGCCAATTTACCAATAGTAGTTGTTTTGCCAGCTCCATTCACCCCTACAATCAAAATAATGTAGGGTCTTTTTGCCTCTTTAGGAATAGAAAAGAAGTTGGTCTCTTCTGTAGTATTTTCGCCCAATAACTGAACAATCTCATCTCGGAGAATTTCATTTAGCTCAGAGGTAGACATATACTTATCGCGAGCTACTCGCTCCTCGATACGTTCAATAATTTTAATGGTAGTTTTTAGTCCTACATCAGACTGAATCAGTACCGACTCTAATTCATCTAGTACCTCATCATCTACCTTTGTTTTACCGGCAATAGCCCTAGACATTTTATTGAAGAAATTGGTCTTCGTTTTTTCTAGGCCTTTATCCAGGTCTTCTTTTTCTTTCTTCCCGAAAAGTTTGTTAAAAAATCCCATACGAGACTGCTTAATCTAGATGAACAATAAGGAGAGCTTAAAGAACGCAAAAAAAGGTCAAATAAAAAAACAGAAAGGGCTCATCCCTCAACAGGAAGAGCCACTTTCATAATTTGCCTTAATTACCTGATTATTTATTCTTGAAGAAGTCTTCCACTTGATCTTTGTGGACAATAACTTCTTTGTAAGAATACTTTCCTGTGTTGGGGTCCTTGATGGACTTAACAACTCTCACGTGATCTTTACCACTGCCTGCATTGGCAGCACGTTGGGCTACACGTGCGTTTTTTGATACTTTCTTAGCCATGACGATTTATTTTTTGTCGAGCGGATTGTTCTCGAAAAATTACTTAATCTCCTTATGGATAGTGTAACGCTTCAAGATGGGATTGTATTTCTTCAACTCCATACGAGCAGGTGTGTTCTTACGGTTCTTCACAGTGATGTAGCGTGAAGTGCCAGGAAGACCAGATTCTTTGTGCTCTGTGCATTCCAAAATCACCTGTATGCGATTACCTTTGCTTTTCTTAGCCATAATATCTGATGATTTTTTCTATTTACTTAATAACAGAAGAGAGACGCACTTTGCGATTGTCGTCAGCGCTTTCTGGTTCGAAAGTGATGCTGTAGCTCTTATTACCCTGAGCATCTGTGTGCTCTAGGCGACGGTAGCCACGCTCATTGCTCTTTTCAGCAGCTTTAGGATCTTCAACCCAAATGAAGGGATCATATCCTTTAGCGATCTGACGCTTCAAGAAGTTGTATACCCCCAATTTGTTCATCGTACGAAGAGCACGCATGCTCACCTTTACTTTGATCCAAACATTTGATTCGGGTACAAAAATACGTTTAGTTTTAATATTCGCATTGAAACGACGTCTAGTCTTGCGATTAGAGTGAGAAACATTGTTTCCCACCATAGCTTTCTTTCCGGTCAATTGACAAATTCTCGACATGACTGCTCTTTCTAATTTAAAAAGTTCCACAATTACTTGTGGAACCTAATCAATTCTTTAAAACAATAAAGATGTGACTCTGAAGGGAGTCGAACCCCTAACCTTCTGATCCGTAGTCAGATGCTCTATCCAATTGAGCTACAGAGCCATTTTGCAAGTAGTGTGTTTTCTTCGTTGCGGTTGCAAATATAAGATGGTTTTTTATATTTACAAAACTTTTTGAAGTTTTTTTCACTATTTATTTTCTCAAGCCGCTTGTGGGCTTCCCTTTTGGGCTTTGCAAAGGTATAAAAGCAATTGCTAATAGACAAATTTTTCTGTCTTTATTAAGCTATTTTCTTTATACAGTGAAATCAACAGCAGCTGACGATGCTCAAAAACTCCTAATTCCCAAACAGTTAACTCATCGCTAAGCAATTGCTTTTCTGATAAAAAAAGTTGCCGGCCCAGCAAATCTGTAACACGTAAACGGTATTTTCCAGTCCTTTGGGCTCGAAAGCTCAAATATATTTGATCCGAAGCCCGCCTCCATAAAAAAGAATTTTCTGTTGTTTTAGGACCATAAAGCGATTTTAATAAGCGAAAAGCCGCTCCCAAATCTAAACGCCCTCCAGATTCTAATTTATCCATGTCTTCCTTCTTACTTACTGTAGCCAATATGATGTCTCGCAATAAGAGCATAGCCGCTTCTGGCTCCGCTTTTAAATAGGCCTGCCAATCTTCAGCTGGATAACTCGCCAATAAAGCTATTCCTCCTGCCAAATGTGGCGCCGCTCCAGAGGTCCCCCCAAATACATTGTAGGTATTGTTGGGCCGAAGTGTA
>Ga0193958_1000520_pt1 | contig 13987 bp, 12 predicted proteins | sample FB_1_MG_FD_140320 | JGI IMG/M metagenome (GOLD analysis project Ga0193958, IMG submission 140320) | Microbial mat bacterial communities from the Broadkill River, Lewes, Delaware, United States - FB_1_MG | ecosystem: Environmental > Aquatic > Freshwater > River > Microbial mats | place: USA...
GACCATGACTTGAGCAACAGCAACGTTGTTGGTAACAGCAGCAGCGGTAACACCTTGTACAGCATCAGCTGCTTTAACACCGGGTATGTTGGCGGCTGCAGCCATCACGTCATTGACATCGACGCCTGCTCTTAAAGCAGCATCAGCTGCGGCTTCAATAACCGTTGCTGCAGGTATGCCAGAGTCAATAACAGCAGCCATGATCATCTCAGCAGACACACCGGCTTCCAGCATTTCTTGAGCAATAAGGGCGTCACAGTCCTCCCCTGTACAAGTTGCTGCGGCTCGCTGGTAAGCATCTGACACGGAAAGACCACTGTTCAAATCGGTTGATATATCGGCTATTGCCGGGAGGCTTGCAGTCAGAAGCACTCCTAGAATCAGTTTGCGCATAATAGTAATCCCTGATTTAAGTTAAATACTCCGAAATTCTACTCGCCTTTTTGGATTGAGCCAAGTGCAGAGGTGGTTTTTTGCAAATGTCATTAAAAAGTCACTCAGTGTTGTTAATATGGCAACATGAGTAGTTGAAAATTTTTGTGCGTAGCCAGTAGCCAGTAGCCAGTAGCCAGTAGCCAGTAGCCAGTAGCCTGTTACTGGGAAGGAATGACTGGTTTCCTTGAGTAAACTGCTGTCATTGCATGTTTCAATTTTAGCTGAATGTGTTTAAATTGCCCACGGATTATCTGGAATGAAAGAGAATCCGTGGGCTTTTTTTGGTATTGAAAAGCAAGTTGACCTGCATCAGTATATGGTTGCAAGTTTGGCTTTTATTTATGAGAGTTTCTGCACCTAAATTTAGAAATATGGAAACTCAACTGTTTAGAGGATATTTTAAGTGTTTGAAGGTAAAACAATACTGGTCACAGGTGGTACAGGGTCTTTTGGAAATACCTTTGTACCAATGACTCTTGAAAAGTACAATCCACGTAAGATTATCATATTTTCTCGTGATGAAATGAAACAGTGGGATATGGCAAAAAAATACCAAGGAGATGACCGAGTTCGTTTCTTTATTGGTGATGTTCGAGATCGAGAGCGCTTGTATCGTGCTTTAGATGGCGTTGACTATGTGGTTCATGCTGCTGCAACGAAGATTGTGCCCACTGCAGAGTACAATCCTTTTGAATGTGTAAAGACAAATGTTGATGGCGCAATGAATCTAATCGATGCGTGTATTGATAAGGGTGTTAAGGGTGTGGTAGCGCTTTCCACCGATAAAGCAAGTAGTCCAATTAATCTGTATGGGGCAACCAAGCTAGCTTCTGATAAGCTTTTTGTTGCTGGAAATTCATATTCTGGTGAGCATGGTACTCGCTTCTCTGTTGTGCGTTATGGCAATGTTATGGGTTCCAGAGGTTCCGTTATCCCATTCTTTATGTCTATTAAGAATAAGGGAGAGCTACCAATTACTGATGAGCGCATGACTCGATTTATGATTTCTTTGGAACAGGGCGTTGAACTTGTATGGCATGCCTTTTCTGATATGGAAGGTGGTGAGATTTATGTTAAAAAAATTCCATCAATGAAAGTCACAAATTTAGCAAATGTTGTTGTTCCTGGAGCAAAACAAAAAGTTATTGGTATTCGTCCTGGAGAAAAACTACATGAGCAAATGATTAGTGCTGAGGATGCTTATTATACATATGAATATCCTGAACATTTTAAGATTTTGCCTACAATTAATGGCTGGTCTGATTGCCCTAAGCGTATTAAAGATGGTGTGAAGGTTCCTGAGGGGTTTGTATATGCCAGTGATAACAACCCTGAATGGATGAGTGATTTAGAGTTACAAACTTGGATTGATCGAAATAGAGCTAAAATCGGGAGTATTTGATCCATGATACCTTACGGACGTCAGAATATTACTCAAGCTGATGTGGATGCTGTGGTTGAAGTTTTAAAATCAGACTTTTTGACACAAGGTTCCAAGGTTCCTGAGTTTGAACAAAAGATTGCCAAGCATGTTGGAGCAAGTCATGCATTGGCTGTTAATAGTGCTACTTCAGCATTGCATATTGCCTGTCTTGCCCTTGGTTTGAGTGAAGGAGATATCCTCTGGACGACGCCCGTAACATTTGTTGCATCGGCAAACTGCGGGATTTATTGCGGAGCTCAAGTGAGTTTTGTTGATATTGATCCTCGCACATATAATTTGTGTCCTAGCGCCTTGGAAAACAAGCTCAAGCAAGCTCAAGTAGATGGATGTTTACCTAAAATTGTTGTTGTTGTTCACCTCTGTGGGCAGCCATGTAAGATGGAAAAAATTAAAGAACTTTCCATAGAGTATGGCTTTAGTGTTGTCGAAGATGCTTCACATGCTATTGGAGGAAAATACAAAAATGAATTTATAGGTAATTGCCGATATAGTGATATTACAGTTTTTAGTTTTCATCCCGTAAAAATTATTACAACGGCAGAAGGAGGCATGACCTTAACTAATGATCAAAAATTAGCTGAAAAAATGGCTTTGTTACGTTCTCATGGTGTAACTCGAGATCCTAAATTAATGACTCATCAGTCTGATGGAGCTTGGTATTACCAGCAAGTTGATTTAGGATTCAATTACAGAATGACTGAACTTCAAGCTGCTTTGGGTATTAGCCAACTAACTCGTCTAAATGAATTTGTCGAAAAAAGACATGAGTTGGCTCAGCGATATGACTATTTGTTAAAAGATCTTCCCATCGTTACTCCTTGGCAAGATCCTGATAGCTATTCAGGGCTTCACTTGTATGTTATCCGCTTGAAGTTGGAAGAAATATCCCAAACTCATAAGAGAGTATTTGAAGCCTTGAGGAATGCAGGGATTGGTGTAAACCTACATTATATACCAGTGCATACCCAGCCTTATTACAAAAAACGTTTCGGATTTGAAGATGAGGATTATCCAGAGTCTATGAAATATTACTCCGAAGCTATTAGTTTGCCAATGTATCCTGACTTAACAGCGGAAAATCAAACAACAGTTGCTTTGGTACTACGAGAGATTTGCTCATGAATATTGCAATTATTCCTGCTAGAGGAGGAAGTAAGCGAATTCCAAGGAAAAATATTAAGGAATTTGCAGGGCGTCCTATGATTGCTTGGTCTATTGAAGCAGCCATTAAAAGTGACTGTTTTGATAGGGTTGTTGTATCGACTGATGATGAAGAAATTGCTCAAGTTGCAGTTGAGTTAGGTGCAGAGGCTCCTTTTCTTCGGCCAGCTGAACTCTCTAATGATATGGTCGGAACAACTCCTGTTATCTCTCATGCAATATCTTGGTATCAAAGTCAGGGTTTAGTAGTAGATAATGCTTGCTGTATATATGCAACTGCACCGTTTGTCTGTGTGGATGATATATTGAAAGGGTTTGAATTAATAAATGGCGTGAAGGGATATAGTTATGTTTTTTCTGCTACTAGTTTTTCATACCCAATTCAAAGAGCGGTTAGGTTAATAAAAAGTGATGGTGTTGAAATGTTTAATCCGGACTTGTATCTAGCTCGATCACAAGATTTAGAGGAAGCTTATCATGATGCAGGACAGTTCTATTGGGGAAAGGCCTCTGCTTGGCTAGATGACAAACCAATATTTTCAAAGGAATCAGGGGTGGTTATTTTACCTCGTTATCGTGTTCAAGATATTGATACTTATGAAGATTGGAAGTGTGCCGAATTGATTTTTAAAGTGATTCAAGATGAGCAGCATAACTAAACCAGTTATATTATTTCGGGCAGACTCTTCTTTCGATATCGGTACAGGCCATGTGATGCGTTGCATCACTTTGGCTCTGGAATTTAGAATGCTTGGGTTTGAATGCCAGTTTTTGTGTCGAGCCTTCCCAGGTAACTTGATTAGCTTGCTTGAAAGTTTGGCATTCGTGGTTCACGCACTCCCTTTTAATGGGATATCTTTATCAAATAATTGCAAGTTAGCTCATTCCCAATGGTTAAGCGTTTCTCAAGAAGAAGATTTTCAAGAATGTACAAAGTTCTTGGTTAATAGAAATATTGCTTGGATTGTGGTTGATCATTATGGGATAGATACTACTTGGGAAGCGAGAGTTAAGGAAGTTTCTTCAGCTAAGTTATTGGTAATTGATGACCTTGTCGATAGGGAGCATGCCTGCGACGTTTTGCTTGATCAAACATATGGAAGGCAAAAATCTGAATATGAAACTCTTGTTTTAGATGGATGTAAACTGTTATTGGGAGCAAAGTATTCACTTTTACGGCCTGAGTTTGTGAGAAAGCGAGAGGAGAGCTTGTCTCGTAGAAAAAAGGGTTTTACGAAAAATATTTTAATATCAATGGGAGGGGTTGATAAAAACAATGTGACTAAAACTATTCTGGAATATGTTTCTAATATTAATGTGCCAAATGAAATTAGTTTTAATATTGTTTTAGGCCACTCTTCTCCTTGGATAGAAAATATAAAGCAATTAGTCGCAGAGTTGAAATTATCCGCAAGAGTATTGGTGGGCGTTGAAAATATGGCAGATTTGATGTGTGAATCTGATCTGGCAATAGGTGCTGCTGGAGCAACTTCCTGGGAACGATGCTGTATGGGATTGCCTTCTATTATAGTGATTATAGCACCTAATCAAGTTGATATAGCACAAAAGTTATCTAATGCTGGTGCAGCAGCAGAGTTTGATATTAATGATGGTTTAACTGAGTTCAAAGAGGTTTTTCTTTCAGTGATGAAGCCGGAGTTTATGACGATGCTCTCAATCAAAGCGGCTGAAATTACAGATGGCAAAGGAGCGAGCTACGTTATAAATGAACTTATGGAGAGAAAAGGATGAATATAACGATTCTATGTAGCTCTGAAGAGCATCCGGTTAATGTGATGCTAACAGTATGGGCTGATAGACAAAGAGAATATGGGCATTCTGTAGATGTTGTTCGTAAAAAGTCAGAGTTAATGGAAGGAGAGCTGTTGTTTCTAATATCTTGTTCTGAAATCATTAATTCTAATGATCGAAAAAGATACTCTAAAGTATTGGTTATTCATGCGAGTGATTTACCATCTGGTCGAGGCTGGAGTCCCCATGTATGGTCAATATTGAATGGTTGTGAATGTATTACAGTTAGTTTGTTAGAAGCAGAGGATGAAGTAGATACTGGAGATGTATGGAAAAAGATATCTATGGATGTTGATAAGAGTGCTTTGTATGATGAAATCAATGCTAAACTTTTTGAAGTAGAAGAGCAGTTGATGGATTTTGCAGTCCAAAACTTTTATACAATCTCTCCCTCTCGTCAATCTGATGAAATAGAAACTTCTTACTATCCGAAAAGAACTCCTGATGATAGTCTTATTGATCCAGAAAAGTCTATTGCCGAACAGTTTGATCAGATTCGAGTTTGTGATCCTGAACGTTTTCCGGCATTTTTCTACCATTTGGGAAATAAATACACACTACAGTTAAAGAAGGTGCGTGATGAGTAAGTATATTGAAATATCCAAGCGAAAGATCGGACCTGGTTATTCTCCGTATATTATTGCCGAAATGTCAGCAAATCATAATGGTAGTATAGAAAAAGCTTTTGAAATTATCAGAGAAGCTAAGGCTGCTGGTGCTGATGCGATAAAAATGCAGACGTACCGGCCTGATACGATTACTTTAAATAGTAATTTGCCTGACTTCCAAATTGAAGGTGGATTGTGGTCTGGTAAAACTTTATATGAATTATATGAAGAAGCTCATACCCCTTGGGAGTGGCATAAGCAACTCTTTGAATTTGCTAAAAGTCTAGATGTTACAATATTCAGTTCTCCGTTTGATACTACAGCTGTTGATTTATTAGAAGACTTGAATGCTCCAGCATATAAAATTGCTTCTTTTGAAGCAATTGACTTGCCTCTTATTAGATATGTTGCAAGTACAGGTAAGCCAGTGATCATTTCTACAGGGATGGCAAATGATGTGGAAATTGGAGAGGCTATCGAAGCCGCTAAAGAAGCTGGATGTAAGCAATTGGCGATTCTTCATTGTGTGAGTGGATACCCTGCACCTGCCGAAGATTATAACCTTAAAACATTGGTTGATATGAAGGAAAGATTTGGCCTTGTAACAGGACTATCTGATCATACTTTAGATAATACAACAGCAGTAGCAAGTGTTGCTTTAGGCGCTTCAATCCTTGAAAAACATTTTACTTTGGATCGTAACGGTGGCGGCCCTGATGATAGCTTTTCACTAGAACCCAAAGGTTTAGCTGCACTATGTCGAGATAGCAAAATAATTTGGGAAGCTTTGGGGGCTGTTAATTATGGCCGTAAATCTAGTGAAGTCGGCAACGTTAAATTCCGTCGCTCCTTATATTTTGTGAAGAATTTAAAAAAAGGAGATATTGTCACTTCTGAATCTATAAGAAGTGTTCGTCCTGGATATGGTTTACCTCCCAAGTACCTGGATTCTCTGATTGGTAAGCAGTTAAATTCTGATGTATGTGAAAATACCCCAGTCTTGAAAGAATTATTTGACTTTACGATTTAATATTTAGGTGTGGGTATGAAAGTTGCTTTTGTCGAGAATCGCTATAAAACATTTTTCTGGTCGGCTATAGCTGACCAGCTATCAAAAGAAGGAATTGAAATAACTTGGCTAGTACAAAATCCAGTATTTATGCCTAAAGGTTATAGTAAAGAATTTTTGAGTTTAATCAAGTTTCCAACAAAAAGAGAGTTTGAGCCTGTCAATAAAGCCTCAGACCTTTCGCGGGTTAAAAATTCTGATAGATTTATTAATTACTTTGGTGGGAATGATGACCACTATGGTTACTATTATGAACAAATTGAAAAATGGGTTGAGCATGAAAAACCTGATTTTGTTGTTGGTGAAAGTACCTTGTTTCATGAAATGATTGTTATTGATATTTGTAAATCTAGGTCTATTCCATATATTCACCCTAGTATGCCGGGTTATCCTGGTGGGCGATATTCGTTCTATCTTTATGATACAAAACAGTATCTTTTAGGAGAAACTTGTTCCCTTTCAGATGAACAGTGTCTCGAAACTGCTGATAGTATTAAGAATCGAGAGCGTATACCTGATTACATGGTGCCACCTAGCGGTCAAGAGGTAGATAGATGTCATCCGATGCCAGGCTCTGTAGCTGATAGATTAAAAATTTTCTGGGGGTATTTCAGAGGCGAGAAATATAATACACCTAATCCTATTTCCAAGTTCCTATTGAACAGAAATATAAATCGTTTTTTAGATGAGTGGGATAGGATTTCTTTGATTAGTTTGGAAACCTCCTCCAGATATGTGCTTTATCCTTTACAAATGCAACCAGAGGCTAATCTGGATGTTTGGGGGCAAAAATATAGAGATCAATCGAAATTGATAGAAAGTATTTCCAGTAATCTTCCTGATGGATGGAAGCTATTAATTAAATTGAACCCAAAAACGAAATACGAATTAAGTGAATCTTTACTTTCGGTAGTTAAAAAAAGAGATAATATTGCTGCTCTTCCATTAAAAATGCCTATGAGTGAAGCTTTTGATGGTTCCTCCTTGGTAATCACTGTTACAGGAACAGTTGCAGTGGAATGTTTTTTATCATTTAAACCTTTAATTCAACTAGGGCCTGGAATTGTTGAGCCGGGAAAAGGGTGTTCATCACTTAATAATTTTTCAGATTTAAAGGGTATTGTTCAAAATATTGAACAGAATAAATTTATACTGGCAGAAGATACTGATAGGGTTGATTTGATCAGAAAAATATATTCCTCAACTTATAAGGGGATTATTTCAGACCCAGTTAACAAACCATCTGTCATGTCTTTTGATAATATAGATTCAGTAAAGACGGCAATGCTGAAGGTTTTTAACTTTAAGAATATTGTCTAATGGTGTAGAGTTTTTTATGTTGCTTTCAAATTGTTCAAAAAAAACTCTATTTATTTCATTTGGCCTTGCTAAGGGTTTTGCTTTTATTGCGCCAATTATGCTTGCTTCATTTGTGAGCGATAAAGTTTATGGAACCTTGGAGTTTTATCTTTCATTGTCTGTTTTGGGTGGGATGATTATTGGACTTGGTGTTCCAGGCGCAATTCCAATACAGATAGTTAGAAATAAAGAACCCCGAATCAATGCATTGGCGCTATGGTTATTAATTATTGTAGCTATTTTAATTTTTTTTGTTGGGGTCATCTTTACAGTTTTTGACATTCCTATTTCTAGCTACATTCTAATTTTAGCTCTTATTTTTTTGACTTTTACTCAACAAATATGCTCTCCCCTTATAAAAAGTCAAACATATTCAGCGGCTTCTCCTTGGATGGATAACTTAGCCCTTAATGTTTTAGTGCTCTCTATGTTTCTGGGGATGATATTTATTGATGTGGCATATATTTCTGATTTTGAGATTCCTATACTGTGCTTTTTGTCTGTAACTATTTTTTTTATTGTTGTTGCAATTAAAAGATGGTGTTTTTTTATTTCATTTTTAGAATTTTTTAGAGTTTATAAGAAGACAATATCTATTGGTTTTCCAATTCTTTTGAATGGTATTGTCATGTTGTTAGTGTTTAATTCTACTAGAATTTATTTGGGAATGGGTTATGAAGCCTCTGATGTGGCGAATTATTCGTTTGTATTTAGAGTTTTAGGTGCAGGTGTTGTTGTTTATCAGTTGTTTTTTATTTTGTTCTTTAAAGAGGTCTACTCTTCTGGAAATAACATGATTTCAAGATATTGCAATGCTTTGATTCCAGTTGTTGTATTTGTTATTCACTGTTTATTTCTTGCGTTTTATTTTGGAAGGTACTGGATACCCAAAGCAATTGATGTTGAGATGATTTTTGAGCTATTTCCAATTGTTGCAATTCAGATTACAATTTGGATTTTGAGTGGAATTATGGAAGCTAGAATAAATTCTTTAGGTAGGAGCAAAGAGTCGATTAAATTTATGCTGGTGATTGTTGTTTTGTTTTGTTTATTTTTAGCTGGATTTTATCAATGGCTTGATGTTCTAGGATTATGCCTTTCTCTTGCAGTGTTATCTGTTTTGGCTTTGATAGCTCAGGTTAATATAGTTAATTTTAATCAAAGTGAGAAAGTAAGCCTGACTATTCCTGTTGGTTGTCTGTTGACCTTCTTAATATACTTCTGAGGTTTTATGTTTAAAATGTTGACTTTTCTGATTTGTATTTTGCCCTTAGGGCCTTTAAAGCCATTTTTTCTAAATAAAGTGGGGCATTCAGTACATAAAAATGCCAAAGTGGGCGTTTCTATTGTATGGGGTGCTAAGCTGATAATGAAAGAAGGATCAAGAATTAAAAAATTAAATATAGTTAGAAATAAAAGTATCTCTCTTGAGAAAAATGCTACTGTTGGTAGTCTTAATTATATTTCCGGTGGTTTTGATATTGTGCTTTCTGAAGGTGCAATGATAATAAATTTAAATTCTATTACTAGGGGAAGGGCTTGTTGGAAAGAAGAAGTGTCATTTTTGAAATTGGGAATTAATTCTCAAATAACTTCATTTGCTTCCTTGGACTTGGCATCAAATATATTGATTGGTAATGATACTGTGCTAGCTGGTAAGGGCATTCAGATGTGGACTCACGGTTTTGTGCATAAAAAAAATCGTGATAGAAAAATGGTGGTTGGAGCTATAAGTATTGGGAATAATGTTTATGTTGCAGCTCGTTCGGCTTTTAATCCAGGCGTATCCGTTTCCGATGACATAAGTATTGGTATAAATACGACAGTGGCTAAAGATTTGAATTTAGACGGTTTGTATGTTTCATCCCCCGTTAGATATATCTCTATTGACCCTGAGGCTCAGCTTGAAAAAATGAAAGAAGTTCGAGTTGATGGTTTCTCCTATTTTGAAAAAAAATGAGGTTTGCAATGTCTGTTGTATTGTTTGATTCTATGGGTGTTCCGGATATAAGGTTTTCTCATAATGGTAGAGAATACCTATTTTTCGGATCTTCACTTTTTGCCTACCATCCTGATGGAATTGAAACATTCAAATGTGAAGAAAGTGATATTAAAAGCCTTATTATAGATAAAGGAGTTAGATTGCCTCTTTATTTGGAGGGGCGTTTTTTTTTAGCTATTATTGATGGTAAAAAATTACAGTGTGTTTCAGATTTGTTTGGCAGGAAACGTGTTTATGCCAAGGTCAATAAAGGAGTTCCTTTATTTTCAGAAGATTTAGATTGTATTTTAGATGGTACTGAAAGTTTAAATAAATATGAAACATATCTGTACGAGATTAAGGGCTATACTAGTCGCCACTTTACTCTGTATGAAAATGTATATAGATTGATTGGTAGTCAAATATATACGTTTAACATGGAGGGAGGATTTTTATCTGAGATGCTTATTGAGCCTGGAGAGCTGAGTGTAAAGAAAACAGATTTTCCTGCATTTGAAAAAATTGTGAATGAAACTTTCAAACATTTTTTTGACTATAATCGAAGAAATGTTATTCAATTTTCTGGTGGTGTCGATTCTTTAGTTTTAGCTATGTATGCTTCTGGTCAATCTTATGATTACTCTCTTTTGACCGGTAGAATGAGAAATCCAAGTTTGGATCAGAATCAATATGATGTTATATCTTCTGTTAAAAAGTCATTTCTGTTAAATGCTGCTATTGATATTGTAGATGTTGACTTGCTTTCTAATAAATTCAAAGATTTTCATGAGTCCTTGAAAAATAAAATGAGGTTTGAAAGGCATTTTGGGAAATTGCATATTCAGTTGGCAGAGTATTTAAAGGGAAGTGATTGCTTGGTTGTTAATGGTCAAAATGCTGACTCTATAATTTGTCTTGGGCCTAGTGAAAGATTTAATATATCTCTATCAGTTAGAGGGGTGTTGAGTGGGTTTAAAGGGGCTTTGTCACGTTTCTTTATTTCTAGTTATATCACAAAAGTTGTAAATACCTTGCCCGAAGGGAGTGTTGATAGTACAAAGAAATTCTTAAAACGGAGTTCAAAGTTTAAAGTATTTAAGTCGAAATCAGAGTACTTTCTGAGTAATATGTTTTTTGGTTTAGGGTATCTTCCTGTTGTAACTTTAGAATATGACTTTGAAGATGAATTTTATCAGTATCTTCATGATAACTATATTGACCCATATTCTAGGTATAGCATCGATGAGGTGCTGTTTATATCTAAGCTTCAGATGTTTATGCACGGAGGAGATCATAGAGTGGTTTTATGCTCAAATGAAGAAGTTGGCTTAGATGTGTGTTTGCCATTTACTACGCTCGCAATGTTGAGACTATTTTCAAGTAAATATCGCGGTCTTGGTTTTATTATGAATGGTAAAAGGTATTTAGATATTTTTGTGAAAAAGAACAGTTCTTATAACAGTGGTACTGTATCGCCTAAAGATTTATGATTTAGTTAAAATGAGGTTGTTGTCTTGATTAGAAATTTATCTCCGCATGGACTATCCACAATAGTTGTGCTGTTCCTTGTTATTTTATATTTGGCAGCTCCATTGGATTTTGTTTATGCGTCATTCTCTGGCCTCTGGTCGCTGGTCGCCTTTTTGATTTTTTCTTTAATATCTATTGTTTTTGTAAATTGGAGAGGAATGAATTTAATATGTATTAGTACGATGCCTCCTTTATCTGAGAGGGTATATTTTATATATCGTGTTTGTTTGTCGTTAGCTTTATTTGGAATAGTCATAAGATTCTTTGATTTTTTAGTGCTTAGAGGTTTGGATTTTAGCGACGGTGTCGTTGGTGCTCGTTTGGCCTTACAAGGTTTAACATATTCTTCTAGTAGTGAGGCATCAGCTGCTGGAGGGATTTCAGCTATTGGAGCAATATTTTATGGTTTCTGTTTTCCGGTAACCATGATATATATTGTTTATTTGAATGAAATTTCTGAGAGATTCAAGTGGTCTTCCATCGTTGTTATGATAGCTCCAATCATAGATAGCTTATTGAATGCTGGTATTATGGGAGCTGCCTTTACATTTCTTTATATCTGTTTTGCATTTTTGTATCGCTGGCATTTGTTTGATGTGGTTTTTTCTTTTAAAAGAATAGTGCCTGTGATTGTCTTGGGTTTTGGGACTCTTTATATTGGTGCCGAGCTTTTTTCGAGTAGGGTGGAGCTTATGTTTGGAGATATAGAGACATATTTCTATCATAGTCAAGGCTTGTTGAAGCCTAATCGTTTTTTTATGGATTTGATGGAGTTACCAATAATAGGCGGTTTGGCTTTTTCTTTTTACTGGTTGTCTAGTTACCTCCTACAAGGCTACTCTGAGTTTTCTTTTTTATTGGATAATTTTAAAGGAGATTTTTTGTATGGCTTCAAGCAGTTTTTTGTGATAAATAAGTTTTTTTCTGTTATAGGGGTGATGGAATTTAATGCATTTGAACTCACATTGGCTAATCCACGGCCAGGCCGTTACCAGACAGCTTTAGGTGATGTCTATATGGATTTTGGGGTTTATGGACTGGTGATTCAGCCTGCTCTTTTTGCTCTAGCGTCCGCTTATTTTTATATTCGTCGTATTGAAGGAAGCCTTGGAGCAGCTATTGTCTATCCTTTTATCCAAGCGTCTATTGTAATGGCACCATTAATAAACACGCTTTCTGGAGCTAGGATGTATTCTTTAGTAGCATGCTTGATTGTAATGGTTATGATTAATTTTACGCTTAGGAAGGGTTTTTGAAATGCAAATTGCGATTGTGCATGACTGGCTTGTCACTATAGCTGGAGCTGAGAAAGTTTTAGCTGAAATTATCAAGATTTACCCTAATGCGGATCTTTATTCTGTTGTGGACCATCTAGATAATGGCATGCGGGAAAAAATTTCAAATAAGAAGTCTACGTCAACTTTTTTACAAAAATTTCCATTTTCAAAAAATAAATATCGTTCACTGCTACCATTAATGCCATTTGCAATTGAACAATTTGACTTGTCTGGCTATGACTTGATCATTAGTAGTAGTCACGCAGTTGCTAAGGGTGTTATTAGCGGGCCAGACCAGTTGCATATATGCTATTGTCACTCGCCCATTAGATATGCTTGGGACTTGCAATCTCAATATCTGAGAGAATCTGGCTTGGAAACGGGTCTTAAGAGTCTCATTGCCAGATATATATTGTATAAGATTCGAGGGTGGGACTATCGTTCTGCAGCTGGTGTAGACTATTTTATTTCGAATAGTGATTACATTGGTCGAAGAATTCATAAAGTTTATGGTCGAGAGTCTTTTACTATATATCCAAATGTTGCAGTAGAAGATTTTGAGGTTTTTGAAGATAAGGAAGATTTTTATCTTACTGCATCGCGGATGGTGCCATATAAGAAAATTGATTTAATAGTTGAGTCTTTTTCGAGAATGCCAGACAAAAAACTGGTTGTTATTGGTGACGGGCCTCAGTATGAGAAAGTTAAAAATTCTGCATCTGATAATGTTGAAATTTTGGGGTATCAAGATTTTAATGTGTTAAAGTCTTATATGAAAAAAGCAAGAGCATTCGTCTTTGCAGCAGAAGAAGATTTTGGAATTATACCAGTGGAAGCTCAGGCATGTGGAACTCCTGTTATTGCCTATGGAAAGGGAGGAGCTTTGGAAACTGTGATTGAAGGTGTTACAGGCGTATTTTTCAAAGAACAATCTGTGGAATCAATTGAAAGCGCTGTTATACACTTTGAATCTGAATTCGTTTTAAATACCGATAGTATTCGTAGTCATTCTGAGAAGTTTTCCACAGAGCGTTTTGCAAGAGAGTTTGAAAGCTTTGTGAAAAGTAAAATTGAAAAGAGTAATTTTCTCTAAAGGAGGGATTATGATTCCTGTTATTATGGCTGGAGGTTCTGGTACACGACTTTGGCCTCTTTCTCGCAAGGCATTCCCAAAACAGTTTCTAAAGTTAAATGGCAATTTGACCATGCTGCAGCAAACTGCTGCGCGTTTGGATGGTCTGTCTGAAGTTGATCCTGTTGTAATCTGTAACGAAGATCATCGCTTTTTGGTAGCAGAACAACTCCGGGCTC
>Ga0193958_1000522_pt1 | contig 13952 bp, 15 predicted proteins | sample FB_1_MG_FD_140320 | JGI IMG/M metagenome (GOLD analysis project Ga0193958, IMG submission 140320) | Microbial mat bacterial communities from the Broadkill River, Lewes, Delaware, United States - FB_1_MG | ecosystem: Environmental > Aquatic > Freshwater > River > Microbial mats | place: USA...
AGAACTGGCCCTGTTTCAAAGCGCATTGGGCTATCCGCAACACTAGTGCTGTGGTTACATAAACGTCCAGCGACCGCCCCACAGTCATTACCATGCAATTGCGGTACCGGTGAAACGCGGTGAGCTGCAATACTAGCGACAAGATTGGACTGTGTTGCTTCATATTCAGACCATGATTGAGTGTCAGAATCAATGCCTTTCGTTGCACAGATTACAAACATCTGACGCGAAAACTGCGCCAGTGATAACATCACACTGTCTTGCCAGTCTTTAATCTCATCAGCTAATGCGCAAGGCCTTAATACAACAACCGCTTCAACGCTAGTAGATTTAAAATAATTGGCATTGGCATCTTTAAATGCGAGTAAATAGTCTTCGTGACTATCATCCTTTGACATTGGCAACGCATAGGCAAACCAATTAGGCCCAGCATTTACCCTTGCAGCTTCTAAGTTTGTTTTTAATACAGAGTCAGCTTTACCCAGTAACTGATCAAAGTCAGATTCAGCACTAAGGGATAACACAGCACCAATATTTTCTGCTGCTTGACCGATAAAAAGAAAGGTTCGTTCAATGGCAGGTGTTGGACCTTGACCGAGGTTTAAATTGTTTACATTGACTGTACCACGAGCCATAGATGCAACCTCTAAAAAAATAGTGTAATTAGAGTGTTATGGTATCGACTGTGGCTAGAAAAGGTATGTGAGGGGTTCAAATCTGAGGGCGTATTTTGAATATACGCAACAGACCTACTGTAGTTTTTGAATTACCACGTCTGATAATGCTTCATCATCTGCATCAGTCACTCCAAGAAAAGAACGAGGTGGAACGATAACATCCCATTGACTTTTATCAGCTTTGCCTGACATCAGACGGATAATAACCCCCGCTTGGCCCATTGTCATATTCTTCATAATCCACGCTTGGGTAACCTTCGTGTACCGCTTCCCCCGCCTGCGTCGGTAGCCTAGTGCATTTAAACGTCTTGCTTGCTTTCGAGTTGCAGGACCTTCGAAAGGGTCTCCTGAAACATTATCGCGTGCCGCAGCTTTAGCCGAGTCAAATGTTTCTTGAAAGCCATATTGTTGTCTGTACGCAACCTTCCCACCTGAGAAGCGGATTTTACCTGTTTCAGAGTTTGCCTGGACTTGCATGCGCTTTGATAAACCACGCAACATTTTGCCACGACCCTGCTTGCGACCCTCCCAAGCCTGACCATCTAGCCCACGCTGTTGGCGAATACGCACCCGGGAATAACTTGCAACCTTACGTGCTAAGGCTCTGTTAATGGTTCGGCGTTTATTGGCAGTTAAGCGTAAAGCACGTAATTGCTGCTTAATACTGACATCACCATTAATCGTTAGCTTTATCATCTTTGACCTGTGGCTTTGAGCCACACACACTTACATGCTCAGCGTTAGTTGGGGTAGGGCTGTCAACCACAATTACAGCATCACCGGTATGTTGGGTATAAACCGACTCCTCAAAATTAATTGTTATTTCAATATCAGCTGCTTCATTATCTTCAAGTTCAACATCAAATGAGGGCATACCCAGTTCGTCAAAATCATAGCAATTCAGTGTGAGCCAGTGAATGACCTCTGCAAATAGTTGGTAAGCATCATGGGTAAAGCCTTCCCAAGATAGCACCGCAGTATAATTTAAGCGGTATGCCAATGTAATAGGGGAAGATCCAGTAATAACCTGACGACCACTGGGTGCCAAGGTGCCTTGCTCTGCCCAGCTATCAAACCGGTCATCATCAATCAAGCGCAAGTCTCTTAAGTGGTCAGATAAGGCCTTCAGCAGTTTCAATGCGCGGTCCCTCTGACTTCACACTCTCCCAATAACTCATTCACAGCCAGATCAGCATCGTTCAGAAAATAGTTAATATCTTCCTCATCATCATTATTCGCCCGATCCTTACGATTCATGCTGTCAAACACACGCATCAGCTCTGCTTTTGCGAATGAAAAAACAGCTCGTTTATACAGCGCTACATATTCATGCAATTCACCTAGTACCAAGCAAGGCACATCTGATAATTGCCAGTTGGGTGTATCAGTCGCTTCTGACAAGCCGTGTTCATCTAAATGCGTTCGCAGCAACTCTGCTAGCCAATATGATCTTCGTCCATTTAATAAGCGATTCACATCGAACATTGCCTGTTGCACTTTCTGCTTAATCGTTGCTTCACGATATGCTGATCGAATACGATAGGTTTCTTGAAACTCTAACAATACCAAGTTAGGAAAAAAACCATCATTAACAAGGGTGTCATTCAATGGCTGAGAGGTACGTCCAGAAAAGTCATTCATACTTCATGCTCATTACGTTTCATGTAATCTGCCTGACAGTCAGCATCACACCACCGTCGTGGAATAAGGCATAAGAATTGAGGTTCAAACGGTTCCTGACAATTTAGACAAGCTTTTGGTGCAGATGAACTCCGTGTACTCTGTTGGCGGATCTGTTCTATACGTGCATCAGTAAAGCACTGCTCAAAATAATCAGCTAAATCAGCATTATCCATTGTTTATATCAACCTAAAGCAGTTCTTGTAAGTACGTGCTGATGTTGATCAAAGCAAGGCAGCTGATAAACATTAAAAAACCAATTACTACATCCTTAAGCATCATCATCTTGAATCCATCCCAGCTTTCAGCCAGTCCAAAAAACCAGCTTTAAATGCAGCCCATGTTGCTGCAAACACAATTAACCACTTTAGGCCGCCCCCGATTGCACTCCCCAAACTCACTACCGCTTTGATTTGAGACCAGAGGCTCGCTAATTCAATTAATGCTTTAGCCTGTGCGGGTGTGAAAACCACCAACTCATCATCTTCCAATAGGTGTTTCAGCTTTGCCAAGGCACTGGCGGCATCATCAGAGGTTTTCTTATCCATTATTAATCACCATATTGGTAAAAAAACAGGCATCACGGCTATGGTTAGCAAATAGAGAAAAATAGCGAAACTATCAACTAAACACGCCGCAAGCCTGCCCTGAGGGGAGCCGTTTTACTCGCCCAACTGCGCTGTAAAGCGCTTTTGCAACGTTTCCATGAACGTTTTTACACCCACATTAGGGTATGCTTCGTGCGCTCGCTCTGCATACTCTTTGGCACTCCCAAGGTCATGTTTTTCAAAGTGGTACGCACCCCACTTGAATAACTTAGCCATGAGTGGGTGGTTAACCGTCCATTCCTCGTCACGAACTCGTTCAAGCACTGATAACTTAGCATCATCATCAGCGCGTTCATCTTGTAGCACCATATCTGCCATGAGTTCAGGCAACGAACGCTTCATACCTGATTCCATCAACTTGCAGTGATCAACCAAGCCCACTGCAAACTCAAAGTCCGCGCAATTGATTGCCCAGATCGCACACTGAACCAAGATAGGATCAGGTGTTTCAGTATCACCGCGTGCTAGTGCATCTGTGCAATACTCACGGTACTTATCCAGATAAGGTGGTGTTGCTGCATTACGGTTTGAGTGATCAGGGTGTGTCGTTTTTAAGCTAGACACATCTGCTTTGATTGTTTCAGTCAGCACCGTTTTTTCAATTGCCAAACGTTTCTCATCGGTATCAGAGCCAACGGTTTCAGCAATGGCAGCAACCAATACTTTAGGTTCAGGTGCAAGACTTGCTTGTCCCAGTCTAAGTCCTTGTTGGTTTCTTTGATGCTTGCCCCACTTAGCCTTGTGTTTATCAATAATGTTCATAATCACTCAGCCTTCCATGTGTCAGCAGCTTTGGCCCAACCCGTTGCCTTGCCATCAGCATCGTAGCCCGTTGGCACTTCGATAGCGTCAGGGTGAACACCGGCACATGCTTCAACGATTTCAACCACGTTATCTGCATTTTTATAGTAATGAGAAACAACACCTTTTTTGGCATGGCTCGTCACATTGTATTCAGAACGAACGCTTTCACGTTGCCAGTAATGAGAGAGGTTCTTAGGGTCGCACACAAACACGCCATGGTCAGGGAACTCATCTGACTCTACTCGTTGAATTTCACCAAATTGCTGGTTCTGCAATAAAATCTTACTCGCAAGGCCTTCTGTCGGGGCTTCTTCACCAGCATTAATCAGCTTGTTTTTCTCAGTGAATGACAGCTTGTCACCAGTGATAATGCGTAAGTCTTTATTTTTACGATAGTTCTTATCAATCATTCCATCTTTCAGGTACAACGCCAACGCGTCCATTGATTCAAAGCCATTATCACCCGCACCTTTACCCACACGAATAGTATCGACTGTGTAACCACCAGCTGCGGTAGCATCAGGAGAAATACCCAAGATATTTTCAGGGTGCTTTTCAATCATGTACTGAATGAAACCACGTTGCACATCTTGCAACATTTCATAGGTCTCTGAGTCCGTGTCTGCGGCGGCAAATTGCCCATGCCACATTGTGCGTAAGTTATCCCGTGCCTGTAGCCCCATAATGTAATTACGCAGCTTTTCATAGAACTTTGGAAGATGTGCCCAGCTATCAATTAAAGACCACTTGATCAAGGTATCTTGCTCAATATCTTTACATGCATAATTACGTGAAATTAACACAGCAGGGTTACTGTGACGACGTAAAGAACCATCAGGCTGTACTGTCGAAGTACGTTTAGTAATTGGCTTATCACCACCAAAGTGGAGTACTTCACCTGAGATATCACGCACAGCCGTCACGTTGATACGCTTTAGGAATTCATTTTTCTGTTGAATACGATATTCAATCGATTGTGCAATGGTAGGTTCAACGTTGAACACAATACGTGGATCTTGGCCATGGTTTTGTGTACGAATGATATCAAACGCATGGTTCATGGCAGATAGAGCGAGAGGAGACATAGACATAAATGAATGACCTGTTAGTAATTGTATTTTTCTTCATCGGCTGCACCACGGCTTTCCGGCACATACGTGTTGTTCGGGCTGGGCTGTGCCGCTAGTGCTTCATTTTTTGTTTCCAACTCTTTCACTTTTGCGAGTGCTGCGCGTGTTTCTTCATTAGCAGTACGCAACTGTTCAGCTAGATCCGCCTGCCCATCATCTTGACTATTGTCAGGTGGTGATGTGTTACCGCTCAACGCTGCAACAATGGTTTCACCAAGTGCCGCATTTGATGCGATGACAGCCGCGTTTGACTCTTTAACGGCATCAACTACAGCCGTGTTTGACGCTTTAATCTCTGCTAATTGCTCAGGGGTCATTGTGTTTTCCTTGCTATCAGTTTCAGTTGTGGATGAACTGGCAGGCTTACCCACCACTTTTTTAATAATTTGAGCCAGCAAAGAAGGCTTACCTTTGAGTGCCATTTCCGCGCGGGATAAGAAAAACTCAGGGGCTTCCCCAAAGTTCTCAATAGCAAACTTCCAACTATTCTCAGGAATAGTGCTATCTGCTTCGTCCAAATCAACAGGGTCAGTGATGGCATCAATTAAACCGGCTTCGAGTGCTTCATCAGCGGTATACCAGGTAGTTTTCTCCAACAGCTCAATGACTTCATCGTGAGTTTTGCCCATGCGCTCACGAAAACGGGGAACAATTGCTTTTTCATGGGTTTCCAGCATGTCGGCTGCTGCGCGCAATGCTTGCTTGCTACCAAATCCGAAGCCTTGCGCCTCGTGCTGCATAATCACTGCATTTTGTGCCGCTTCTATAGTGTCACCGGCCAACATAATTACACCGCCCATGCTCACCGCATAGCCGATCACCTTAACAGTAACGTGTGCCTCATGGTTTCTCAGCAAGTTATAAATCGGTAAGCCGTCGTTAAACGTCCCACCCATCGTACTCAGGTAAACCGTAATCGTTTCAAGATCTGCATCACGGATCTGATACAGCACATCATTCGCTGTATTGCCATCCCACCAACTGCCGATATCACCCAACAAATAAATGTCAGCATGCTTATCTTTAGCGGCCATCTTCACCATAGATTGTGTTTTTGATTGACTCATGGCCGTATTATTAAACATGCGCCTTTTTTAATGGGGGTAATGTTCAAATCTGTCGAGGGGTTTTGAACTAAAGATCAATAACCTAGCGCATTACACATAACAATTAGGGGTATGAGTCACCCTAAGTATACAGATGGACTAATTGAAGCCGCACGACTAGCATGGATCAGCGGGGAACCGGTGGTCAGTATTGTTGCGCGCTTAGAATTAGCGAATCGAAAAGTACTGTATCGGTGGCGAGATAAGTACGGGTGGGACAACCAACGTCCACCAGAAAGTGCATTAGTCACCAGTACCCGACGTTATAACGCGCTTATTGACCGAGAAGATAAAACGGAAGCTGATTGGAAAGAATTGAATTGGCTGACGGATATTATCTTGCGCCATGAAAAATTACAGATAGCAGCCAATGGTGGATCTGTAGGTGCTGGTCGTACACCTGGTGTAAAAAATGGACAAGGCAAGAAACGAAAAAAGAAAAATGATATTGATCACCTTGCAGTAGAAGATTTTCTGAAGTTTGAAGCAGGTAAAGACCCAGAAACAGGTGATCCAAACCTCTATCCACACCAAAAACTGCTCATAGCAGCGGGTGAAAACCCAGAATATGCAAGGCAGCGCTTTTTACTCAAAGGTCGCCAAGAAGGTGCCACGTATGTTTTTGCTTATGAGGCGTTTAAAACAGCGGTACTAAAAGGCCATAACCAGATATTTATATCATCCACCAAAGCTCAAGCGGAAGTCTTTAAGTCGTACATGTCGATTATTGCGCGACAACATTTTGGCGTGGAATTATCAGGTAATCCAATCACACTCAGTAATGGTGCTGAAGCTCACTTCCTAAGCCCCAACAGTTACGCTGACTCACGATCTGGTGACGTCTACTTTGATGAATGCTTCAAAACACGTCAGTGGAAAAAAATGGAAGCCATCGCCAACCCAATGGCGACACTAAAGAAATTTAAGAAAACATACTTTTCAAGTCCCACCGCAATTAGTCATGAAGCTTATGAAATATGGTCTGGTGAGAGGTACACCGCACATCATTCGGATATTGAAATAGATGTCACTGTCCCCAGAAAAGGCGACTGTGAGTTAACCTATGGTCGTTTAGATCCAGATGGCATATGGCGCTGTGCCCTTACCATCCATGACTGCATCAGAATGGGCTGGGATCAGGTAGACCTTGAGGAACTTAAACGGGAAATGCCTGACCCAGCGTTGTTCGAGGTAACGTATGAATGCCAATTTGTAAATGACTCAAACAGCACCTTCAGTCTAAAGAAGATACTGGCCTGTGGTGTTGATACCTCAGTTGCTTGGCCAGACTTTGACCCAGAGTCAGACCGACCCATTGGCAATATTGAATGCACTTCAGGCTATGATCCCGCGGGGGTCGGTGATAACGCATCATTTTGTACCTTAACGATTCCACGAGATATCACAGAGAAGTTCCGTTTATTAGTTGCTGATGATTGGCGAGGCATTGGGGCGAGTCTGCAATGCGAGATGATTGAAGATCGTGCCGAGCAGTTTAACTATGGTTATTGCGAGATAGATGCCACCGGCCCCGGTTTATTCATTCCTGATTTTGTGCGACCCATTATTTCCAATGTTGTCGAGGCCAAATACAGCCCGATGTACAAAACTATTATGGTGCAAAAAGCCCTCAGCATTATTGATGCTGGGCGCTTCGAGTATGACGAAAACGACACCATGCTGCCATTGGCATTCCTGACTGTTTACCAAACTTCAACAGAGGAACATGGCGTCATTACTTACAAATCAAGACGGCATAAAGGCGTGGGGCATGGTGATAGAGCATGGGCATGTATGCATGCCTTTATGTGTGAAGAGTTAAACCCAGAAGAAGCTGGAACAATGAGAATCAGTAGTAATGCACATTAATACATCTGCGAATGAAGAACAGAGTGTCAGTGGTAAGGTTTTAAACCTTTTTTCTGATCCGAAAACTGCGATTGATAATGAGCGTTTTGAGACAGACAGTTTTGTCAGTTTTGATTCAGAGATGGCGTATTACATGCCACCTATCCCATTTTCTAAGCTCAGCAAGCTTATACGAGTGAATCCACATCACGGTGCATTACCCTTATTTAAAGCACGTAAAGTGGCGAGCTATATGAAGCCGAACAACCTGATTAGTCGCCAAACCATCATCAGAGCGTTGGTGGACTTTGAAAGTACGGGAAATGGTTTCTTTAAGTTAGAGCGTAATCGGGCTGATCAGGTTACCCGAATAAATTATTTGCCGACGATTAATACCCGTCGACTCAAGGGTGACAATTGCTATGGCTGGATTCAAGACAGACCTAAACCTCTTATCAAGTTTAAGAAAGATGAAGTGATACACATCATGCAACACGACCCCTTTCAGCAAGTCTATGGCATACCTTACTGGGTGGGAGGGTTACAAAGTATCTTGCTCGGTGAAGATGTTCGCATCTATATGCGTATGTTTTTTAAGAATGGCGGGAGCACTGGTGATATTTTGGCAACGGCTGGGCTGTCAAAGACAGCGCAAGATATTGTGCAAGAACTCATGGATAGTCCGACCGGTGATAACCGCTTCAAGCGCTTACTGATTCAGTTGCCCCGTGGTGAAGTTGAGAAGATGCTGAAAGTGCTTCCCTACAGCACAGGGTCTGAAAAAATTGACTACAGCAAGTTAGCCGCCATGACATCCACTGACATCCTTGAGGCGTGGCGTATTCCGCCGGAATTGGCAGGCATGAGGCCCGAAGGCACAGCCACCAGTGGTGACTTGGATAAAATCAAAGACATGTATTACGAAAATGAAATTGTGCCCATACAGCAGATGCTAAGTGATGAATTGTGTGACTTTTTGGGGCCAAATAATCCATTGTTGTTTGATCAACCAATGATGAAAGATTCTTAATGGTTTTCAATAGAACTGATTAATATTTGTAATTAATAATAGTTATTTCATGGTACAATATTAAACAATAACAATTACTTAGGTTATTTAATATGTCTGATTCATATAACAAGTTTACCTGCCCTAAATGCCAAAAAAGCATGGTAGTGAGAGGGCACGATAAAAGTTCTTGGAACTATGATGAAACAACACAGGAGTACATCCAGCGCTACTACGTGACATGCCCCTGTACTCAGAAGATATTAGGTATTACCAACACCATGGAACCGGACGCAAAAGGCCGAGAGTCAAAAGCAATACGTGTATCAACGCGAGTATTAGACCAAATCCAACTCTTCCCAAACTCCTAACATGAAATGGTGACTTATGAATAAAATCGCACTTTTTACCGTCACGCCTCGCAGTTTGACAGCCCTATTGATTGCTGCGGTCACGCGGTGCCCATTTAGCCATGCTGCAATTTGTGTGAATGGTACTTGGTGGCATGCCTCTGAAAAGCATGGTGGGTTTTCAAAAATGCAAACAGCTGACTATTTAGAACGACACTGCACCGTATTAAGCTTTGATGGTGATTTGAACGAATGGGTTAAGTCCATGGATGGAAAAGCTTATGACTGGCACGGAATCGCGGGTTGGGTAAAACGCGTGCTAGGCATGAAGTATAACGCTGATGATCATAAGTTCTACTGTTTTGAAGCAGCACTGGCAGGGTTAATTACGGCGAGACAGCATTTTTTAGGGCGACACCCACGAAACCTAAAGCAGCTTGATGAGGATATTTTGACATTGCTGAATGATGCTATGAAGCAAGCAGCGATTACGCCCATTGAAAAAGCCATGATTTCAGGTCGGGGTATTGGTAAGAGAAAAATCATGACTGAAAATGTTGTAGAGATCATTACACGCAACCCTATAACAGGGTGCGATATTGCCAAGCTATTTCCTTTATCACGGACAGGTAAGTTTGGCACCCTGTTATGAGTGAGCAGCGCACGACCATCACACCGGCCAATTTTCCGCAAAATGGCAAGATTCGAGCCAGTGGACCACTAGCCTTATGGAATTTAAAGGGCTACCACATTCATGAAATAACGATTCATGCAGAGCAGCGAACTGGAGACAAGCCCATTCAGCTGCTACAGGACTCAGCGTGTGATGGCATGGTCATTGATACCGTGATCCTTGTTGCCAAGCCGGATGAAAGCAGCAAACAGTCTTGGATGAATACTGACTATTTGGGTATTTCTGTTAATTCAAAAAATGTGCAGGTTAAACATGCTTATGCTGAAAAGGTGCATATTCCTCTTAAGCTAATGGGGGTCAATAGTCAGTGTAATTATCTTCAGACCTTAAATACATCGGGTGATGGCTTTCAAGTATGTGGAGATGCGGCACAGCTGAAAAAGGCAGACATACATGGGCTGTTAGATGTTTATCCGTATGAGATGGATCATTCGGACGTGGGCATGCTCTTTCCAGCTCGTGGGCGAACGGTACTGAATGGTGTGTTGGTGAAAGGTGTAAGGCTCTGGAAGTCAGGCCATAAGTGGCAGCACAAAAAGCCGCAAGGCATCTTGGCACCTGATCAAGCCTTGAATGAATGCTCCGTGGTTAATTGTGACTTGATGGGTGTACATGAGGAGCATGGGGTGCGGTTTGGTTATGCAACGAACTGCACCATTTCTGGCGTAAAAACAGATGGTGATATTGCATTTGGTTGTCGAAAAAACAGAAAGTTAAAAGGTCATGGCAATCAAGTAGACACAAATTGTGAAGCACGAAGTATCGCATTTGAGGATGGCTCTGACCGTGATAATCCGGTCAGGGTCAAAGTAAAAGAACAAGACATCGAAAGAAAATACAAAAAAATAGACAACTGGGTCTATCTCAACAAGTTGGAGCACACAATGTTTACTCGTAAAGTATTCTTTGACAGCGTAAGGGGAAGTCTATTTGGTGGCTCACTTACTAACACTCAGGTAGAAGGTATTGAGGCGGTATTAAGTGCATGGGAGTTACAAGAAATTAAACCAAGTGAGTCTATTGCTTATAGTCTTGCAACTGTATTTCATGAAACGGGTAAAACCATGCAGCCGATCAAAGAGCGAGGCGGCAACAGTTACTTTACCCGTTTGTACGATATTACTGGTAATAAACGTAAAGCACTGGAGCTTGGGAACTGCACTCCAGGGGATGGTGCAAAGTATTGTGGTCGTGGGTTGCCACAATTAACTGGCTTAAAAAACTATCTCTTCCAAGGTAATAAACATGGTCTGGATCTCGTGAATAATCCTGACTTGATGTTACAAATGGATGTGAGTGCAAAAGTTTTGGTTTCGGGCATGGTGGACGGTGATTTTACCGGCAAGTCCCTTGATGATTGTTATGATGAAAACGGTGTATTCGACCCACTTGAAGCGCGTCGAGTGATTAATGGTAATGATTGTGACGAGCTGATTAAGCGATACCATGAAAGGTTCTTGGCAGCGATCTATGAAGCAAGTGAGCAATTACCAGAGCAAAGCGACACAATGAAAGAAGCTAATCTGAATGACCCTTCTGTCACTCAAATTCTAACTGAGTTATTACGTGTGAATGAGAAGGCTTTATCTGCAAGAATTAAAGAAGAAGTGACGTCTGATCTGCTTGAAACAATAAAAATTAAGCGACCTGAAGAAATGCCTAATTATTATGATGACAAGCGAGGTACTCCTATGACCCAAGATCAACCTAAAGGGCTTAATGGTTGGCTATCGGGTAAAAAAACACACTTAGGTATGTTGATATCAGGAAGTATTGGCATTGCGGGCATGTTTGGTTTTATGCCTGGCATTAGTCCTGAGGCCGGTGCTGCTATGTTGCAAAGTGCATTTGCCATCAGTGGTACTCGGTCTGCACTTCCGAAGCTCATTATTATGGGTATTACTCATTTTGCAAATGCGAGGGCACGATAATGCAAGCACCTACTATGAATATGCACCAGCTTTATGCGGAACAATACAAAATTAGTTTGCTGCAATACGAAGAAGCCGTTAAACGAGTTGACCAGCATTATGAAGCTGAGATGAAAGCAGAGGCCGAGTCTTTTGAACGCCTTAAGCTTGAGTTTGAAGCAAAAATGGATCGACTAACAAAGTTTAAAGAGGATCAAACGGCTGCGCTGAAGCAGCAGTATGCAATCTCTGATAGCTAGTTGCCAGAAAAAGCCTCTGTAATGACTTGTTTTTGATTGTTGTTTCGGGGGCTTTTTTGCGTCTGCCAAATCTGGAAATTTCTTTACCAAACCGAAGGCCATAAAAAAAGTGGTTATAATGGTTATCGCGGTTATAAGGCTAGTTAAGTCATTAAAAGTATTAGAAAAAAGTGATTACCTTATAGTGGTTTAAAAAGGTAATCCGTGGTTATCGGTTTTCTTGAAATTGGACTTTATTTATATAAATCATTAGCTTAGGCGGTTTTGGGAATTACCTTTTGTAACCGTGAATAATTACCTTTTTATAACCTATTAATTACCTTTTTTTGGTTATCTCTTTTTTCTTATTTATCAGTTAGTTAAGTGGCTAAAAATCAATTATAACCATTATAACCACTTTTGAAACTATGGGATAAATTTATGGGATTCTTGCTGTTTTGGAATACTTAGGACAGATTTGGTTAATAACAAGACAGATATAAAGCTATCATTATATCTTAAGCAGTATCCACTGAAGAACTGACAAACACTGACAAACTTTATTTCTATATAAGCTTTTGCTTATTCTTTTAATGTATTGATTTGTAAGTAAATAATGGCGTCCCGGAGAGGAATCGAACCCCTGACCTGCCCCTTAGGAGGGGGCCGCTCTATCCAACTGAGCTACCGAGACACGGGCGGCTATTATAGCAATAAGTTGTGCTACGAATAGCAGTTTCTCATGGCAAATTGATAAAATACCCGCCTATGTTTTGATCAAAATCAATGCATTAAAAATTATAGCTCCCACATTAGCTTATCGTCATCTTCACGAAAGCCTAGCTGTCGATTGATCCGTTTATTTTCAAAATAGTTATCAAGTTTGCGTTTGACTTCTAGGCGGTGCCGCAATTTTTTACTTTGGCGGTTTTTTCGGTTTAGAAACTCTTGCTGAATGTTGCTCTCGAAGCGAAGAAACACTGTGTCATTCCGTGACATACATAACCTCCATCAATGAGTGGTTAGTTATATCTATCGAAAATCCGTCATGAATAAAAATCAAAAATATTCAGTGAGGTAGATTAGTATTTTTTTGATCTAAGTAGAAGTGATAGCCGAGATTAGCTACCTTTTTGCGAGCATATGAAGTGCTTAGTAAGTGAACTAAATTAGCTGTAAATAGTGTGATATTTAAGCAGCTCACAGCATGATACTGTGAGCTGTCGTGAAAGTTTCGTTAAGGAAGTTTAACGCAATATAAGGTGTCTTATGTTGAATATTTGATTATTTTTCGGAGTTCATACAAGGCATCCAGTGCTTTTCGAGGAGTTAGCTCGTCAGGATCTATAGCATGGAGTGCGGATTTGATTGCCTCTGCTTGTGGGTCAAGGGCAGGCTCTGGTGTAAATGCAAGGCTTAAAGGTAAGGTGCTGCCTTCTTGCACTGTATTCTCGCTTTGCGTCTCTAGTGATTTTAGCTTGTATCTGGCTTGCTCAATGACCGCTTTGGGTACGCCAGCTAATTGCGCAACTTGTAGGCCATAACTTTGATTGGCAGGGCCATCTTTAACACGGTGTAGGAAAATGATTTTATCTGCATGTTCCACTGCATCAATATGCACATTGGCAATGCTTGAAAGTTGATCGGGGAGACTTGTTAGCTCAAAGTAATGTGTGGCAAACAGGGTGAATGCTTTGCGTTGGCTGGCAAGGTACTCTGCAAATGCCCACGCTAATGATAAGCCATCAAAGGTGCTTGTCCCCCGACCAATTTCATCCATTAAGACTAAAGAGTTATCCGTTGCATTATTGAGAATGTTGGCGGCTTCTGTCATCTCGACCATAAAGGTAGAGCGTCCAGTGCTTAAGTCATCATGTGCGCCAATGCGGGTAAAGAT
>Ga0193958_1000526_pt1 | contig 13817 bp, 7 predicted proteins | sample FB_1_MG_FD_140320 | JGI IMG/M metagenome (GOLD analysis project Ga0193958, IMG submission 140320) | Microbial mat bacterial communities from the Broadkill River, Lewes, Delaware, United States - FB_1_MG | ecosystem: Environmental > Aquatic > Freshwater > River > Microbial mats | place: USA...
ATGATGAAAGATATCAATATTGCATCTGCTACAGCATTACAAGCTATAGATCCATTAGGAAGAGAAAAAGCTTTGAAGATTGGTGCTAATATCATTATGCCAAATATTACACCAACCCAAGAAAGAGCAAACTACTTATTATATCAGAATAAGCCTTGTATTGATGAAGGTGCTGATGATTGTACCAACTGCATGGAAGCCCGAATTAATATGGCTGATGGTGAAATTGGCTATGGTCAATGGGGAGATTCTTTACATTACAAGTCAAGAAGCTAAGAACTTCTATCAAATACAGAAAGCGACCTTAGATTATAATCTAAGATCGCTTTTTGTATTCCTAATCAGGTTTATTTCGCCATCTGCTTTTCGCGTACAGCTTTAAACTCTGACCCTGTTTTCCATTTAGGGAATGTCTCTTCATTAGCAAGTTTCCATCCAATTCTAAACATGAGTTTGGCATCCTCTGCCACACCTGATAAATCCCACCAATCTTGATACTCATCAAAAGGTTTATGGTAGTTATTTGCCAACCAATCCTTTTCCTTTTTAGACATATAGTCTTTTCCCTTTTCAATATGGTCGTTATTTCCACGAGCGAATAAAGCTGGCACTCCTGCTTTGGCAAAACTAAAATGGTCAGCTCTGTAATACATTCCTGTATGCGGATTAGGATCTGGAAGAATGTAACGTCCCTGTTGTCTTGCAGCTTCTTCTGCATAATCATCAAGCTCTGACTGACCAAAACCTGTTACCATCAAATCTTTCATTCTCCCATATGGCAACATCAAATCGTTATTGATGTTGGCAACCGTTTTTTGTAATGGAAATACAGGATGATTCACATAGTAAGCCGAACCATTCAAGCCAGATTCTTCAGCAGAAGGAGCAAGAAATACGATTGAGCGTCGCGGTGTTGGCATAGCTTTAAAAGCCCTTGCAATTTCAAACATCCAAGCCAATGAAGTTCCATTATCAACAGCTCCATTATAAATGCTATCACCATTCATTTTACGACCGATTCCTAAATGATCCCAGTGAGCAGAATACACAATACACTCATCTGACAAATCACTTCCCTTTATCAATCCAATCACATTATGCGTTTTATCTTCGCGATATGAATTGCGAATCGTCATGTTCATCTTGGTATCCAAAGTAAATCCTTTAAATCCTTTTTGCTTAGAATTCGCAATTGCTTCATTCAAATTGAGCTTATTGTCAGCAAAAATTTCTGCAGCAATATCATGAGTTAACCAACCTTCGATAGCTGCTCTATCAGCATACTTATTCTTAGACTGCTGATACAATTTCGGAACTAAAGCAGAATTAAGAACCACTGACCAAGGATATCCAGCACCTTTTGTATCATGAATAATAAGCAAAGCCGCCGCACCTTGTCTTGCAGCTTCTTCAAATTTATAACTCCAGCGACCATAGTAGGTCATTTCGTTTCCTTTAAACAAATTGTCGTTACCAGAATCAAGTCCCGGATCATTAACTAAAACCAAAACTGTTTTACCTTTTACGTCAAGATTTTCATAATCATTCCAATCATATTCCGGAGCAACAATTCCATAGCCAGCAAAAACCAATTCTGAGTTTTTTACATCAATTTGATCTTTTAATCGACGAGAGAAAACAACAAAATCATCTTTATAACTAATGTTCTTTCCTTTTCCTTTGGTGACAAAATTCATGGGCTTATCAACATCTACCCTTACTTCAACTAAAGGCACTTCTTGTAAGTAGCTATTTTCATTAATTGGAATCAGGCCAAGTTCAGAATAAACATTAGATATATAATCAACCGTTTTAACTTCTCCCTCAGAGAAAGGTTTTCTTCCCTGAAATTCGTCTGATGCTAAAATCTGGATGTATTCTTTCATCTTAGTTTCAGACATTTTCGCTTCTGCCTCTTCAATCTTAGGTATAGATTGGCAAGCAAACATTGAAAGAGTCAAACTAACTAGCATGGCTCTTGTAAAAATCTTAATAGTCATTCTTTTTCAGCTTTAAATTCACAAGTTAGGCTGGTTTATATTCTTTCCTAACTTGTATGGTCGGTGTAAAATAAAAAAACAATTCTTAATAATTTAAGTTCAATGATAAACATCAACTCAATCCTATTATTTCTGTTTCTCTGCAACAAATGTATAATTTTTAAATCCTTAAAAAAGTTTGTACCTTTTACTGCTTTTAGTCAACACCATATTTCAACTAAAAATGGGAGAATTAATCAAAGTTATTCCCCGTTAAAGCACATACGATACACCAAGGAAAATTAACCATTAGCTATTATTGGCATTCAATATTAGAGCCAAAAGAAAAGCATTGATTATATGAACAACCAACTCATAAAAATATTTATAAGTCTCACTCTCTTTGTAAGCTCTTTAACGAGTTACGCTCAGCATTATAGTTTTACGAATTATTCTCTCGAGGAAGGCTTACCACAATCTGAAGTTTCATCACTTATTCAGGATAAAACAGGCAATATCTGGTTAGGGACAAATGGTGGTGGTCTTTCGCGTTTCAATGGCCAAGAGTTCTTCTCTTATAATAAAGATCACGGCTTAGCTGACAATAATATCCGATCCCTTTTTCAAGATGAGAAAGAAAATATTTGGATAGGAACCAGTACAGGCATCAGCGTTTTTGATGGGATAAAGTTTATTAATTACTCTGAAAATGATAGCTTACCCTCTGCTATGTATTATCGAATTCAGGAAGGTAATGATGGTAAGGTATGGGCATTAGGAATTAAAAACAAAGAACGATTTTTAGTATACCTTGAAAATGGATACTTCCATAATGCGAGTAAACTGTACCCCGAACTTTCTGAAAACAATAGAGTTTTTTCAATTCTTAACGATCCTTCAGGCAAAATTTTAATCACGAGTAGAAATGCTTTATATGAGTATAAGGATGACACCTTATCAAAATCTGACTTAAACAATGAACCCCTTTTTAAGGATCAGGTAATTGTTCCTGCCTTTTTTGATTCAAGTCAAGATTGTTGGTATAGAACATTCAAACCTGACTTTGGTTTTAGCATCTACAAGCACAAAAATAATCGATTCACTAAGATCGACCTCCCAGAATCAATCAACCCACTCGATATAAACAACATCAGCTTAGATTCTGAAAACAAACTATGGGTTTGCATAAAAGAAGTAGGCTTAGTTGTTGTTTCTGAGAAAGGAACTGAAATAATAGATCAAAGCAAGGGATTAATCTCTCCCTATATCAATGAAACCTTAGAAGATAAAGAAGGGAATATTTGGCTTACAACTAACGGGAATGGACTAATTAAATACGGTTCAAATAAATTTCTGTCTCTCGATTTCTCAAATATTATAGGTGGTAATATCGTATTAGCCACTCTACAGGATTCAAAAGGGTATTTTTGGTTCAGTATTTCTGGCAAGGGCATCGTTCGTCATAAAGATGGGGATATTCAAACTTTTAACTCAGACATACACCCTGCACTGAGTCGATGTACAAATTTTCATGAACTCGATAATGGAGGCGTACTTATAGCTACAGAAGAGGGCTTACTTGAGTATAAAAACGGAAAGATTAAAAATGTATCCAAAGCTTATGGTTTCAAACCTAAGGTTGTCGTTAGAGATATTTGCAAGTCTAAAGATGGCATTTGGTTCTCTGTAATAAACCAAGGTTTAGTTTTTATCGACAAAAAGAAAAACAGACGTATTATTGGCAAAGAAAGCCATGATTTATTAACAGATAATATCTCAAATATATTTATTGATTCTAAAAAAAGGCTGTGGTTTTCTCACATATTAGGTGTTTCAGTACTTGATGGTGATAAAGTGATTAATTACGATCAAAGCAATGGATTGAGTCACAATTGGGTCTTGCAAACATGCGAAGATCAATTGGGTCGCATTTGGGCTGCAACTTTCAGTGGTGGTCTATGTTTCTGGGATGATCAGCGTTGGACTACCATAGATACAAAAGATGGCTTAAGCTCAGAAATCACCTATTCTATACTTACCGATAAAGAAGGAAATATATGGGCAGGTACGCAAAACGGTGTTGATAGAATTTCAATCGATTTATCTGGAAATATAGACAAAATCAGAAACTACGATAAATATGATGGATTTACGGGTATTGAAAATAATAGTGCCAGTAATTATATTGATTCAGAACAAAATTTATGGTTTGGAACCATAAATGGTGCCATGGTATTCAATCCAGTCAATGATAATGTCAACATTACTCCTCCAATTATACAGTTGACTGAGATCAACCTCTTTTTCAAAAAGATTAATTGGAATGATAACAAATACCAGAATGTCTCAAGCTTCATTAGTCCTTGGTTTCCTATACCTCAAGATCTGATTCTAACGCATGACATGCATCACCTCACTTTCAACTTTGAGGCGTTAAGCTATAAGTCACCTGAAAAGGTAAAATACAAATGGATACTAGAAGGATTGGACAAAGAGTGGTCGCCCATTACCAATAAATCGGAAGCAATTTATTCCAGAATTCCTCCAGGTACATATACGTTTAAAGTTAAAGCATCAAACAGTGATGGAATCTGGACACCAACTCCATACGAATACTCATTTTCTATTCTTCCTCCTTGGTGGTTAACATGGTGGTTCCTGTCACTTCTTGCTATTTTTCTTGGTATCGTCTTATTCCTAACGATAAAAATTAGATTAATTAACATCCGCAATAAACAGAAGGTGCTGGAGATAATGGTTTTTGATAAAACCAAAGAGATCAGATCACAAAAAACTGAAATTGAAAAGAAAAACGAAGCTCTAGAGGCTCAGAAAGAAGAGATTTTACAACAATCTCAATTTCTTCAAAAATCATATATGAACCTGGTTCACTTAAATGATATCGGAAAAATTATTACCGCGAATCTTTCGTTCGAACGAATTATCGATTCAGCTTATCAACCGGTAAAAGAACTTATGGATGCCTCTATATTTGGAATAGGCCTATATGATAAAAGCAAGAATGATCTTTATTTCCCTCGATTCAAAGAAGATGGAAATGATGTCAACAATATCAGGTTTGCATTAGATGATCCTCATAGACTTGCAGTTCACTGCTACAATACTGAAACTGAAATAATCATTAATGACTTAGATACTGAGTCTTCGAAGTATATAGAAGAAGTACATACAGTATACAATACTCATATTCCTAAATCGGTCATTTATCTTCCTTTAAGAGTAAAAGGAAATGTAATAGGCGTTATTACGGTTCAAAGCTTTATAAAAAATGCGTTTAAAGACTACCATATCAGTCTTCTACAAAACATCGCCGTTTATGCTAGTATTGCCATAGAAAATGCTCAGGTTTTTCAAAAAATTGAATTACAAGCCAAGTGGCTACAAAAGGCAAACAACAGCATCAACCTACAAAAAGAAGAAATTCTTAATAAAAATTCAGAACTAACAGAGTTGAATCTAGAGAAAAATCATCTCATAGGAATTATTGCTCATGATTTAAAAAATCCACTTACATCAACGCTAACCATTGCAGAATATCTAAAGGCTCAAATCAAAAATAGCAATCATCCAGAAGATATAGAAAACATAGACTTCATGCTAAATGCCTTAAATCGTATGAACAAGATGATTACGCGTATTCTGGACGTTAAGATGATTGAGTCGAAAAGCATCAACCTTCAACTTGAGAGAACCAACTTATCCAAGTTACTAAAGATTGTAAATCAGAATTTTAAAGAGAGGCTGGAACGAAAGAAGATCAAATTAAACTTCGATTCTTCGGAAACCTATGTGAATGTTGACCCTGGATACATGACACAAGTTTATGAGAACTTAATCTCTAATGCCATTAAATTTTCACCAAGCAATAAGGAAATTTGGGTCAAAGTATGGGAAGATGGCGATAAAGTTAAAACCTTGATTAAAGACGAAGGACCAGGCATCTCTTCTGAAGATCAGAAAAGAATGTTCGGTAAATTTCAAGTTCTTAGTGCTAAACCAACAGCTGGAGAGCGATCAACAGGTTTGGGACTTTCAATAGTTAAAAAATACGTTGAAGCTATGGAAGGACGAGTTTGGTGTGAAAGTGAAATTGGACAAGGCAGTAATTTCATTATAGAAATGGATAAGGCAGTCTGTTAGCTACTAACATAGAAAAGCCCGATTCACATCGGGCTTTCACATATCTTATATCGAAATAGAAATCTAAAAATAGAGATCTCTTTCTCCTGCTTTTACTTTTTCTAAACGTTCCAACAAAGGTGCAACCTTAAGACTATCCTTTTTATTAAGCTCCTCTACTTTTACATCGATCAATTTATAACCTTTTTCTTTCTGTTCTGGAGTGGCATAATCTTCAAGGTATTCTGCTAAAGTTAATATAGCATTTTGCGTACAGAATCGTTTTATAAAACCTGGAACAGAGAACTCCATAAAATGCTCTCCTGTTCGACCTTTGCGATAGCAGGCCGTACAGAATGACGGTAAGTACTGCTTATCCAACAATTCATCAATTACTTCTCCAAGACTTCTTGTATCGCCAATTTCGAATTGCTCATGGTCTAACTTTTGTTCTTCATGATTCTTTTCTGAATAGCCACCTAACTGGATATTAGTTCCAGCATCAATCTGTGAGACGCCTAATTTTATAACTTCTTCGCGAAGCTCCTTAGTTTCTCTAGCAGTAAGAATTAAACCGGTATAGGGAACTGCTAAACGAAGAATTGCAACCAAACGAATGAAATCTTCGTCACTAACCTCAAATTTAGGGTCGATAGTCGAATCAGAAGCAGCCTTTATTCTTGGAAAAGATATGGTATGTGGTCCCACATTATAGCAAGCTTCAAAGTGGTTTACATGACGCAAAAGGCCCAATACTTCGTATTTCCAATCATATAAGCCAAATAAGGCTCCAATTCCCACATCATCGATTAAGGCTTCCTGTGCGCGATCTAAACCTGTTAATCGCCAATCAAAATCACTTTTTTGGCCACTCAAGTGGTATTTAGCATAGGCCTCGCGATGATAAGTCTCTTGAAAGATTTGATAAGTTCCAATACCAGCCTCTTTCACTTTTTTATAATCTTCTACATCAAGAGGTGCCGCATTAATATTAACGCGTCGAATTTCACCTGAACCCGATTTCACAGAGTAAACCGTACGTACAGAATCGGCAATAAAATCAGCATCATACATTGGGTGCTCGCCGTAAACCAAAATCAATCGTTTTTGACCATTATCTTCAAGGGATTTCACCTCTGATCTTAACTGAACTTCATTTAGAGTCGTTCGTTTTTGCTTCTTATTAGACGCACGGAATCCACAATAAGTACAATTATTCACACATTTATTTCCAACATACAAAGGTGCAAATATTACAATTCTATCACCATACACATTCTCTTTAAGACTTCGAGCGCCGGCCTTAATTTCTTCAATAAGTTCTGCATCTTCTGTTCGTAACAAAAGTGCTGTTTCCTGTAAACTTAATCGTTTTTTAGATAATGATTTTTGAATGACAGCTCTAACGTTTTCTTTAGTCGGTTTTGCATCATCTAAGATTTCGAGAATTTCAGCCTCGTCGATAAAAGGTTTCATTCTTTCATCTTTAATTCGATATTCTTGAGGGGTGTATATCATTTTCATCTTATGATCTTTTTAAACAAGCAAGGCAATTATAGTTGAAGGGGAAACCTCCTATGAAACTAAAATGGCTCTGCTAAATTACAAATGTAGTGCACTTAAGAAAAGTAAATTAAAACAATTAAATCGCTTTAATTCTGGACAAAATTAATCATTATTTTTCTTGAACAACTCTAAATTGGAGTAAGAGGTCTATTATTTTTTTATTATGCTATCACAAATCAAATCATAAAAAAACCCGGAAGCAAAAACTTCCGGGTTTCTATATTTTAAACACAAATAATTTTTAGTGGTATTTACGTTTCACGAACCAACGTTCAAACAGGTTTATATCTACCGTAATTCTGGTAAAATCTTCACGAACCATATTATTTTCAGTTGTTCCATTCATTCCAAATTCAAGAGCAACATTAATCATTCCAGTATTTTTGGCCATCGGTATACCAAGACCTAAACTGACACCCATCATACTAATCTTTTCATTCTCAACCGTAACATATCCTGTGTCGTAAAATCCACCAAGACGATAAGTCATCTTCTTCAACAGTTTTCGTGCATACCCATCATCTGCCTTATACTCCATTCCGAAGCTAAACTTATTACGATCTCTTAAATCATTATCCTTCTTAAATACTTCGGTAGCACTCCATTTTTCATGAAGATAATCACCACCTATCCATAAATGTTTCCCTTTGCTTATACCAAAACCTAAACCGTATGTTTCTGGAACATCGAATGAACCTCTGTCAGTATCACTATACGGAGAATTACCTATATTACTACTAAAATTAGTAACCTCTACAATTTGTTTCGCACGTACACCTAATTTAGGTTGATATTTAGCTCCTAAAGTCACAGCATACTTCCCAAAGTCTTTCTGATACTGAGCTCCTAAATTAAAGTAAATACCCTTAGAAATAAGCTTTGAGTTATTTTTATATACATATGAAGAACCACTTTCAAGATTAATAATTTCATCTCTGGCATTATTTCCAAACAAATAGGCAGCATTAATACCTAAAGATAGATTCTTAGTAACTTTCACTCCATTAGACCAAGTCAGTTGGTTTAAACCACCAGAGCCTTTTAGTGAGCGTATCATATATTCATCAGATCCAATTACTTTCTCTCGTTTAGTAATGTCATAGCCTAAACTAGAATATGGAGAAACTGAAAAAGCGGTAGAATATCTAGAAGAGACCTTAAAGCCAAAGCCGAGTCTAGTCAAATTATAGTCGTTAAAAAAATCACTTTTATCTCCTTGACTCAAATTGGTAAACTTAGCTGCCATACCAACATTAAAAATAAACTTAAGACTATCAACATGAGCTAAAGCGGCTGGATTTTGAATATTTAAAACACCGCCACCCCTATAAGCTAGACCTGTTCCACCCATGGAAATACTATTACCACTTCCATTTGAGCTCAATTCACCTAATCCATAATAGGAATAGGGCGAACTAGTACTATTCTGAGCAATAGCTGATGAGGATATAAAAAGCAAACTTATGCCTAAAAGAGCAGTGATTTTTTTTATAGAATAAAGAGGCTTAACAATCATTCTTATGTTACACATATATATTAATAGTTAAATTGTTCGTGTATTATCAATTACTTTTGCACAACATATGTTGTTCTCAATCTGATTCTGAAATCCGATCTAGGGTCATTTTCTATAACCATACGATCCATCGAGTTACCTAATCCTTGGAATGGAAGTGTTAACAGCAAAGCATCATCATACTCTTGCCCAGTAAATAGAATCTCATTAACGTAACTAGTTACATCTAAAGAATAATATGATTCGTCAGGATTTTCAGAGTTTGGCACATAAGTTGATGCCACAGGCTTATTTGTAGTTGGATTTATAACAGCACTTAAAGCCGCGTTGTTTTTATTTGTTTTATAAATATTAAAAGCTGAAGTTGGTCGTTTAAAAATTTCTTCATCATAACTCTCATCTTTCGGATAAAATACTAATTCAGCTTTCAGAATACCACCTGTTAAACCAAGTGTATTTAACTCTTCTACATGAGGTATCTTTATTTTGGTAATAAAGCCAATACCACCTTGAACAAAAGCGAGATTATCCGTTAATTCTGAACTCAAATCTTCAGTCTCTTCAACAATACGACCTAAGTCCTGTGGCGTTGTACTTTTGTCAGATGTGTAGTTCGTAAAATTCAAAGATGATGATGAAACCGGAAAATCATGGTGTAATGCTTTATCCGTATTTTCACCTTCAAGATTACTATAATATAAACGCATCTTCATTAAGGTATCACCAGTTTTAAAAGCAAGCATCGCTGCGTCATCATCATTCCCTGGCTTTAATACAAGACCTTCGAAAAACCTTCCCCACTTAGTACTATTGGTAAGAGTGTCGTTTTCCTCCATAGCCATAGAAATAAGTTTCTTCCCAAATTCATCATCCATTGGGATTCTTAAATTATAAGGTTTCCCATTCTTAATTCGAGAAGGGCGTGCTTTAAAAGTTAATTCTCCTAACGAGGTATCATCATAATCAAAGGTGTTATGTCCATACAAACCACCAGCACCATCGACTAACTCAATTTCTTCTGTCACTTTATGCAAGGAAATACTTTGCTCTTTCAAAGTATCACCATAAAAACGATTATCGTAATAAGTGATAAACACCAGAGAATCAAACTCGGCAGGAATCACAACACCTTCATTGTCAGAATCTAACTTAAACCCTCCATTATAATCCAATATCCCATAAAACTCAGAACGAACTTTTCCAAAGAACTCATCTTGGTACTGTCCTACAATCGCATTTGAAGCTCCAGATGTTATAATTGAATCTAATTTTACCGTGGAACTTTCAATTTTGAAAGTATCAATTAAAAGAACCTCAGTATCTTTATCAATCAAATTATCTCCAATTTCATGCTCTTCAAAAACCCCTGAATTACAACCTACAAAGATAAGAAATGAGGATACAAACAATAATGACTTTATTTTATTCATTCTAAATAGAAGCGATTTGCTAATCATACAAATTAAGGATAAATCATGAACTAAATTCATGTGATGATTTATAAGAAATTAATGGATAACGCACAAATGTAAATAAAATATCGAGATTTTCTAACGCAGTTTTTCAATTGTTAATTTTTCAAAAGTCCTATTCATTTTTATGTAGATACAAACCAATCCTATTGATTTTTATTTATATTTGTCGTCATAAGAAAAAAAAGCGTTGCTTATTTTTCATATTTTTAAATAAAAACCAATTTAATTATTGATTAAATCATAACACATGAAACAAAGATTATTATTTGCATTTTTTGCTTTATCTCTATTTTTCACTGGCTGTGGTAGTGATAATGGGCTAGATGGTAACTGGATTAAAGGATCTTCATTCGAAGGCCGTCCTCGTGGTGGAGCTGTAAGCTTTGTTATTGGTGATAATGTATACGTAGGTACAGGTTATGATGGAAAAGATGCATTAAATACTTTTTACAAATACAGTTTACAAGAGGGATGGAGCAAAATTGCTAACTTCCCAGGAATTGCTCGTAGAGAAGCTGTTGCTTTTACTGCGAACGGAAAAGGATATGTAGGAACTGGTGTAGATGAAGAAGATCAGCGATTATCTGATTTTTGGGAGTACGATCCTACAAATAACACTTGGACAGAAATCACAAAAGATTTTGTCGCTTCTGCACTTCCAGAAGAAGCAGGTTTAGAACATGGAAGACAAAACGCCGTGGCATTCTCAATTAATAATATTGGTTATGTTGGAACTGGTTATGGTTTCCAAGAAGGAGAAGATAGAAACAACCTAAAAGATTTTTATAAATTTGAAGGTGGAAACTGGAGTAAGATTGCTTTTGATGGTGAAAAATCAAGAAATGCAACAACTTTCGTCATCAACAATAAAGCGTACGTAGTATCTGGAGACAACAGTCTAAAGTATGTTTGGGAGTACGATCCTGCTCAATTAGCCGCATCTGAAACTTCTAACGGTTGGACAAGTAAAAAATATCTTGATAAAGATAACAAGAGAGAAGATGTACAACGCTCAGAAGCTGTTTCTTTTGTGATTAACAACAAAGGATATTTAGTAACTGGTAAGCTTGGCGGTTACTCTAGAGAAGTTTGGGAGTACGAGCCAACTACTGATAAGTGGGTAGAGAGAACATCTCTTGAAAATGAAGTCCCTTCTAGAGAAGATGCAGTGGCATTTTCATTAAATAACAGAGGATTCTTTACTACTGGTAATGCGTCAGGTAACTATCTTGACGATACATGGGAATTTAATCCAACTATGAAAGAAACTGATGAGGATAACTAGACTCTCATTTTAAGATATTAAAAAGCGTTGCAATTATGCAGCGCTTTTTTTATGCCAAACGATATCATATTTTATATTTACAGCCCATTAACAAATCTTCTTTTTTGTATATATTTAACACTTAGATGTAAAAATGTGTTAATCGAATTCTAGAAAATCTCGACCTTTTTTAATCGATGTGAGATTTATTTACCTGATTTCTTAAAAAATAATAGCTACCCTTAAATTGGGTAGCTGTCATTCATCTTAATTATTTTAGAAGTATTATTTCTTTTTAAAAGTCGCTTTTAACTTAAATCTATAGTCGGATTTTTCCTCATTGGTAAATACAATCCGCTCAACAAAAGTGCCCATGACGTCTATATTAGGCAATATTAATAGTTGAATATTATAACTCTCGAAATCTTCTAACATAGGCTTTAGATAGTTAGTCAAGTCAATTTTAAAATGCCTATTAATCCAAATATCATCATCATTATAAAAAAGAGATGTCAATGGGTCCTTTTTAGTCTCATCAAATAACTGATAAGTCATTTTATTTTTTTCATTCGTCACATAGACATTCAAAGAATGAGAAGGCATAGCATAATCTCTATAGGATAAATTTAAAGGGTATAGCTCTAATTCAACTTTTAGCAATTCACCAATATCATCGCGCAACAGCATTTGATCCCAGTATGGTATTTCAATTTTTGTAACCAAACCTGTTCCACACTGTATGAAAGTTAAATCATCCGTTTCATTCGAATTTAAATCCTTTTCACTTTCCTTTAGTTCAGCAAGCACCGTTTTAGAACGATCTGTATGATAATTCGTAAAATTACATCTGCCTTTTGTAATTGGGAAATCCCAATATCTAAGGTAATAAGACTCCTCGCCCTCAGTATCATGATAGTACAATCTTATTTTAGTTCTATTATCTTGATCTGACATTTTCAATATAGATGCCTCATCATCTCCCCCACCTTTTAAAACAATACCGGGTAAAAAATCCTTCCACAGATGAGAATCTCTTAAAGTATCATTATCTTCCATAGCCATGTCTATTAACTTTTCTCCAAATGAATCAGACAAAGGAATTCTTAAGTTCCATAAATCTCCGTTTTCATGATTTTCTTCGTAAAAGTGTGGCTTGGCAGTAAATTTAATTTGTCCCAAAGGTTCAGACTCATATTCAGACATAGAATTACTATAAAAAACATCCTTACGCCCGTTTAATTCTTCTTTTAATTGATAAATACCTATTTCCTGCTCACGTAAGGTGTCACCATAAAAAGCTGAATAATGAGTTATAAATACCAAGGAGTCATACTCAACAGGAATTATCAGTCCATTCATATCGGTTCTTAAACGAAACCCATGGTTTAAATTGACTTCAGCAAAAGCCCTAGCACTAACCACACCCAAATATGGGTCGATATAACGTCCAACAGACAAGCCCCTTTCTGAAGTGACTAAAGGATCCAAAAGAACTGTAGATGCCTTGACTGTAGAACTATCGATTACAATAATTCGATCTGGATCAAAATCATCAATTGATTTTGAATCTGAACCGCAAGCATAAAACAACAGAAGCAGAATTGCAAAGAGAAATCTCATCTTTATAATTTTAAGGTTATAATAAATATTATTGAAGACAAAAATAAATGCTTAAACGTTTACTACAAACAAAACTTATGTTATTCTATTTATTTGCCATATAGAACTCTCCTATTCCATTCTTAAAATTATCTTTACAAGCAGAATATCAAACTTATAATTGAATGTGGCAAAAACTCATACATTGGTTAGAAAATCACAGTCTTCAATGCCATTTCTATCACACTTACCAGATAGAATGTCCTGGTTGTGGTTTA
>Ga0193958_1000529_pt1 | contig 13784 bp, 14 predicted proteins | sample FB_1_MG_FD_140320 | JGI IMG/M metagenome (GOLD analysis project Ga0193958, IMG submission 140320) | Microbial mat bacterial communities from the Broadkill River, Lewes, Delaware, United States - FB_1_MG | ecosystem: Environmental > Aquatic > Freshwater > River > Microbial mats | place: USA...
CGCCACGCCTCCCGCCACGCCGACCGCCACGCCGAACGCCACGCCGAACGCCACGCCGAACGCCACGCCGAACACCACGCCTAACGCCACGCCAATAAATAAAGGAAAAAATAATTTTAGTATTTCAATAAAATAACTTAGATCGAGTGAATTATTAATATTCCCTATATTAATAAATGAAAACAAGCCTGCTTGATAAAGTAAATTTAATATACTTATTATTATAATGGTATTAAGTGTTTTCTCTTTTATATTATTTTTTATAGAAACCCCTGCCCATACGCCTACAGACCAACCTATAAGAGTTAAATTACTTCTAGCCCAAATAAAATTTTGCTCACTTAGTACCTCATAGCAGACACCAATAAAAATACTAACTAACCACGGTACTAAAATAGCCAACCATAATACATGTTGTGCATAACGCGCTAAACGTAAATTAGTTTTAAACTCTGCACGATAATTAAATACATTACCATCTGCTTTTAATTCAGGATGAATACTGCTTAACCAATTTTGATAACTCACAGGTTTTAAAAATACCCAGTGAATAATCTTAATACACTGGCGTAAATGGGCTAGTAAACGTAATTGATAAAAGGACATAATCAGTGGCTCTTAATTACCTTGGGCAGACAATAAATTAATAATTGATAAGTTCACAGTCTTAAATTCATCCCAAGATAAAAACCCTAAAATGAATAAGAAAAAGCAAAACAAAAGGCTTAAGGTTTGTACACGGGTTAAATGTAAACCCAAAATATCCACCCCCTGCCAAATATTAGCCCCTTTTATTTTTTCCCAAAAAGAACGCTTTACTTTATTTTTATTCTGATCAAACTCCGCTTTGGCTGCCTCTTCTCCTCTCCCTTGCTGTCTTGCCCTATATAAACAATCTGCCGCTAACTGTAATAAATATGGATGATACCCACCCCACGCCATCGCTAATGCTTGCTCTCTAATAGATAACGCCGCCTCGCCTGACTCCCCCTGCTGAGATAATAACGCTCTTCGCGCTGTGTCATCATCAAACTCTTTTAATACAACTTTATGTTGAATATTAAAAAAATCCGATGTCCAGCCATAACGTTCCTTATACTTCTTATAAGACTGTTTACTAACAATAATCAGCATTAAATAACCATGCCCCATTAAATAACGCAAATTATCATAAAAGCTATTATCAAAAGTTGTATGATTATCTAACAACACATCAAAATCATCCAAACACAGCACCACCAGCAGATCTAACTCCTGCTTAATAAACTTGATTAACTTAGAAAAACTTTCCCGATCAGTAGCATACTCGGCTAACTTTTTAATCAAATTAGGATGACTTTGACACTTAGAATGCTGACGTAACTTAGCAATCACAAAACTATATAAACTCGCTTCACTACGCGTCTGTGCCGCCTCCAACGACGCATAAATCACCAAATACCGCGCTGGCTCTTTCACCCGCTCCGCCCAAGTCATATAAAAACGCTTTAATAAACTACTTTTGCCTATCCCTGACGCACCGATAATATTCACACTAATCGCTTGACGGGCATTCATCTTAGACACCAAAGTATCCAGCTCACGCTCCCGCCCAACAAACAACGCATCCCGATCCAAACAGCCCCCCGCCACAAACGGAGAAGAAGGTAAAACAGCCATCACACGCACCCCCACAAAAAACACGCTAACCGCCATCACATGATTTTTTACCTTTTAAAAAATGATAAAACAAATCCCTTGTGATAACCCTGATTACTGGCTCAACCCTAACACAGTGAGGAATTAAAAAAAATAAACTAAGTGGATTTAAGGTAGGGGTAACCCTTCCCCTCGTTGTAATGCAGCCTCGGACGCTCCGCGTCCTCCCCTCTATAAATTGACACCTTGGTAGCTTTTAAGCAAGATGACGCAGAGCGTCAGGGACGGGATTCCAGCACAGAGTGCGTGGAACCAGATAAATATGGGGTGATTAACTATCAGGGGGTTGGTGGAATACGCTATGCTATTACCCCCCCACATAAAATATAAAAATAATCTAAGATATTCCCATATTAAGACATACAAGAAGCAAACAAATATTATTCTTCCTTCACTCTTTCCACCGTCACCGTATTCTCTTCAATCATAAAATTATCATTCAATAATGGTAAAACCATTGATTCAACAATAATTTGCTCTGTTCCCCAATGTAATATACTTTTTTGCGGCAATTGTATGGATTTTTCTGATAGAATGGCGTGTTCTGTTTTAATACGTAGTGTTGTCGTCAACAACGAGATATAAACATTATCTTGTAAAACAACTTCATTAGGTGCGCCATCACTGATATAAATATTATCCGCACTCAAGGTGGCAAGTGTCTCCGTCTGTACGGCGTAAACCGATGCACTGATACTGATTAAAACAACCACACAACTACTTTTTACCTTTTTTGTAATACAAAACATGATTATTCCCCGTATCATTATTATTGAATAAGTCATTTTAAAATAAAATGACTCAAATTTATTTACTTTCATTATCAATACTATGAAATACTTTTTTGTTCTGTACAGCTATTATCAATTATTATGCTAACACGCTACATAAAAAAAATTCTCCAAGCCCGCGTTTATGACGTTGCTGAGAAAACTCGTTTAGATTTTGCTACTAACCTATCTCGTCGTTTAAATAACAACATTTGGATTAAACGCGAAGATATGCAACCTGTTTTCTCCTTCAAAATTCGTGGGGCATACAATAAAATTGCCAGCTTACCCCCTGAAATTATTGCCAAAGGCGTGATTACCGCCTCGGCGGGTAACCACGCACAAGGTGTGGCACTCTCCGCAAAAAAATTGGGTATTAAAGCAACCATTGTAATGCCAAAAACGACCCCTGATATCAAAGTAAATTCTGTACGTAATAATGGCGGAGATGTTGTACTACACGGTACCAGCTTTGATGATGCCAGTGCTTATGCTCAGCAATTAGTCAAAGAAAAAGGCTTAAGCTATATTCCCCCCTTTGATGATGAATATGTGATCGCAGGACAAGGTACGGTCGCGATGGAAATTCTGCAAACCCATACAGGCGATATTGATGCCGTCTTTATTCCTGTCGGAGGCGGTGGGCTGATCGCAGGCATGGCAGCCTATATCAAATACTTACGCCCTGAAATTAAAGTCATTGGTGTTGAGCCTGAAGATTCCGCTTGTTTATATGAAGCCTTAAAAGCAGATGAGCGAGTGATCTTAGATCAAGTGGGTATTTTTGCAGACGGTGTTGCAGTCAAACAAATTGGTGAAAAAACTTTTGAAGTCCTACGTGACACAGTAGACGAAGTCCTGCGTGTGAGTACAGATGAAATCTGTGCAGCCATTAAAGATATTTTTGAAGATACCCGTACAGTGACCGAACCTGCTGGGGCAGTAGGCTTAGCAGGGCTTAAAAAATACATTGCGCGTGAAAAATGCCATGCCAAAACCTTGATTACCGTTGCCAGTGGCGCAAACATGAATTTTGATCGCCTTGGTTATGTTGCCGAACGTACTGAATTAAGTGAACGCCGTGAAACTTTATTGGCGGTGACCATCCCAGAACGGGCAGGGAGTTTTCGTAATTTCTGCCATACGATCGGACAACGTGCGATTACAGAATTTAATTACCGCTATGCTGACAACAATCAAGCACATGTCTTTGCAGGGATTCGTCTCACAGGTGAAGAAGACGAAAAAGAAACCTTGATTAAACGCTTAAGTGAGCATGATTACACAGTATTAGATATGACGGATAATGAAGTAGCAAAACTGCATATTCGTCATATGGTAGGTGGACACGGACAACAGGTCGAAGATGAGCGTTTATATCGTTTTGAATTCCCTGAACGTCCTGGGGCACTATTACATTTTCTCACCCAAATAGGGCAACGTTGGAATATTAGCTTATTCCACTATCGTAACCACGGGGCAGCCTATGGGCGCGTATTGGTCGGTATCCAAGTTCCTGATGCAGAATTGACTGATTTACAGCAATTTTTTGATCAACTAGGATTTTCCTATTGGGAAGAAAAAAACAATCCTGCCTATACTTTATTTTTACAGTAATTGATAGGGTGCTGCTTCGTAATAAAACGGAGCAGTATAATTGATAAGATCCTATTTTTTATTATGATAGCGTACACACTATAGTGATGTACTGTTATGAGTTGTATAGAAAAATTAGCTAAAATATAAACACAGTATGACTTAATTTATATTTTACTTTAACAATTTAATTATCCAAATAAAATGGGAATAAGGTGCGCTTATGCAGCAAGATAATTTTTTACGCGAATTAAAAGATAAGGATGCCTTAGTGCATGTTTTTTTAATTAATGGCATTAAATTAATTGGTAAAATCACCACCTATGATCGCTTTAGTATTTTCTTAGAAAATAATGGTAAAGTGCAAATGGTGTATAAGCACTCTGTTTCCACAGTGATGCCTTATCATTCACAACAGCAACATGCACATTCTTAATAATCAATATGCCTCTAGATTTATTATAATGTCATAGTATTGTACGGGTTATTTATTGTAATCCGTATATAAATCTCATTTTTGCAGGGTAGCCATAGCACAGCGTATTCCAACACCCCCAATATTTCATCAACTCTATATTCTTTAAAAAATCCTCTTATTTATTCTTATGTGCTCTGTTCTATGGTTCATATTTATTTTATACCTTCCTCACTCAATACTTGCTGATAAAGGCTATATAGAGGGTCACCCAGTACCACAAAATAAATCGTGTCAAACTGTTCAGGATGTTGTTGTACAAATGTACTGACAGTGGACACAGCAATACCTGTTGCTGCTTCAAGTGGGTAAGCATACACCCCACAACTGATGGCAGGAAAAGCAATACTTTTGACCCCATGCTGTTGTGCACACTGTAAGCTATTTTGATAGCAGTTTGTTAATAATTCAGCTTCATGTTGTTGCCCCCCGCGCCAAATTGCTCCAACGGTGTGAATAACAAAATTAGCAGGGAGTTGATAACCAGCTGTAATTTTGGCTTCCCCTGTTTTGCAGCCATTTAAATTAATACATTCTCTTAATAATTCAATCCCTGCTGCACGATGAATAGCCCCATCAACCCCGCCTCCACCAAGTAGGCTATTATTTGCGGCATTAACAATGGCATCAACGCTAAGTGTGGTAATATCTGCTTGGATTACTTCAATTTTTGTTAACATTATTAACTCAACTTTTTATCATTTTTAATTAATAAGGGGGCAGAATATGGCAATTAGTTTTGCACTGATTCCTGTGTTTATTATTCTTATTCTAGGCTATACATTACGCCGCTTTGAATTTTTATCTGAACCGTTAAGTATTGGAATAGAGAAAATGACCTATTTCATTTTCTTTCCTGTATTGTTGATCAGTAATTTGATGAACGCGCCTTTACAGAATTTACATAGCGCATTAGATATGGCGTTAGCATTAGTGGGGAGTGTGTTGGTGATTGCACTCCTATTAATCAGTGTACGTCGTTATTTACCTGTATCGGGGGCAGAATTTACCTCTATTTTTCAAGGCTGCACACGGTTTAATAGCTATATTGGTTTAGCAATGGCGGTGATTTTATTGCCTGATCAGGGGACTGTACTGGCCGCAGTGGCTTTTGCTGCCATGATTCCATTGTTAAATGTATTATGTGTGATGGTGCTGGCACATTATGCCAGTGATCAAAGTTTTTCTTGGTCACGTACGGCAATGAATATTATAAAAAATCCCCTAATTATTGCTTGTGTCATTGGTTTGGGGATTAATTTCTCAGGCTTAATAATGCCTGATTCTATTGCACGTACTTTAGATATTTTAGGGCGGGCAACCTTGCCTTTAGGTTTATTAACTGTTGGGGCAGGATTGTGTTTTTCTAATTTATTACAAAGCCGTTTAAGTTTGCTGCTCAGTGTAGTAGTTAAATTATTTTGTTTTCCATTTATCACATGGCTGTTTTGTTTAGCCTTTGGTTTGGATAATAGTTTGTTGTTAATTACTTTATTATTTGCTGCGCTACCTTCTGCTACATCAGCTTATATTCTTGCTCGTCAAATGAAAGGTGATCATGTCTTGATGGCAAATATTTTAACTTTACAAAGTATTTGCGCTGCTTTTAGTTTGCCGTTTATTTTAGGGTTTGTACGTTAATTTCACCTTGTCGTTAAGTGGTGTGTCACTGCCATTAAGTTAAGGATTATCTAATTCTTATGCACCACGTTTGAACAGGGAAAGTGATCCGTAGGGTGGCAATAGCTGCGCCACAGACCCTTATATTTTAAGGTGAAAATTTACGCAGCGTATTCCACCTTTTTAAGGTTAAGGCTGGTAATCTAAGGCATTCCTAGAAAATGGTGGAATACGCTGCGCTATTGCCACCCTACAAAAAATTAGACATTAAGCAAGTACTACAAAACATTATAATGAGAAAAATATTGCTTTTAATCCTTAACTTAATGGCAGTGAGGCGTTGCGTGCAACGCCGCTATGGTATCATGCCAACAATGAAAATTAAGCTTGTTCTAAAGCTTCCTTTTCTTTTTCTTCATAGGTCATTAAAGGGCGCATTGCATGTAAGAGGCTTTTAAAAATATGCGCATGGGTTTTCTCTTCATTCGCCAATAATTCTTTTACATGTTGTCGCTGGGTAGGCATAGAGAAACAGGCAGGGCAACTATCAGGTACAACAGGTAATGCTGCCGCTGTGGCAAAATCACCTGTTTGACGCTCTCGAGCATAGACTAAAGGACGAATAATCCGTACATCACCTGCATCATTAATATAGTTGGCTTTCATGGTATTTAACTGCCCACCATATAAAGCAGACATCAAAAAGCTTTCGGCTAAATCATCTAAATGTTGTGCTAAAGCCAGTACATTATAATTTTCTTTACGTGCAGTTGTGTACATAATGCCACGTTTCATACGTGAGCAATAAGCACAGAAAGAATCACCTTTAATACGTTCTTTGGCTTCTTCCATAATCGGCTGTTGTTTATAAAAATAGGGTACCCCTAATTCAGCTAAATAGGGTTTTAGAATAGAAGGGTCAAAACCATCAATCATGGGATCAACTGTTAAGGCTGCTACATGAAAATCAATTGGAGCATGACGTTGCAGGTGTAAGAGGATATGTAATAAGGAAAGTGAATCTTTACCCCCTGACAAACCCAGTAAAATCCGATCCCCCTCTTTAATCATTTCATAATCCGCAACAGCGCGCCCTACATTGCGTAATAAAGATTTAGGTGGTTTGACAAAGTCACTCATGATAGTTTTACTATTCCAAAAAGCTAAAATGTAAAGATAAAGCAATCAATTATAACGTATTTATGGGCAAAATAGAGCTAGGGGATTTATGAAAAATAATGCCTTATTTTATCGGTTATCCTATTTTTCCCTTTTATTTTCATTTCATGATACATGTATGGCATTTAGTTTATGAATTTATCTCCCCCACTTTTACCCTTATCATGGTTATTTTCCGCTGATATTATTTATGGTTTGATAATACTGGCAACTTTATATTATGCACCGTGGCACCATTTAAAAAATAGCCAAGATAGTCATGTTTTGTTTGCTAGTTATGTACTGGTTTTATTTATTTGGCGATTAGGGGGAGGGGTGACCTCAGGTTTAGAGTTTCACCTTTTGCTAGTCACTTCTTTAACGCTGATGTTTGGAGTCTCTTTTGCTATTATTGGAGTGAGTATATTACAGCTGGGTTTGAGTATTTTAGGGCTTGCAGATTGGCAAAGCCATTCTATGAATGTGCTATGTAACGGTATTGCACCGATTTTAATGACTTATGCTTTATATCGCTTCAGTTATTTATATTTACCTCGCCACTTTTTTATCTATATTTTTGTATGCAGTTTTATCGGTGGAGCATTAAGTATGTTAATAAGCCGTTGTCTTGGGATGGGGCTGCTATTATTAAATAATACTTATACATGGTCTCAACTCGGTGATGAACCTTTTTTTATTATTGTGATGCTTTTTCCCGAAGCTTTTTTAAATGGGATGATCATGACGATATTAGTGGTCTATCGTCCGCAATGGGTCAGTAGTTTTAATGATAAATATTATCTTGTTGGTAAATAGTTGCTGAGTATAAGCATTAGGCGCGGCGGGAACTTTCCCCTGTCATCACGGCAGAACCAATAAGATGTGCTAAGCGTAATGCTTCGGGGACATGCCCTTGATCAGTAAGCTGAGGTAAAAGATGGGCTATCACCTCTGCTGATTCCCCTTGTACTTGAAAATAAAAAGGCAGTGCAGTATGAATTTCCCCTGCTTTTTCAATTAAAGCAATTCGTTGCTCATAATGAGGTAAATGTTGTAATGCTTTTTTTATTGCCGACATATTCGGTAATTTACGCATAATACTGACACAAGGTAATTTTAATTCTGCTGCAAGACGGGGCAAGTCAATCAGGTTAAATCCTGCCACGGCTAAACCATCAATTAAAACTAAATGTAGTTGGGAGTGAAATTTGCTCTCTAATATTGTTTTAATTAATACATCCGTGGCATCTAAACCATCTTGTTGTACCTGTGCCCATAACATACCTTCAAAGCGTGTATTAGCACATAATATGGCAGAAATATTTACTTTTTCATCTTGTTCACGTTGAAAAGGTGCATCATCAATGCCTAATACACGGATTTTCTTTTGGCGTTGTACAGCAAGTTGTAGTGTCATCATTTTATATCCATTCAGTGAAAATTATATAAATGCAGAGTAAGCATTGTCAACTTTATATTTTTATCTTAAATAATGGTTTTTATCATCATAGTCAGTATCAATAAAAATAAAAAACATAGGTAAGTGACTATATTAAAATAGTTTTTTAAATTTATAATATAGGTTTTACAATAGGTATATTCTTTGCCTGTTTCTTTTTTTTATAGGCAATGATAAATTGATTATTACAATTTAGAGTAAGTCTATAAATGATACAAAATAGCACATTGTATACTATTAAGAATTAGTTACTTTATTCCCCCTTTTTTTTATTGTTAAATTGAACGGTATTTTATTCAGGGGGCTATTTTTAACTGTGTAAAATAAAAAGAAGGTGATAAGAGATGAGATACTTTATCTTATTAATGAGTCTGTTTATTGCGCAACTTCTCCCCACAACGGTGGCCGCCGAACAGTGGTGTGTAAGTTATGCAACAAACAGTCAATACAACAGAAGTGGTGGTCATGTTGTGTGGTTTAGCCGCTTAGAATTCAGTAAGCAACGTTTTATTTTTATGGAGTCAGATAAAGGTAAGATTGTCACCAATGATAATGGCACTGCACACTTTACAGGAACTATATACGATAAAAATCACCCTGACCGTCGCTTTAAGATTGATGTAACTTTAACGGGACGAACTGCTGTAGGGGAACATCCTTCTTTAGGCAGTGGCGCAAAAAGTCCTAAGAAAGAATTAAACCGTAAGGCCTATACTAATAAAGGCGGACCTGTAGATGTGAATACATGGTTCTACTATAAAAACTTTACAGGTACTTTTACAGGGGAAGGCACTTATGCTGGCGCAGTAGTAAACGTACAACGTATGGGACCCGCTTTCCAAATTGGTAAAGGGGCAAATGGTAAAAATGCAGGTTTTGGTGCATCAGGTTGGATTAATTACACCATTGTAAAACATCCTGATAACGGTATTCGTTTTGCTAAACGCCAAGCTGATTTCAACTTAAATTTAAAAGAATGTGCACAACAATGTCAGTTAATGTATGCCGTTAATGACCGTGGTTTAAACAATACCCAATTCTTTACGATTGATACACTTAATAATTATGAAGTGACTGCATTAGGTAATGAATACCCAGAGCATGATATTGAAAGTTTAGATATGTCACCTGATGGTGTGCTCTATGCCAGTTCTGGTGATGATCCAACAGGCGGCGCACCTGTAGGACATTTATACCGTGTTGATAAAGTAACGGGTGCGTTAACTTCTGTTGGTGATATTGTAGATGCTACCACAGGGGAATCTTATGGTGAAATCTCTGCTTTATCTTTCCGCTCTAATGGTAGTTTATGGGGCTGGGCTGAAGGTAAAGGTGTGATTAAAATTAATCCTGAGACTGCAAAAGCCACGATGCAATTAGCCACTGATGCTGCGGTTGAAGGCATGAGCTGGAGCTTTGATGGATCTGTTTTATATGGTGTTGAGAATCAAATTTTATGGGGTTACCACCCTGCTACTAACTCCGTGGCAATGATTTGCCCTGAAATTGGCATGACACAAGTAGAAGCCATTGAAGGAAATATTGCTGATGGTTCATTATTATTTGCATTCCATGGTAATGATTTCAAAATCCATTCTTTTGACCCAGCAGTTTGCTTAGTCACAGAAACCATGAATATTGACACCCCTTATGATGATATTGAAGGTATCACATGGGGTTGTGAAATGAAATAATGGCTTAAAGAGCTAAGGATTAAGAAAGCCATACTCTATACTCATGGAGTATGGTTTTTTTATGTTATATTACTTGGAGGTTTTATGTCTTTTAAGCGTTTATCTTACGCGCTCATGGCAAGCTTATTGCCATTCAGTTACGCGGTTTCTGCTGCACCCATCAATGATTTGTTTACCGATGCCACGCCTATTACTGCGTTACCTTATTCAGTAGAACAGCAGGTGGAAGAGGCGACAAATAGTACAAATGAAGTTATTCCTAGTTGTGCAGCTAAAGCCGCAAACAGTGTGTGGTATGAGTACACAGCTACTGAAGCACAAACTATTTTATTTAATACAAAAGACAGTAGCTATGACACGGTACTTTCTATCTGGCAAGGGGATACACATCCTTTAACAGAAGTCGCTTGTAATGATGATAGTTTGTTAAATGATGATTTTGCACAAGTTACATTGAATACAACAGTAAACCAGCGTTATTTTATTAATATTGCAGGGTTTGATGGGGGGAGTGGTGATTTAAAATTAAATGCTATTCCTGTGAACTTTCTTGTTAATGATGATTTAGCGAATGCTACCAGTATCAGCCAAACAACTGTGCAAATCATTCAAACTACACAAGGTTCTAGTAATGAACCTGATGAAGTCGCAGCAAGTTGTGGCGGTAACTCAGGGGCAAGTGTTTGGTATCGTTATACTGCTACTGAAAATGAAACTGTGGTGTTTGATACTTTAGGATCAGATTTTGATACGGTTTTATCTTTATGGTCTGGTTCACAACATCCCTTAACAGAAGTGGCATGTAGTGATGAAATTAATGGTGATCCACAATCATTATTAAGTTTAGAGGCTGAAAAAGATAACAGTTACTTAATCCGTGTCTCTGGTAATATTAGTGCAGGACAACCAGTCCCTGAAACAGGTACCTTATTATTTAATATCTCTAGCCCACCTAGTAATGATTTACCTGAAAATGCATTAGAGATTACTGCATTGCCTTACAGCCATTCTCAATTAACCACGAGTGCAGGTCACGAAGATCAAGAAGAAAGTGCATCATGCGCACCGTCTGGTGCCAGTGTTTGGTATCGCTACACAGCCACAGCTGATCAAAGTGTGAGCTTTTCTACTGATAAATCTAATTTTGATACCGTAATGAGTGTATGGAAAAATGAAGATAATGAGCTGACTGAAGTGGCATGTAATGATGATGGTATCAGTGATGATGTACAAACCCAAATATCACAAACCACCTTATCTGTGACGAAAGACAGTACTTATTTAATCAGTGTTGCTGGGGTCTCAGAAGCCACGGGGGCATTAGTTTTTTCTGCTAAAGTGGTAGAGAATGATTTAACTATTACCAGCCAACCACAAAGCCAAACTATTACAGTAGATGATACTGTAACTTTAACTGTTGAAGCTTCGGGGACTGATCCAAAAGAATATCAATGGTATCAAGGCAGCACTGGCGATACTAATCAACCTGTTGGCAGCAATAGCGCAAGCTTTACCAGTGATGCTTTAAATAGTAGTACTGAGTTTTGGGTAAGTGTTAAAAACATAACAGGAGAAGTCAATAGTGATACTGCAATCATTACTGTAGAAACCACAACAACAGACAGTAATGGGACAGGTATCAGTGCAGCAGGGATTACATTAGCGACAACGGCTAATTTTACTGCTGAACTTGTAAAAGAGGGTGTGTTACTTGATGGGACTGCCAGTACTGAAGATGATATCAGTTTAACCATGAGTGTATCTGTGGACAGTGCCCATTTAGGTGAAACAGCAGAGTTAATTCTGGTTGCTGGGTATCAGTTTGATCAGGAGAGTGATTTATTATTCTTTATGCGTGGTGAAGAGATTAATCAATGGAATCTGTGGTCAGGTGTGATGGGTGATTTAACTGCGGTGAATACGATTGATTCATTAGTGGATAGTTTCGATGTGACTATTCATACAGGAAACTTACCTTTTGGAGAACTATTAATTTATGCAGGCTATCGTTTAACAAATGGGAGTGTATTTTTTAATGGTGTACCTGTTGCTATTGCAGTAACAGATTAATTTTTAGTACTTTATTATACTAATATTAGAGTAAGTACTCATCAGATCTTTATTATTTGGTGAGTACTTCCCCTTTTTAATTTTTATCTATTTCTTTAAGAGTAGTAAAAGTGCAGCACCACTTCGGTGTACTAAACCTACCTTATTAGGGATAAATCCAACTTCATTATTGCCACTATCATAGATAGAGCCAGAATCCGCAGCAAATCCAACCTCATTATTGCCACTGTCATAGATAGAACCAGAACTTGCAGCAAAACCTACTTCATTATTGCCGCTGTCATAGATAGAACCAGAGCTTGCAGCAAAGCCTATCTCATTATTACCACTATCATAGATAGAGCCAGAATCCGCAGCATAGCCTACTTCATTGTTACCACTATCATAAACACTTCCACCCATGACTCATGCACTCCTATTGATACTAATATTATTTTAAAGCTTAAATTCTAGTGAGGTAAGAAATAAATTGCAATAAATAATACCTTTAGAGTTTAATATTTTTGAATTTTTTCTCTTTTACCAAAAGAGTATTAAAAAGTATCACCCCACCGACTAAACAAGCTTTTTTTATTTTCAACTAATTTAATTCTTCGGTTTACTTCATCCATTGGTAGCTCGCTTTCAATACTGTGTAAAAATTCCTTTTCATGATATATATATTCTTTATGAGTGGGAAACTTTCTTTGAATTTCGCAATATTCAACTACACCATCAGTAAATAAATAGTTTTTTATGTAATGATATAACCCGAATAATTCAATTTTATTTAATTGGCTAAAAGAACTCATTAGTGAATGGCTGCCTAAAAACTTTAGGTCTAAATAAATCCATATTGTATCCCCACATAATTTTCCTCGTACTTTAAAAGTATCTAGTTTATTGGCTCTTTCAAGTACAAATAATTTTGATAATGCAAGCGTAAAAAAATTACAGTTATCTTTATGATCAAAAGGTTTATGGGTATTTGGAGCAAATATTATTAACTCTATTTTAGCGTACTCTGCTATTTCTATATGAAATATGCCATGATTCCAGCAAACTGTATAAGAATCTGAATCTTCCTCAAATGTAATCCTCATTGAATTAGTGTTGAAGTCCTTTCTTATTTTTTTCTTCTCAAATGTGAATAAAGAGCTAAAAAATCTGTAGCCAGTCCATTTAAACTTCTCCTAAAATTAAGGCAAATGACGAAACCTACCTTAATTTCAATGAAGGGTTTAATGTAATGAACTGGCAAGAGC
>Ga0193958_1000535_pt1 | contig 13671 bp, 10 predicted proteins | sample FB_1_MG_FD_140320 | JGI IMG/M metagenome (GOLD analysis project Ga0193958, IMG submission 140320) | Microbial mat bacterial communities from the Broadkill River, Lewes, Delaware, United States - FB_1_MG | ecosystem: Environmental > Aquatic > Freshwater > River > Microbial mats | place: USA...
CTCACCACCGATCAGGGTGTCATCATCGGCAGCACTGCTATCCCCATCCTGAACATCATCCCCTGCGGTGCCATCCTGACAGCTGGCCGTCACCCCGGTATCGTTACAGCTGCTGGGCTCATCTTTAGGGTTGTCAGCATTCACATCATCAAGCTGATCTTTGTACGGGTTGTCACTCAGCGCAAAGGGGCTATCGCCAGAGTCACCGGCACCGTTGGCCCGTGCTGATTTCAGATCCAGTTCACTGATCCATACCAGCTGGTCATCAAACGGCTGAGCAGCATCGTCCGTGCGAGCTGTTGCCTGAATAAAAACCGTATCAGCATCACAGTTTTCATCTTCATCATCACTGCGCCCCCCCCCTTCACAATTATCAAGTGTTGCCTGGCTGTTACTGCCATAGCTGACAATCACGGCTAACAGATTCTGCCCCAGGGGCACCGCTCCCGCACCAGTACGATCCGCCACGAATAGCTGATCGGGCGTCTCGACAGCTGTTTTCAGATTGAAAGATAACTTGTGAAAAAAGCAGGTTGTTATATCCCCTTCAGGTTCAGGGCACTCTTCGGCGGAGGCTTTACGGTGCACGGCATAGCGTACCGGCGCGTTCCAGTCGGTCTGCTCTTCCATACCCAGATCCACAAACGGCAGACCACCTTCAGCCACCGCACATGAGCTGTTATTGCCCACATTGGCCAGCCCATCACTGGTGCTGTCCGGGCACGGCAGATGGCCGTTTACCCCGGCATAATCCAGTAGCGCCTTGCGTGCATCATCCAGATAGTCCTGGCTGGCACTGTAGCGATCATTATCAGCAAAGGTACCAAACTGGCGGGAGACGCCAGCCAACAGCAGGCCAGCAATCACCAGCACGATGGCGATCTCAACCAGAGTAAAGCCCCGTGTTGAACAGGTATGTTCAGACTGTGTCAGACCCTTCATTCAGGCTCCCTCCCGGTCAGGAGTCAGGTTAATCAGTTAGCCAGTAACAGGCCATGCAGGGATAGCTTATCCAGCCAGATCAGCTGATCATCGTAGCGGTTGCCGGCCGCAATGCGAGGGCTTGTGTGAGCAAAGTTCACATCGCCATCACAGTTTTCCCTCTCATCATCGCTATCACTACCGCCAGGGCAATCATTAAAGGTTTCAGCGCTATTCCGGCCAAAACTGGCCACGACTACCAGAGCCTGACTGACCAGTTCGGTGACCCCTGCGACACTCTGCTCAGCATCATTGACATGTAACTGACCTGTATCACCGGCTTTGGTGGCCAGGTTATATTTCGTCGAGTCATCAAAGAAACATTCTGCTTCATTTGTCGTATCACAATCATGGTTGTCGACACGACCATGTACCGCATAAAACGCAGGCTGCTGCCAGGGTGTTTCCCGTGTCAGGCCAAGATCCAGCCAGGGCAATGTACCTTCGGATTCGTCACAGGTTCGACCGGCTGCAGTGCTGCGATCCTCATCCCCATCCCCATCAGTATCCGGGCAGGGCAGGTGGCCTTTCACTGCAGCAAAGGTCAGCAGGGCTTTACGGCTCTGCTCCAGATAGAGCTCAGTCTGTTTATAGGTTTCATGGTCGCGCCAGGTGCTTAATGGCCCGGTAACGCCCGCCAGTAGTACACCAATAATCACCAGCACAATAGCCACTTCAATCAGTGAGAAGCCTTGCTGTGCTTGTTTGTCTCTCAGCATCTCAGCAATCCTGTTCAGCTAATCCAGTTGGTCGTCGAGGTCAGTTGCAGATATCTTTACCGTTGGTGTTCCATTCATTACGCGCAAACCAGTCTGGTGCGCCACTCTTGCACCAATCTGCCGGATCATCTGTTGCACTCTGCTTAACACGGGCAGCGATAATTTTGTCCCACTCTGACTTGGTAACAGGCAAGACGATATCGTTAAAGGCGCTGTCAGAGTCCTCTCCGCGGGTACTGAACTCGTAATCCACATCCTCATCGGCATTCACGCCATCCAGATAATCAGCGATATCCGGTACCGCAGAGCTTCTGTTCTGCCCTGACAGAGCACCACCAGCATAGATCAGTAAAGCAACATAACCCTTGCGGCCATTCAGTTTAATACGATCCGCATCAACAGCTGTATTAAGAGGGGTGCAGCGACCATCAGCCCCTCTGGTCAGCGAGCCACACCCAGTAGTATTCGTCTGTATGGCAAAGCGAGTATCCAGCACAAACCAGACCCGATGCCAGTCCAGCCCTTCCGCCTCGAAAGAGACATCTCGCCCATTGCCTATCTTACGCGGTAGCCAACCAGACGCGACTTGCCCACTGCAGCTACCTGCCGCCTTTGCTTTCTCTTCCTGCGTTGGGCAGGGCAGGTAGCCCGGCCCGGGCACCTGAGTCGTATCACTATAAATCTCCGGATGAGTCGCTGCATAAGTCAGCAATCGCTGTTTCACATTTTTCAGCTGCCCCAGCACCTTACGGTCACCGGCGGCTTTGCGCTCAACAATGGATTTACCGACGCTGGTCACGAAGATACCCGCCCCGGCACTGAGGACAAGCGTCATCAGAACCAGGAGTACATAGCCCTGTTGCTGCTTTCTCATTCTGTATGCTCCATGGTTTATCGCGCTAACAGCTTGCTGTTGCGCTCGCGCAGCTCTGCCGCTTTTTTCATCAGTGTTGCTGCACTGCTCTCAGTCCCGGCAGAATCACCCTGGCCGGTAGCCCCCTGCGGGGTAATGCCAGCTCCTGTTATCCCGCTTACCGGCCTTAGCAGCACCGGCTGATACTCATAGGCTTCTGTCACACTCAGTGTCTGGCGGTTCAGAACCTGGTTAGGTTTAAGCTGCCAGGTTTTTCCATCCAGCACCACGGATAGCTGATCACCCTCCAGCCATAACTGCTGCACAACCAGCCGGTCTTTATGGGATTGCCACTGTGCCAGTGTGCTTTTGCGGTTATTAATCCAGAGCAGTGGCTCCAGCCCCTGGCGGAACAGTACTGCCTTATAGAAGATATCCGGGTCTTGCAGGGGGATTTCTTCGAGCAAGGTTTCACCAGCGAGTGCATGGGCACGTTCCAGATCAATCTGCTGGCGTTCAACGGCAGAGGTAAACAACCGGGCCAGTTCATCAGCCGGTTCAGGCCCCGCCATCGCCACCGAAACAGAAGCACATAGGAGCCAGCCACTCACCAGCCTGATGCCCACCATTACTTATGCTCCCGTGGTATAGCCTGCATCAGCTGCAGTTCACAGCGAATATCTATATTACCGCCCTCGCGATATGTCAGCCGCTGACCTTCGGTGATGTTCGCCCGCAGCTCGCATTGCTTATTGAAATACATCGGGCTGACCTCTGCATCCAGGCTCTGAATTACTGTCAGCAGATCCTGCTCATGCTGGCCTTTGAACGCCAGCGTCAGGTTGAAGCTGCTGTATATATTCTCGCGTACATTAAACGCCCGCTTCTGCTCGGCAGACAGAGCCTTTTGCCCACTGAATTGCAGTGTCAGATCAGCCAGGGAATGGCGTTTGGCAATGGCCTGCAGACCATCTGACCAGCGTAAACGGTCTGCCTCGCCAATCAGGTGACGCTGCTGCAGTTCACGAAACCGGTCCAGGTAGGTGCCCGCGATATCCACCTCTTGCCGCGCTGTTATCTGCCGCCGCCGGGCTTTATCCAGCGCCGTTTTCTGGCGGTTATACTCCTGCTTCAGCTGGCTACCCCACCACATCGACAGGTAGTACCCCCCCCCCGCCAGCAGACAGGCCAGGGTAAATACCAGGCCCGGCCACAGGTAGGGTGAACGGGGTGAGCGTCGGACGGGGGCTTCAGGCGTCTTCTGTTTCATAATTCAGCTCAATACTGACCTCAAACTCATGCTCTTGCCCGGTCTGTGTAGCCAGGTTGATACTCAGATCACTTTCACTTTCCGCATCTATACTCAGATCTCCCCGTTGCGCACTTTCCACACCCGGTAGCGTATGAATGGCCTGCATTAACGTGGCCAAACGCTCACTTAACTCCTGCAGTGATGTTTCCGGTATGGTGGTAATCGATAATCCCAGCACCAGTGTCTGTCGGGCCAGCTGATGTAGTTCTGGTCGCTCCCAGCGCACGGTTTTAAGCCGGAATTGCGGATATTGCTGAAGCACCTGGCTGACACTGATCAGGCTGGTTGCCAGCCCCTTCTGGTCACGCTGTGCCAGTACAGATTCAACAAATTCGGTGCTGTCTCTGACATCATCCGCCCGCGCAGGCAGGTTAGCGCGAGCTTCATAGGTGCGAGCCTGCATCATGTAACGTCGCTCCAGCTGTGACATATCCAGCAGGATGCTCTGATGATTCAGTGTTTGCACAGCCAGGCTGACCCCAAGCAACAATCCGCTCACCACCAGTACCAGCGAGCTGAGCCAGAGCCCTCGCCGCACCAGGTACTGTTTTCGCATCGCCAGATAAGGAGCCGGTTTATAGTGAGAGCCTGGCCAGCGTCGGGTAAAGTGGTTCAGAATCAGTGCCAGAGCCGGGTGCTCTTTAAGCAGGCCAGCATTGCCCTGCGTCTCCAGTCCAACTGTTTTTTCAATCAGCTGCGTCTGTTCATTAAGGTGGCATGCCTGTCGTAAGTGCGCCAGCTCCATCCGGTCCCAGCCGATCAGGGTGTAGCGAAACTGCTGCCCGAATGGCACCAGCCGTTGCACCATGATAAAGCGCTCAAACCCTGCCTGCTCTTCCCGCAGTTCTGCCGGGTCATTGCTGCTCAGCAGTACCTGACGACTCAGGCGCACCACGCCTTCGACTACCAGAATCTGGCGATAGGTATCAGCAGCAGTCTTAACCAGCAGGATATCAGCTTTTTCTTCACTGGATCTGACCACTTTACGCCCTGTACAGGCGGCAGCAACCAGCTCAGACAGGGAGTGGATACGACCAACATTCAAGGATAGCTTTTCCAGCGCAGCCAGCAGAATATCCAGCAGCCGGGTGTCACTGAGACCAACAACCTGAGCCTGTTTTTCCACCCGCCCTTCGGCGGTTTTTTCACTGCCAATCCAGCGGGTGTACAGCAGAGCCTCGCCTCCTTTACGACGCCGCAAGATCCGTTTGAGCAGTGCATCCTGCTCCCAGGGCATCACCCGTGCTACCGATTCGGTGAAGCGGTCTTCATCAATCAGATCCACCACCAGCTCAACGGAGACACCAACCGGGATCTCACCCAGGGTGTCGACAACATCTGTCAGGGTAAATGGGCAGGCCAGTTCCAATCGACGCAATATCTGGCGGCTTTCGGAAACCACCAGGGTAAGTTGCGCATTAGACAGACAGATCAGCAATCTCACAGGCGTTCTCTTATATCTGAGTGATAATGTCGTACACCGGACCCAGTACCGCCGACATAACCCAGCCGATGATAATCGCCATGGTGATTGTCAGCAGCGGTTCAACTGCCGGTTCGATCCGCTCAATCATCTCTTTGGCCTCTCGGTCGTAGAAATAGCTGATATTGCTCATCGCCTCATCCATGCGCCCGGTGTTTTCACCCACGCGAATCATACGGGTCACCAGGGGCGGAAATTCATTGGTCAGTTCGAAGCTTTCATGAATAGTGCGGCCATCATTAATGGAGGTACCCACCCGGTCCAGTGCCCGCTCCAGTACCGCGTTGCCCATGATATTACGCACCCGACGGATAATTTCGGGCAGTGAAATACCGGAGGAGTACATAACGCCAATGGTATTGGCCATCCGGGCCAGTTTGATCTTGCGAATAATTTCGCCAAACAGCGGCAATTTGAGAATCATCCGGTCCCAGCCAAAACGGAACCCGGCGGAACGTTTGAGCAATACCTTAATAGCTATCAGCAGCACAAACGGCATAGTCAGAATCAGATACCAGTAATTCACCACAAAGTCAGAGGTGGCAATCAACGCCACCGTTGACGGCCCCAGTTCGCCCCCCATGTCAGTGACAAATTTGACTATATCGGGCACGACAAACACCATCATAAACATGAAAACAGCGGTAATAACCACCAGCAGAATGGTGGGGTAGATCATAATTTTTTTGGCTTTGGACTGCAGTTCATCCTGCCATTTTTTCATTTCCGCCAGCTGGCCCAGGGTGTGTTCAAGGCTGCCACTGTCCTCACCTACTTTGATCAGGTAGATAAACACCTTATCAAAGTATTGCGGGTAAGAAGCAAGGGCGTCGGAAAACGACTTGCCCCCCGCCATCTGATCATACACATCACTGAGAATCTCACGCAGAGCACGATTTTCCGTAGAGGCCGCCATATCATTGAGTACATCCATCAGCGACAGGCCTGCACGTAGCAACTGTTCCAGCTGGATTGTCAGCGCCACAATATCCCGTAACCGGACCCGCGAACCACCAAAGCTAAGGTTAAGGCTGCGCTGCTCCTTGATGCTGAGAATATCCACGCCGCCTTTGGCCAGCCGCAGCTCAAGCTCCTGCTCCGAGCTGGCCCGCCCGGTGCCATTAATACGCGAGCCCGCCGCATCGATGCCAACATAGAGATAGTTTTTCATCTTGGCCACGAATCAGCCCCCCAACCGCTCGGTGAGGTCTACCACGCGGCCCAGCTCCTCTATGGACGTTTCACCACGAATAACCCGGCGAACCCCGGCTTCGGCCAGTGACAGGTAGCCTTTTCGCTCTACGACCGCTTGCAGTTCTTTATAGGACGCCTGCTGCAGCAGCATATCGTCCATTTCATTATCGAAACGAACGGTTTCCATGATCGCCAGCCGTCCTTTATAGCCACTGAAAGTGCAACGTTCGCAACCCTCTGGCTCATAAAGCACCAGCTCCGTGTTCGCATCAACCCCCAGTAACTGGCGCTCAAACGCCTCTGCCGGGTGTGGTTTACGGCAATGGGTACAGAGTTTACGTACCAGTCGCTGGGCGATAATCCCGGCGATATTGGTACTGAGAATGGTGGGCTTGACGCCAATATCAAACAGCCGCGGAATAGACCCCATGGCGGAGTTGGCATGCAGGGTGGCAAAAACCTTATGGCCAGTCATCGCCGCACGCAATGCCATCTCCGCGGTTTCCTGATCACGGATCTCACCCAGCAGGATGATATCCGGGTCCTGACGCATCAAAGACCGAATACCCGCAGCAAAATCCATACCGGCCCCTTCGTTGATGCTGGTCTGGCGGATCATAGTCATCGGGTATTCCACCGGGTCTTCCAGTGTCATGATATTTACATCCACCTTGTTCAGCTCATTGAGTACCGAATAAAGGGTGGTGGTCTTGCCCGACCCCGTCGGCCCGGTCACCAGTACAATACCGGTTGGCCGGGAGATCATCAGCCGTACCTGGTCAAGGGAGTCCGGCTCCAGATCCAGTTTTTCCAGCGGCACTATGCCTTTTTCACGGTCAAGAATACGCAGAACGAAGTTCTCACCATGGCTGGTTGGCTGCGACGAGGCCCGGAAGTCAATCTTACGCCCGGAGACGGTGAGGGTGATGCGGCCATCCTGCGGCAGGCGCGATTCAGCAATATCCATATCCGAGATAACTTTCAGGCGTACCAGCATTGCCGCCCAGAAGCCTTTCTGCAGCAGCCGTACCTGACGTAATACGCCATCAATGCGGTAGCGGATGCGAACAAAAAATTCTTCCGGCTCAAAGTGAATATCCGAGGCACCACGCTTCACCGCATCGGTGAGCAGGCTGTCCACCAGCCGTACCATTGGCTGGGCATATTCTTCCAGCGCACCGGCATTCAGATCAAAGGTGCCGGACTCCAGCTCTTTGAGAATGCCGTCGATCGATAGCTCGTAGCCATAATACTGATCAATGCCTTCGCTAATATCACGCTCATTGGCCAGTAATGGCACCACATTAATGCCTGCACCCACCTGCCGACGAAGTCGGTCGATCAGCATGATGTCATCAGGGTTGGTGGCGGCAACGCGTACCCGGTTGGCCTCTTCGTCAAAGTCGATTGGCAGGACGGTGTTGGCACGCGCAAAGCGCTCATCCAGCAGTTTCAGCGCCTGGGCATCAGGTACGATGGTTTTCAGATCAAGCGAGGTAATCCCCACTGAGTCACTGACACTTTCCTGCATCTGCTCAGGTGTCAGGAAGCCCAGTGCTAACAGAACCTCCCCTAGCCTGCTGCCACTACGGCGCTGCTCGTACAGCGCAATCTCCAGCTGGTCCTGGTTGATGATGCCTTTTTCAAGGAGCTGATCGCCGAGTCGTTTTGGCTTAGCCATGGATTAATGCCCCAACTGGCTCAGAGCATCCAGCCGCTGTCGCGCTGAAGCCAGGTTAATACCGCTGTCTTTGCCTTTTCGGGCCGCAAGCCTGACGGCCTGCTCGTAATAGCGTCGGGCAGCACTGTATTTGCGCAGGTGATCCAGTGCAATGGCCACATTCAATGCATAGGCGGGCTGCTCCGGATCAAGCCTGTGGGCATTAAAAAAGGCCTGCTGAGCTTCATGCCAGCGTTTCTGCCGGGCCATAACCCGCCCCAGCCGGGCCTGACCACGTACGCTATCCGGGTTGTTCGCCAGATAGTTCCGCAGCCGGGACTCCATATCAACCAGGTCCAGCCCGGTATCGGGAAGCCCGATCAGACCTTCAAACGCCGATGCGTCGGTCGGATCATAGTCCAGTAACTGCTGGTAGTAATAAGCGGCTTTGCCGTAGTCACGTTCTGCCGCGGCAATGGCAGCCAACCCCATCACCGCATCCCGGCTGAACGGGTCTTCAGCCAGTGCCTGCTGGTACAGCTGCAGGGCTGTTTTCAAATCACCATCACGAAACGCCCGGTAAGCCGATAACACCCGCGCCTCAGTGCGACGGCGTTCAATCCCCAGCCGGGCTTCATCTTCCAGAATACCCTTATCCACCAGCGTCCGGGTCACTGTCACCCGCTCGGTATCCGTTGCACGGGCTGTTGTGCTCGCAGCAGTCGACGGCTGAGGCTCGGGCACCGGTTCGACCTGCGAGGAGGCCAGGTCAATATTATTCTCAGCGCGTTCCTGTACCTGCACGGTTTCAACAGCCGAGGTAGCTGAAGCCTGCGGAGCCTCTGTGCCAGCGACCGGGCTGGCCTGCATCGACAGTGGTTGCTGTGCTGTCGCTGCAACGGTAGTCGTGGTTGCCGTATCTTCAGGCCTGCTTTCAGGCCGAGCCGGGAGGGCGCGGGGTTGCGGGTCTGGCTGCAGCCGATAGCGGGACATCAGCTGATCATTTTGTTGCAGCTGCTCTTCATACATCAGAAAACCCCAGCCGCCTGCAACCAGCCCCACTGACAGCAGCAGCGACAGTACCAGTACTCGCTGACGGCGGCGACGTCGCTGCAGCGCGTCCAGCACCATTTCAGGCGCGGCTTCATAAGCCTGGCGCGGAGTATCCGGTTGAGGCGAGTGCTCGGGGGTAATCGGGCGCACAGGCACTTCGGGTACGGGAGTCTGGGGCGGCTCCACTGGAATGTCTGCTGTTACAGGGGCCTGTTTTTCCACCAATGGAATCTCAGCAACAGTCTGCACCGGTGTTGTGGTGTTCACAACGGGTTCTACTGCTGTATCCCCTGCCGCAACTACGGGTGAGTCTGCCGGAGGCTGTTCAGCCGACGACGCTGGCTGCACTTCTGGCTCAGCCGGAGGTCTTTCTACAACTGGTTCCGGCGCTTCAGCGGGTGTCTGTTGCAAAGGTTCTGGTGGAGCAATGGGCACCGGCTCATCATCATCAAGCAAGGTCAGGCTGGTACTGACAGGTGCAGGACTGGCCACAGGGTTTGGTGAGGACGGTGGTTCCTCATCCTCATCCAGCAGTTCAAGAGTAAAAGACGCCAGCGGGTTCGGCTCGGGCTCGGGCTCGGGCTCGGGCTCGGGCAGAGGCTGCTCCTTGAAGCCCAGCTTATCGAGCGACTCATCCCCTTCATCAATCAGGCTCAGTGAGAAACCACTTTTGCCCTCAGTATCGTCTCCAAATGGTTCAAAACCTTCAACATTGTCCTGCTCATCTTCCTGATTTTTGCCTTGTAACAGGCTCATCAGCTGGCTGCCGCTCTGGCCACCACCCTGTGCAGGTTGCGGCTTTGGCCGTGCGCTGGCGGGCTCCTCCCCTCCCATACGCTGCTTTTCTTCAGCCGCTTTTTTCAATGCATCCAGCAACAGACTCATCAGAATGCTCCTCGCTCAGAGGCCGCTTTGCGCTGTCCGGGCAAGTACTGGCGGAAACCTTTCAGATCACCCGATTCAACATCCGGGGTTTCCACGATAATAGGTCGGATAAAGATCACCAGCTCTGACTTCTTGCGGTTTTTGCCCTGCTGTGCAAAAGCGTTACCCAGGCCAGGCAGCTGCTCCAGCCCAGGTAGTCCCTGGCGCTGATTATCATCGGAGTCCTGCATCAGGCCACCGATTACGGCTGTCTGGCCATTCTTAACTTTCAGCACAGCTTCCATCTCCCGTTCACGGATCAGGGGTACGGTACTTTTTACATCTTCCGGGTTCGCCAGAGAGGCTGCAGCCAGCCGGACCGCCGGGTCTTCTACGTAGCCAACAATACGGGAAATAGTTGGTCGCACACTGAGGGTGACTTCATCGTTGCTGCTGATAAAGGGCGTTACACTCATAATCAGGCCCACCGGAACTGTATTCAGCTCCGAGGTATAGGTGATCTCCACCCGGCCATTGTCATCCTCTTCCCGCTCCCAGGACAGGCCAAAGTACACATGGTTATCCACCACTTTGAGCAATGCCGTCTGGTTGTTGATAGCCATGATTTTGGGGCTGGAGAGCACACGGGTATCACCATAGCGCTGTACCATCTGCAGATTAACAGCCAACTCGCCACCAAACAGACCAAAGGTGCCCGTAGAGCTGCCGTTCAGGTCAGAGGGGGCAACAGCACTGCCCAGTGCGGTGTAATCAATATCGGCGAAGTTACTGCCGATAGTCGACTGGCTGATCTTGAAATTACCATTCTGTGACAGAGCCGCCCAGTCCACACCCGAACGGAAGTCATCAAACAGTTCAACCTCGACGATGGTGGCTTCGATCAGCACCTCTTTACGAATACGGTGCATCACCCGGTCCAGATAGGTCTGTAGCTGCTCGTGGGTTTTACTATCCGTAAATACCGACACTACCCCGGCTTCCCGGTTGATGATCACATCATTAACGGCGCTAACCTCAGTGGAGTCAGAGCCACTATCACTCTCGGAGGGTGATGATCCACCAGCAGCCTCCCCTGCCTTTTCTCCTGCCGGATTAGCCCCCGCATTATCAGTGCCAGCAGGTTTCGGCGCAGCCTGAATCGCATGGAAAGCAGCGCGTTCACGTAACTGCTGGGCACTGATCCGCTCAACTTTGGCGCTGGTTACCTGCGCCAGCAGGTTCTGTGACAGGCTTTCCCAGAACCGGGATTCCGCTTTGGTTGAAACGGCAGTCTGGGAGCCATTGGTATTATCGTTCGACTCACCTGGGCCGGCAGAGACGGACATGTTCAGTATTACCTGACTGTCAACGGAACGCTCAACGTTAAGATAGTCCACCTCGTAGGTGCGCCAGAGCGGTTTATCCGGTTTTACCAGCAGGTAATCTTCCCGCAGTTCAAACACCAGGCCAGCCTGTTCGGAGATACGCTTAAGGATATTTGGCAGGGTCTGGTCAATGGCATTAATCGTCACATTGCCGACAACACCGTCGTAGACATCCAGCTCCAGCGAGGCGTCTCGCGCCAGCGAGTACAGCAACTCCTCAACCGGGATATCCGCAGCAGATACGGTAAACAGCTCCAGAGGGGCCTTCTGCTCCGGTACCGGCAGGTAAATGCTACTGCCGACCGGATCAGGAATAACCTCCGGCCCAGCGATGTCGGGTACAAGAGGGGTCAGGTGACCGCTGCCAGACTCACGCTGATCGATCGGCTTCAGGCCATCCATTGAGGTACAGCCCGTCCATAGGCCAGCAATGGCCAGCAGCACAACGCTTCTGGCCATATCAGTAAATCGAAAAGTTCCTGCCATGTTCACTCTAGTAAGGTCCCGCTTCAAATATGAGTCATGGGATCTACCGCCCTGGCCTGCAGCTCAGTTTTCACATCTGACAGTGCACGAACATAGGGACGGTATCGCGTGACAATGTCAGCAGGGAGCCGTTGCAGCATATCCTGCGCCATTTCTGGCGCTGAGAATATACCCAGTAGTACAACCGCGACCTGCTGTTTTTCCTTTTCATAGCCATATATATGCAACTGCGTATTTAAAGTGGCAAGCACCTGGCTATTGATAAAATCCTGTGCATCCTGATAACGAACACTCATCAACTGCACGGTATAGTGCTGTCCATTATCAAGGCTCGACAGCACCCACTTAAGGGTTTGCCGGTTACGGCTCAGCCAGACATTATCTGACGTCAGCAGTTCTGGTTCCGATGCAGGCCCGGCTGGCTCAGCCTCTACAGGCATTACAATAGCCGCCTGCTGAGGCATAAATATGGCTTTCAGGTCAATAGAGGCCCACTGCAACGCCATCAGGAGCAATATTAATAATAGAATTAGCCCCAGACTCCAATAGGGTAGTTTTACCCCTTTGTTAACTGTGTGTTCACCCAGCGCCTTATTTACCAGCGCTGCAGTTATTTCTCGTCCTCCGGACGAAAATGCCGCCAGCAAGATCTTATCAGCCAGCAAGTTTACCCGGCGTGGGTAGCCCTGTGTCTGACGATAAATCTTCCTGACGATTGCTGCCGTAAACAGATCGTTACCAATATAGCCCGCCGCCCGCAGCCGGAAATTCAGGTACTCCTGTAACTCTCGTTGCTCAAAGGGCTCCAGCCGTAAGGAGAATGCAATCCGATCTTTAATCTGGCGCACCTCCGCTGAATCAAGGTGTGCGTCAAGCTCAGGCTGACCAAACATGACAATTTGCAGCAATTTATCGGACTCTGTTTCCAGGTTACTCAGCAGCCTCACCTCCTCCAGAGTATCCAGCGGCATCGCCTGGGCCTCATCAATCAGTAACACCACCTGTTTGCCATCAGTGTGGTTATCCAGCAGCCGCTTCTGTAAGCGCCCCACCAGCTGAAACTTGGGTTCGGTGTTCTGATATTTAATCCCCAGTTCATTACAGATAAACATCAGAATATCGCGAGCAGGCATATTTGGGCTGTTGATGTACACCAGCCTGACCGGGCTATCATTCAGAGTGGTCGCCAGTTTTCGCAGCAGGGTTGTTTTGCCACTGCCAACCTCACCAACAACCTTGACGATCCCTTCGCCACGCTGAATGGTATAGAGCAGTGCATTAAGCAACTCTTCGCGTCGCCCACCCCCAAAAAAGGTGCGTGTATCCGGGGTAATTTTAAAGGGAGCCTGCTCCAGCCCGAAGAAAGATTCATACATGCGTGTCTGCAGTCCGCTGCGAAGGGTAAAGTTGATCTGGCTGTACATCTGAAAGCGAAGCCCCATAGTACTAAAAGGCCGTTTGTCCCGTAAACGACAGCGCCCCTCTCCTTTGATCTATTACCAGCCTTTTTACATTAGCTGAGACTAAATGAACATTTCTGAAAAAATCAGAATAAAGTCTTGACCACCTCCCGATAATCCTGTTTAATTCGCCCCGCGTTGCCCAGATAGCTCAGTCGGTAGAGCAGGGGATTGAAAATCCCCGTGTCGGCGGTTCGATTCCGTCTCTGGGCACCAACTTA
>Ga0193958_1000536_pt1 | contig 13670 bp, 10 predicted proteins | sample FB_1_MG_FD_140320 | JGI IMG/M metagenome (GOLD analysis project Ga0193958, IMG submission 140320) | Microbial mat bacterial communities from the Broadkill River, Lewes, Delaware, United States - FB_1_MG | ecosystem: Environmental > Aquatic > Freshwater > River > Microbial mats | place: USA...
AGAGAAAGAGGGGGCCTACGGTAACGCTGAGCGCCGTACTCAGTTCTGGTATCAGCAGGTGCCAGCGGTTGAAGGGGCCAAGTCCGATCTGTGGCAGCTGATGGAGTTCTCCAAGCGCTTCAAGGTAGAAGATGTCTGGTCGGATGCGCTGCTGGCGGCGGCACCCGAGCTGCGTGGCAAAACCCTGTATGAGGTGCTGTACCGCAATGGCCAGGTAGATGCCTACCCGCAGGAAGACTTTAAAGGCCGTATCAATGATGAAGCGGATGCCTTCGGCTTCTACGTTCAGAAGGGCCTGTTCGAAGAATATGCGGCCTTTGGTCGTGACCATGGCCATGATCTGGCACCGTTTGATATGTACCACGAAGCCCGTGGCCTGCGCTGGCCGGTGGTGAACGGTAAAGAAACCCTGTGGCGTTACCGTGAAGGTTACGACCCTTATGTCGAGAAAGGCTCTGAGGTGCAGTTCTACGGCAAGAAAGACAAGAAAGCGGTGATCTTCGCCCTGCCTTATGAGCCGCCTGCTGAGTCACCGGATGAAGAGTACGACCTGTGGCTGTCCACCGGCCGCGTACTGGAGCACTGGCATTCCGGCACCATGACCCGTCGTGTGCCTGAGCTGTACCGTGCCTTCCCGGATGCGGTGCTGTTTATGCACCCTGAAGACGCTGAGCAGCGTGGCCTGCGTCGTGGTGAAGAGGTCAAAATTGTTTCCCGTCGTGGTGAGGTGAACTCGCGTATCGAAACCCGTGGTCGTAACCGCCCGCCGAAAGGGCTGGTGTTTATGCCATTCTTCGATGCCAAGCAGCTGACCAACCGGTTGACACTGGATGCGACGGATCCGCTGTCGAAGGAAACCGACTACAAAAAATGTGCGGTTAAAGTCGTCAAAGTCTGAACGGATTCATAAACAGAGAGAAGGGGATCGCCATGTCCAGCCAGCGTCGTACTCAGCAACATAGCCGCCGTCAGTTTCTGACAGACACGGCCCGTGGTGCCTGTGCGGCGACGGCGGTCGGGCTGGGCCTGAGCGCCTATGCCAGCCAGGCAAGCCGTAAGGACCCTCAGGCACTACGCCCACCCGGTGCACTGGATGAGCAGGATTTTCTGTCAGCCTGTCTGCGCTGTGGTCTGTGTGTGGATGCCTGCCCTTACGACACCCTGAAGCTGGCGCGGCTGTTCGATCCGGCTCCGTCCGGGACGCCAGTGTTTGAGGCCCGCAAAGTGGCCTGTGAAATGTGTGATGACGTGCCCTGTGTTCCGGCCTGCCCCAGTGGCGCGCTGGACCCGCAGCTCACTGATATCAACGATGCACGTATGGGCACCGCTGTGCTGATCGACCAGAAGAATTGCCTCAACTTTCAGGGCCTGCGCTGTGATGTCTGTTACCGCGTCTGTCCGCTGATTGATGAGGCAATTACGCTGGAGGCCAGTCGCAATCAGCGCACCAGAGTTCACTCACGTTTTCTTCCTACCGTGAACAGTGATATCTGTACCGGCTGTGGTAAATGCGAGCAGGCCTGTGTGCTGGATGAAGCGGCGATCAAGGTGTTGCCAACGGCGCTGGCGGTGGCGGGTGCAGATGATCACTACCAGCTCAGCTGGGAGGTCGAGGCGGAGCGAGGGGCACCACTGGTGCCGCAGAAACTGCATATGCCTGCCTATGAACCGGAGAAGCTGTGATGGAGACAGAACATCCGGGGGCGCGTAGCGTGCAACTGCGTGGCTGGCTGATAAGCCATCGTTATCTGCTGTTACGCCGGTTCAGCCAGCTCGGCATTCTGGCGCTGTTCTGGGCCGGGACGGCACTGGGCTGGCCGTTGCTACAGGGCAACCTGAGCAGCTCCAGCGTGCTGGGCACAGTGCCGCTGAGTGATCCCTTTGTGTTTGCTCAGCTGCTGGCGGCAGGGCACCGGCCGGAACTGACGGCGATTATCGGTGTGGTGCTGGTGATCGCAGGCTATGCGCTGGTGGGGGGGCGGCTGTTCTGCAGCTGGGTGTGCCCGGTCAATATCGTGACCGACACGGCGGCCTGGCTACGGCGCAAGCTGGGGCTGGTGAAAACCTCGCAGCTATCACCGCAGCTGCGTTACTGGCTACTGGCGATGACACTGCTGTTACCGCTGTTCAGCGGCTACATGGTGTGGGAGCTGGTGAACCCGGTATCGCTGCTCCAGCGCGGGCTGATCTTTGGCATCAGCGGTGGCTGGAGCCTGATCGGGCTGATCTTTCTGTTTGATCTGTTTATTACACAGCGCGGCTGGTGTCGCCATATCTGCCCCCACGGTGCGCTCTATAGCCTGATTGGCCGAGCCAGCGTGGTGCGGATTACCGCGCCGCAGCGTGAGCGCTGTGATGACTGCATGGATTGCTACAAAGTCTGCCCGGAGCCACAGGTGCTCAAGCCCGTCCTTAAAGGGGAAAAAACGGGAGTCGCACCGGTGATTCTGGATTCAAATTGCACCAACTGTGGGCGTTGTATCGACGTCTGCGCGGTCGATGTGTTCAAACCTGGAACTCGATTTGCCACTGAGGTGGGGAAGAAATAATGAAAAGAATGATGATGCTCTGCGTTGCACTGTTCATCCTGGCGGTATCACCGGCTCAGGCCGATGATGGAGGCCTGCAATCTCTGCGTCAGCAGGGGCTGAATACCCAGGACCCGGCGGAAAAACTGAAGAACTTTCCCAAGGATAACGAACATGTGGGGCTGTCGTACGTACAGCAGCCACCGCTGATTCCACACTCCATCCGTAACTATCAGGTGGATAAGAAAACCAACAAATGCCTGAGCTGCCACAGCTTCAAGAACTACAAGAAGTATGATGCAACCAAGATCAGCACCACGCATTTTACCGATCGTGATGGCAAGGTGTTGTCTGATGTATCGCCACGCCGATACTTCTGTCTGCAGTGTCATGTGCCACAGGTTGAGTCTGAGGCGTTGATTAAAAATGACTTCCAGCCCGCTGGCGCACTGAAAAACTGACGGAGTGGTGAAGACGATGCTGAAAACACTCTGGCGTACCCTGCGCCGCCCCAGTGTGCACTACAGTCTGGGCTTTCTGGCTGTCGGTGGCTTTATTGCCGGGATTATTTTCTGGGGGGCTTTTAACACAGCCCTGGAGATGACCAACACTGAGGAGTTCTGTACCAGCTGTCATGAAATGCGTGAAAACGTGTTTGAAGAGCTGAAGCCGACCATCCACTACAGCAACCGCTCCGGCGTACGTGCATCCTGTCCGGACTGTCACGTACCGCATAACTGGACTGATAAGATCGCCCGCAAGATGCAGGCATCCAAAGAGGTCTGGGGCAAACTGTTTGGCACCATTGATACGCCGGAAAAATTCGAAGCCAAGCGCCTCGAACTGGCCCAGCATGAATGGACACGGTTTAAAGCGAATGACTCGCTGGAATGCCGTAACTGCCATGAGTTCAAAAACATGGATTTCACCCTGCAGAGCAGCCGGGCAGCCAAACAGCACTCAACTTCACTGGCCAGTGGAGAAAAAACCTGTATTGATTGTCACAAAGGTATCGCACATCAACTTCCTGACATGTCCGGCGTGGAAGGCTGGCAATAAGGAACGGTTTGGTTGAGCTGGCTACCAGGGAGGTGGCTGATTCCTGAACAATGTGCGGAACTGGAGATCTGCCCTTCGTATGCCACTGTCTTTACGGACAGTGGCATTTTTCTTTTCTGGGTCAGAGAAAAGAGCTTCCCGCTGGGGACAGCGGTCCCACAGGCGGGCTGGCCTGGTGCTGTGGTTGTTGCTGTTGTGGGACCGGTGTCTCACCGGGAAGCGTTTGTCTGAAGCTGGCAGGTGGCCTGAGAAAGAGCTTCCCGCTGGGGACAGCGGTCCCACAGGCGTTCTGTCCCTTACCTGGTGATCAGATCAGGTCTGCAAAACGGCGGATCAGGCGGTTACAGAGTTCTGTTTCGTGAATCCCGGTGCGCAGCTGGTCTACATCACGGCCCAGTGCAATCAGCTTATCCTGCTGTTTATCCAGATAGATCCGGTTTACCGCAGCGGTGAATTCAGGATGGAACTGCACCCCCCAGATATTGCTGTTCACCCGGAAGGCCTGGTGTGGCTCGTAACTGTTATAGGCCAGTAAGGTGGCGTTATCGGGCAGGGTCAGGGCGGACTGTGAGTGAGTCACATGGGCGCTGAACGGGCTTGGCAGCTGACCCAGGAGAGGGTCCTGCTGGCCCGCTTCGCTCAGGCTGACTGCAACCGTGCCGATCTCGGCTCCTTCAGGATGGTAACCGGCACTGCCGCCCAGTGCTTCAGCCAGCAGCTGGTGGCCGTAACAGACGCCCAGCACCGGCAGGTTACGCTGCGCCATCTCGCGAATATACGGCAGCAGGGCATCGCTCCAGGCTTCATGGTCGGTCACCATGTGGTGAGAACCGGTGATCAGTACGCCCTGGTAATTATCCAGCGCGGGGAGCGCTTCGTGGCGGGCGTCGATGGTGTCCACGGTTACCGGGCTGTCGCCCAGTGCAGCGATAAACAGCTGGTCGAAGTCGCCGTGGTCAGTGACGATCTCGTCAAAGGCAGAACCGGTTTTTAATAGCAGCAGGTGTTTCATTACAGAGGGTCCGATACAACGTCAATAACGGTCAGTGTAGCGGAGCCCTCTGACGGGGTATAGCCTGAGCCTGAAGGCGCTCAGGCCTGCTGGGAAGCGATTTTATCCTCAATGGTATTGAGCAGTTCAACGATCTCACCTGATAGCTCAGCAACCCGCTCGTAGTGCTGCTCTGCGCTTTCCATATCCCCTGTGTCCCGGCAGTCGATCACCGCTTTGACCAGTTGATGCAGCTCCTCATGGGGGCGTTCGATCTGGCGCATCTCATTGATACCGGAATAACTGCGCAGGCCTTCACTGTAGAACCACTTACCAAACACACAATCACGGTGTGACACTGCTTCGCTATGGGTCAGGCTGCTTTTGCCATCCAGATAGCTGCGCAGGCGGCTTTTCCAGGCCAGGTGGGCGGCTTTGGCTTTGCCCAGGTCAATACCCGCGACGGTGGTTTTAAACTCGGACAGTTCCTCTGTCAGTTCCTGCAGGCGGTGGGTGATATGGCCAGATGCTCCCACCGTATGCTGGGCGTAGCGGCTGGTACGTCCGGCCAGGCTGGAGATTGCGCTGACATTACTGTCCATCTCCTGGGCGACACTGCTTTGCTGGACGGCGGCATGGGCGATCTGGGTATTCATCTGCACGATTACCCCGATATGATCGACAATCCGGTGCAGCTCGGTATTGGCCTGTTCTGACTCGCTGACGCAGATATCGGCCTGTTTGTGGCTGGCAGAGATGACCTCAACGGCTTTGTCAGACTGGGTTTGCAGGCGGGTAATAATTTCCTGAATGCTGTCGATTGAAGCGCGGGTACGCTGGGCCAGGCCGCGTACTTCGTCGGCGACGACGGCAAACCCTCGCCCCTGCTCACCGGCACGGGCCGCTTCAATGGCAGCATTGAGTGCCAGCAGGTTGGTCTGCTCTGAAATATCGGTGATTACCGAGAGGATCTCGCCTACTTTTTCGCTGTCGGCTTTGAGCTGGCCAATTACCTCACCAGAGCTGCGTACCTGGGCGGCGACGGTATTGATACTGGCCACCGATCGGGCCAGCACGGTAGCGCCGCTGTCTGCTCCCTGGGCGGCCTGTTCAGCAGCCTGTGCGGCGCTGGAGGCGCTGTCGGCAACGTCCTGGATAGACCCTGACATCTGTGCCACACCCTGGGCCAGACGGGCCAGCTCGTCATTCTGACGGTTTACACCACGCTCGGTATCTTCCAGGTTGGAAGCTACCTGGTCACTGTCGGTGCTGATCCGGCCTGCGGTCTGGGTGACTTTAAGAATCAGCTGGCCAACCTGCAGGATAATTTTGTTATAGGCCTGATAGTTCTGTCCGATCTCGTTATCTGCATTATCGACCACAATCGGCTGGGAGAAATCACCGGTGGCCAACAGGCGCAGGTGATCACGCAGGTTTTTGATCTGCTCCATCATCACGGCCATGCCGAAATAGCGGCCCCAGACCACCAGTAGCAGAATCAGCCCGGACAGGGCCAGCGAGAGTAGCAGGTAGCGGTCAGAACGAACGCTGTAATACAGCTCCAGCCGGTCAACCACGGCTTGCTGAGCGCTCAGCAGAGCACTGGCCTGGCTGTCCATTTGCTGCTGTTGTGCCAGGGTGGGAGATGTGAGGTAGCTCGTCAGGGTCTGGCGAAAGCGTTGCCAGTGCTGGTCAACCTGGCTCAGGTGCTGGCGAATTGCCTGCTGCGCGGGGGAGCTGATCTGTGCCAGACCGCTGCCGTTGAGGATCTGCTGGTGGTTGTTCTCAAACTGTTGTAATTCCTGATCCATCAGCTGGTGCAGCTGGTTATCTTCACGGGCCAGCAGAGCGTTTTTGGTCAGCTGCTGGCTGAGCAGGCGCTGCTGATAATTCAGCTTGTCCAGCTGTGGGTGGCGGTTGTCAGCCATCCAGGCAGCTCCGGCAGCGGCAGAAGTGAGCAGGAATATCATCACGTAGGAGGCCATAAACTGGGCATCCAGGGTACGCAGACCCAGTGCCAGCAACAGGCTTTCGATCAGTTTACCGGCCCGGTATTTGAACGTTTTACGGTTGGGTTCGTGCTTGAAGGTAGAGTCCATCCGCGGTGTCACTCCTTATGCGTTATCCGCTGTAACTATTTCAGTAACCAGTGCAAAAACGGACGCTCAGGATCGCTGCAGTGGCGCTGCTGTTTATTTAAGTAAACAGTCATTTAAACACCACAAAATATCTGTAAGCAATAAGAAAGCCATGGATTAAACCGGGCTGAGGTAATGCGGCTCACCTCTGGCCCGGCTGACAACAGTCAGGAGGCTTTGAGCTGATCCTGAAAGGCCGCACTGCGACGGTATTCGCCAGGCGTCTGGCCGGTCCATTTTTTGAACGAACGGAAAAAGGCTGAAGGCTCATCAAAGCCCATCAGCCCGGCGACATCATTGATCGAGAGCTGGACCGAGTTCATATAACCAATGGCGGCTTTGCGACGGCAATCGTCTTTGATTTTCTGATAGGAGGTACCTTCTTCCAGCAGCCGACGGCGCAGGGTAGACACCGACAGGTTGAGGGCTGAGGCGACCCGGTCTGCACTGGGCAGCTCACAGCTGAAATCTTTACCGATCAGCGCGACGACTCGGGCTTTCAGGCTACGATCGTTGTTGACCATGGTGATCAGCTGATAGGGCGCGGTTTTCAGAAACGCACGCAGTGAGTTCTCGGTCTGTACTACTGGGTAATCCAGGTAGCTGGCTGGAAAAACCAGGGCGTTTTCGTGCTGATCGAAGCGAATCTCGGACTGAAACAGCATGTCGTAGTCATCCACATCCTCCGGTTGCGAAAAGGTGAAGTAGGCGGCTTTCAGCTCGACCCGGCAACCGATCAGCCAGCTGACAAAGTGGTGCCACATGGATAACGAGGTACGGATGCGCTCTGGCGGCTCATCGGCCAGAAACCGTTCAAAATCAATATTAGCATGGTCCGTGGGGGAGAAGGTTACTTTGGCAAAGCGGCCTTTGCGGATCAGCATCGGTTTGATCTGGGCACCACGGCAGATCTCATGGAAATCACTGGCCCGGTAGATCGCCTTGCCCATGGTCTGGCAGTGAATAATGCTGTGGCACATCATCCGAAAAGTGCCGTTGGGCACCTTGCCGCCACTGAGCATGCCAAAATACTCATCCTGGGCGATATACATCAGTCGTTGATAAAGCCGGCCAAACTTTTCCGCTGAAAACTCGGTTTGCCTGCTCAGGGACTGTTCGTCAATCCCGACACAGCTCAGTAGTTCGTGGGTGTCATAACCCTGAGCGGTGGCCTGTTCCAGTAAGGTGCTCACATACCCGGTAGGTACCGTGATGTTACGTTCCATTTTGTCTCTCCATGCCTGTGCAGAGGTGCATAGCGCTGTTTTTATTATTCAGGCGTCTGTCGCAGCTGGCTCACTATTTTCTGTGCTGATAGCCCCGAATCGGGTTACCTCGGAGAATGAAGCCGAACTGCTGCTGGCTGTTTAGTAAACACTATGGCTGGCGGTGACTGCAACTGCCGCTATGCTGTCTGTTTTATGGTTAAAAAACGATCTGGATCAGTTTTGTCAGCCAATATGGGCACAAATGTTATTGTTCTGAAGTGGCCGCTGTCTGAAAGTAAATCAGCGGCACGGTTGCGGGCGGAACCTGGGCTGTACCGCACATGTGATCTGCCATCTGGTTGCGCACTCCGACCAGATTCACACCCCCAAAAAAATAACAATTTCAGGTGAAGTAATATGGCAATACAGCGATGGAGAGGGACGTATATTCGACCAGAGCGGTTACGACCGACACTGATAGCCGTAGCTGTCAGCGGCGTGATCCTGAGTAACGCAGCCCAGGCACTGGAGTTCAGGCTGGGTGAGATTGAAGGACGACTGGATTCACAACTGTCTGTAGGGGCCAGCTGGCGTGCTGAAAGTAGCGACCTTGCGCTGGTCTCGACCGGTAATGGTGGCACCAGCCGTGGTTCCGGCAGTTACGATGACGGTAATCAGAACTTTGATGAAGGCGATACCTTCTCGCAGATTTTCAAAGGCGTGCATGATCTGCAACTCAGTTATGACAGTGTTGGCGCTTTTGTCCGTGGTAAATACTGGTACGACTTTGAGCTGGAAGGCGGCAGTCGTGCCCATGGCCATACCAATAATGGTTATCTGCCCGGTGCTGAACTGAACGATAACGGCTTTAACGATTACGCCAGATTCTCCGGCGCTGAAATTCTGGATGCTTACCTGTACGGTGAGTTTGAACTGGGTGAACAGATTCTGGATCTGCGATTGGGCCGTCAGGTAGTGAACTGGGGCGAGAGCACCTTTATCTCCGGTGGTATGAACTCTATCAATCCGTTTGATGTGAATGCCTTTCGCCGTCCGGGGGCTGAGATTAAAGAGGGCCTGCTACCCAGCAATATGGCCTTTGCCTCCCTCACGTTGAATGATTCATTGAGCGTTGAAGGCTTCTACCAGCTGGAGTGGGAGCCGACTGCCATTGATGGCTGTGGCACCTACTTTTCCACCAATGACTTTGCCGCCCAGGGCTGTGATGGCATCCGCCTGACCTCACCCAGCCTGCCTGGCAGCGCTGGTATTGGTGATCAGTTCTATTTCGATGGCTATGCGGGCCTGCTGCCGTTTAATCCGGTGGTCGGGCGTAACGCTGATGGTCGTCGGGAGCCGGATGACGACGGTCAGTTCGGGCTGGCGTTGCGTTACTTCTCTGAGGCGCTGAACAGTACCGAGTTCGGGCTTTACTTCGCCCGCTATCATAGCCGCCTGCCGCTGATCAGCGGGGTCAAAACCCCAACGCATCCCGGCACTCTGATCGCCGCCGGTGCTGACCCGGCCTCGGCGTCGATGATTGCAGCCTTCGATAGCACCTACTTCATTGAATACCCTGAAGATATCAAACTCTACGGCCTGAGCTGGAACACCAATCTGGGTGATGTGGCCTGGTCGGGTGAAGTCAGCCATAAACAGGATGCGCCGATCCAGATCAACGGCCCGTTGCTGGTTGCTTCCATGCTGACCCTGGGTACTCAGCCGGGTAACCCCGCCAATGGTGCCGTGGTGCCGGTAGGGACTGATGCACTGGGGGCTGACATCAGTGGCTTTAACACCTTCGATATCACTCAGGTCCAGAGCACCTTTATCAAATTCATCGACCGGGTCTGGGGCGCCAGCCGTATGACGCTGATCAGCGAGCTGGGCTGGACCCATATCCACAGCTTTGATGAGAGCGAAAGTGCCATCAAATATGGCCGTAATGGTGCCTTTGGTTATGCACCCGGTGATCAGGGTGGTTTTGTGACTCAGGATTCCTGGGGCTACGTACTGCGTGGCAAGCTGGAGTACCCGAATGCCTTTGCTGGTGTCAGCCTGACCCCTCAGGTCAGTTTCAAGCACGGGGTCGATGGTTTTGGCCCACAACCGGGCGCTGCCTTTAACGAAGATGAGAAATCGCTGAGCCTCAGTCTGACCGGTGATTACCTGAACCAGTACCGGATGCAGCTGGCGTACACCAGCTTCTTCGGCGGTGATTTCAACCCGCTTGAAGACCGTGACTTTGTGTCACTTAGTGCCAGCGTATCGTTCTGATCAGCAACCCGGAGGAGAATCTGACTATGGTTAATGCACACGCTAATGCAAACCCGTTTACGAAAACCCGACTGGCGTTGCTGCTCAGCAGTGCGCTGACGCTGTCTGTCGCCAGTTCGTTCAGCGTCGCGGCTGTCAGTGCCGATCAGGCGGCCCAGCTCGGCCAGCAACTGACCCCGATCGGGGCCGAAAAAGCCGGTAATGCTGACGGCACGATTCCCGCCTGGAATGGCGGCCTGAGCAAAAACAGTGATCGCTACAGCAACCCCTATGCCACCGAGAAGCCGCTGTTCACCATTACAGCTGCCAATGCCAGTGAGCATGCCGAGCGGCTGAGCCCCGGCCAGCTGGCGATGTTCAAGCGCTACCCGGATACCTATCGGATACCGGTATACACCAGCCACCGCACCGCTGCGTTGCCTGCGGATATCTACAGCAGCATTAAACAGAATGCCGTGAACACAAAGCTGGGGGCCAATGGTAATGGCCTGGACGATTTTTCTCAGGTGCTGGCCTTCCCGATCCCCCAGAATGGGCTGGAGGTGATCTGGAACCATATGACCCGCTACCGGGGCGGCGCATTGGAGCGCACCTTCGTTCAGGTGCCGGTGCAGGCTAACGGAGCTTTTACCCCGGTAAAAATTAACGAGAAAATGAGCTGGCCCAGCTATCTGAAAGGGGGTGTGAACAGCAAGGATGACAATATCCTGTTCTACTTTGTCCAGCAGGTACAGGCACCAGCACGACTGACCGGTAACGTGCTGCTGGTCCATGAAACCCTCAACCAGGTCGACCAGCCACGCCAGGCATGGACCTACAACGCCGGTCAGCGCCGGGTGCGCCGTGCCCCACAGATCGCCTATGACGCGCCAGGCACCGCCACCGATGGCCAGCGTACTACCGACAACCTGGACCTGTTCAACGGCGCGCCAGACCGTTACGACTGGAAGCTGGTGGGCAAACAGGAGCTGTACATCCCCTACAACAGCTTCACCCTGGCTGACCGTAATCTGAGCTACGATCAGATCCTGCAAAAGGGCCATATGAACCCGGATCTGACCCGTTATGAACTGCACCGGGTATGGAAGGTAGAAGCCACCCTGAAAGAGGGTGCGCGGCATATCTATGCCAAACGCACCTTCTACATCGATGAAGACAGCTGGGGCATTGCCGTGGTGGACCACTACGATGGCCGTGGTGAACTCTGGCGTGTCGGCGAGGCCCATGCCTTTATGTACCGCGATGCTCAGGTGCCCTGGGTAACCGCCGAAGCCCTGTATGACCTGCAATCCGGTCGCTATCTGGTGGGCAGCCTGACCAACGAAGAAGGCAACGGCTTCGACTTTGATCAGCGCTTCAGGCACAAGGACTTTACCCCACAGGCTATTCGCCGGTTGGGCAAGCGTTAAAAGAGGTTGATTATCACTCTGACACAGGGAGCTCTGGCTCCCTGTTTTATTTCCAGATACCCCCGCAATACGCAACAGGAGTACACTGTTACTGTCCGTTATGAGCCAGCCAGAAAATCAGACAGGGGTTAGAAATGGCCAGTACCAACTTCAATACATCCAACGATACGCTTCGTAAATTACTAGGTAATGGGTTGGTTTATCGGGTACCGCCTTTTCAACGTGATTACTCCTGGGATGAAGATCATTGGGACGACCTTTGGCAGGACATAATGGGGCTGTTTGAAGAAGATGGCGATACTGATCACTACATGGGTTACCTGGTGTTGCAGTCCTCAGATAACAAACGCTTTGACATCATCGATGGCCAGCAACGATTAACAACACTGAGTGTGATGATTCTGGCTGGACTGAGTTATCTGGAGTCTCTGGCAGGTAAGGGCCTGGATGCTGAGAAGAATCGTGCACGCAAGGAACAGTTACAGAACAGCTATATCGGTTATCTGGACCCGGTGACACTGGAGCCCGAGTCCAAACTGGAGCTTAACCGCCATAATAATAACTATTATCAGACCTATCTTGTGCCGTTGGAGAAGCTGCCACAGCGTGGGTTGAAAGCATCTGAGCATTTGTTGCGTAAAGCGTTTAACAACTTTAATGAGCATATTAAGCAGAAATTTGGTGCCTCTGAAGACAGTGGTCAACGGTTTGTCGAGATGCTGAACAGTCTGGTCGACAAGCTGTTTTTTACCGTAATTACCGTGACCGATGAGCTGAATGCATTCAAGGTGTTTGAAACCCTGAATGCGCGCGGTGTACGCCTGTCTTCAACGGATCTGCTAAAAAATTATCTGTTCTCATTGCTTAGCAGCGCGACCACTCATGCAACTCAGCTACAGCGACTGGAAGAGCGCTGGGAACGAATTGTGGATCTGCTGGAAGGGGAGAAATTCCCCGAATACCTGCGTGTTTTCTGGAATAGTCGGAATCGACTGGTTCGTAAATCTGAACTGTTTAAACGAATCCGTCAGCAGATTACTACTCAACAGCAGGCGGCTCAGTTGCTGCGGGACCTGGATAGCGGCGCTGAGGTGTATACCGCGTTGCGGGATGCTCAAGACCGTCGCTGGTTGCCCGATGAAAGGGATGCATTGGAACAGTTGCAGATGTTCAATGTTCGCCAGCCACTGGCAATGCTGATGGCCTGTTACGAAACCTTTTTTGAAACACAGCGTCCGGTATTTACCCGTATTTTGAAGGCGATCGCGGTGCTGTCTTTGCGGTACAACGTTATCTGCAGTCGGCCTGCCAATGAGCAGGAGCAGCTCTACAGTAAAGTGGCTTCCAGTGTGTCAGGTGGCCACTTCGATAGTCTGCAGCAAGTGCTGGATATGCTGGTGACCATCTACCCCGGTGATAATAGTTTTAAAACTGCTTTTGCAGATAAAGAGTTGCGTACGACCAACAGCCGCAACCGCAAAATTGTACGCTATATGTTGTTTAAACTGGAAAAGCATCGGACTGGAATTGATCTGGACAGGTACAGTGACAGTTATAACATCGAGCATATTTTGCCGGAGCAGCCTTCTGACGCATGGGACTATATTGAAGAAGCACGTCAGTCTCGATTGACATATCGACTGGGTAATATGACGCTGATGGAGGTTGGACCAAACCGGGATATCGGTAATGAGGGCTACAGTTTCAAGCGGCCTGCTTATGAAAAAAGTACATTCCGGCTGACCCGTGCGGTTGCTGAGAATAATGAAAGCTGGGATGAGCAGCGTATTGTGAGCCGTCAGGCGCAGCTTGCCAAACTGGCAGTAGCCGTCTGGCGGACGGATTTCTGAGAACTACACCTCCAGAATCGAAGGGCTGCAGTTGCAGCCCTTTGTATTCAGCCAGTTATCTATTACACCTGCTGGAACGGATAAACCGAACCCAGCTGCAGAATCTGCGTCAGTTCATCCAGTGCCGTGCGGGACTCGGTCAGCAGTTGTGGATCAGCAAGGTCCGCTTCAACCAGTGTCTCGCGATAGTGGGTATTTACCCACGCGGTC
>Ga0193958_1000537_pt1 | contig 13665 bp, 13 predicted proteins | sample FB_1_MG_FD_140320 | JGI IMG/M metagenome (GOLD analysis project Ga0193958, IMG submission 140320) | Microbial mat bacterial communities from the Broadkill River, Lewes, Delaware, United States - FB_1_MG | ecosystem: Environmental > Aquatic > Freshwater > River > Microbial mats | place: USA...
CTCTCTGCTCTAAATACTCATCTATCGTACTTTTAACTGCTACTGACTGATAACTATTCATTAGATCACCAAACAACATATAGACATTTATTTAAATAAAAACACAACATGTAGTGCATTATTACTATTTGATCACTAAGCGGTCCTTGACAGATATCAAGGGCCCTATCAAGCAATTCACCTACTATAACGATCAAAGACATAAGCTTTGAGAGAAGCTTTGCGATGACACAAATCACCACTTAGATCACGCAACTATCTAATGATTCGGCCAAAAAATTCATATAACTCAGCCACGCAGTGACTTCGTTTGTAGTGAAAAAAGGTCTAATAGAAAAACTTATCAACAGTCTGTTAGAAAGCGCGCTAGAGGAGGAAGAGTTTTACTTTCTAAACAGCAGGTTATTAGGACTTGATGTTACCGACTTAAATATTCGGATTGCTTTCAGCTTAAAGAACAAGCCATAGTTAAGGGGAGCTTGATAGCTATCACGAGACAGTCAGAGGAGAGGTGTTCAAAAGATCGGCGCAGAGGACGCCGATCATATAACGCTATCGGTTTACAGCTTACATGCACCACCGAGGCAGTCATCAAATTCCATACTGTCCAGCTCTTGTCGGTTTTCTTGCGCAGCTTGCAAGCGTTTAAGCATCTCGCCCTCTTCACTATCACTTGCGCTAACGCCTGCTTTTTCAAAAACAGACAATAAGAGATTTAGCTCTTCCAACGTAAATTCATTCATTTAATTAACACCTAACTATATCTTCATTAATTATTCACCGGTATCAGATGATCTACCAGCATCTGTACCGTTTTCCGCCCACGAAATTCATTCACATCCAAACGGTAAACCACCCGGACATGGGTCTGACTTTCGTCCGGCCAAATATCCATATCAGCATTAAACTGTATCGCATCGACCGCTAACCCAGACAAGGGTTCCATCAATACCATTTTCAGGTGACGATGCCCAACAACTCTCTGTTGCAATAATGAGAACCTACCCTCAAACAAAGGCTCCGGGAATTGATGCCCCCATGGCCCAGCATCTCGCAACATTTCAGCCAGCTCAATAGTCATATCACTTGCCAGTAGCTCACCATCCGTCATCACCTGCTGCTGCAGATCACTTTCTGACAATTGGCGACGTACTTCAACATCAAAAGCGCTTTGAAATAGAGGTAAATCAGCTTCACTGAGCGTTAAACCTGCAGCCATCGCATGACCACCAAACTTTCTCAATAACGTCGGGTGCTGTGAAGCAATCGCATCCAAACCGTCTCTTACATGAAACCCTGGAATTGAACGAGCAGAACCCTTTAGTTCGCCCTCATCTCCTTGCGCAAATGCAATAACAGGGCGGTGCGTCCGCTCTTTGATTCGTGATGCAAGAATGCCGATAACCCCCTGATGCCACTCGGGCTCATAAAGGGATAAGCCATAAGGCAACTCTTCATCATCAAGCTGGAGATTCGCAAGCAGATCTAAAGCCTGTTGCTGCATCTCTTGCTCTATACCTTTACGTTCCTGATTCAAATCATTTAGCGTGGCAGCAAGCTCTTTCGCTTTATGCTCAGATTCTGTCAGCAGGCACTCAATACCGATCGACATATCTTCCAATCGCCCTGCAGCATTCAAGCGTGGCGCCAGCGCATAACCAAGATCGGAAGAGGCTATTTTGTGTTGCTGCCGTCCAGAGAGTTCGATCAATGCTTTTATACCAGGGCGGCAACGACCTGCCTTAATGCGTTGCAAACCTTGATACACCAACACGCGATTATTCTGCTCTAATGGCACGACATCGGCTACCGTGCCTAGAGCAACTAAATCCAGTAAACTCCCCAAATTCGGGGTTGGAAGCCCCTGCTTTTCAAACCAGCCTTGCTGTTGCAGTGTTCTGCGTAAAGCGATCATCACATAGAAAATCACCCCAACCCCACAAGTGGATTTAGCACTAAAGGAGCAGTTTGGCTGATTAGGATTTACAATCGCACAAGCAGCAGGAAGCTCTCTACCGGCAAGATGGTGGTCTGTGACCAATACATCTAAATTGGCAAAATTCGCCGCCGCTACGCCATCAATACTTGAGATGCCATTATCCACCGTAATCAGTAGGTCTGGCGTTTGCTTCAATGCTTCTACAACGATTTCCGGACTTAAGCCATAACCATATTCAAAACGGTTGGGTACAAGGTAAGCCACCTCTTTCACACCCATCATTCTCAAAGCCAGAACCGCAACAGCAGTACTCGTTGCGCCATCACAATCAAAATCACCCACAATGAGTATCTTTTGCTGCTCTTGCAACGCAACGACCAAACGCTCAACGGCCGCATCAATACCGGCTAAACCCGAATCGGGTAATAGTTCACCCAAGTTACGGCCTAAGCCATCAAGATCATGAATCCCCCGCGTGGCATAAATACGCGCCAAAACAGGGTTGGTTTGCATAAACACGGGTAAGTTTGTATCTAAGCACTCGCGTTGAGAAATCATCAGCTCTTTCATGACGGCTCGATATCCTTGTTCTCATTTGGTGCGGGTAATAGCTCAGATGTTTTTTCAGATAAATAATAAACAACTAACCCTATCCACTCGCGAACAGCAGTATTCAAATCAGCCATATTGCCATTTAAACTCACGCGAACTCGATTTTCGACCATCCGATAATCAACAGGGTAAGCAATAACATCAATGCCCACTTTACGATAAACCCCTACCGAACGAGCCATGTGAAAAGCGGAGGTAATTAACAACCACTTACCCTCAGGCCTATCTTCCATTTCATTAATCAACTCTCGTGTATACAACGCATTCTGGAACGTATTTCGAGAATCCCTTTCAATGATACTTCTCGCTCCAAGTCCTTGCTGCGTTAACCACTGCTGTGCCACATCTCCGCCACGATATTCTGGTGTTGCTAATGAGCCCGATCCGCCGGTGAAAATCACCTTTAGCTCTGGATAGCGCAGCATCAGGGCTGGCACAACCATCAAGCGCTCGGCACCTTGATTAAACTGAGGAGCACCATGCAGAGCTGACAGTTCAGGATCTTCCCCTCCACCAAGCACAATAATTCCAGCAATCGGCTCTTTCACTTTACTTAAATCAGGTTGGGAAAAGCGCTGCTCTAAAGGCTCTAAAAGATAATTCGCGACCGGAAAAAAACTGATGATAAGCAGCACGAAAACGGAGCTCCAAACCAAAGTAACCCCGACGAGTCTACGCCACAGTAACAGACCGAGAACAAGCATTAGCAGCAAGAAATGGTCTGGCTGGGCAATCAACCAAAAAATTTTAGATGCATAAAAAAACAGATCGGCCATTAATAACAACTCCAACGCATAACCACAAAGAAAGACCTAACCTAAAACAAAAAACCCGATGCAAAGCATCGGGTTTCGAGAGTAGCACATTCAGAGAGCGAATTACTCGGTATGAACATGGCTCGCAATAAATTGCTGAACCGTCGCTAGATCATTATCTAGCACTTCCAACTTCTCTTCACGCTCAAACAGGTCAACCATATGTGCAGGAAGCTGTGGTGACTCAAGGCCCGCTTTAACAACAGGCTCAGGGAACTTAACCGGATGGGCAGTTGCTAAAGTGATCATCGGTACAGATGGATCACGATTACACTCACGCGCCGCTTTAACGCCGATAGCGGTATGAGGATCAAGTAGATATTCAGTTTCGGCGAATACCTGTTTAATCACTTCACAGGTTGTTTCATCGTCAACAGCACAGCTATCAAATAGCTCACGCACTTTATCCCAACGGTCAGTATCAAGCGCAACAGACTCTTTGTTAAAGCGAGCCATCAGATCGCTAATCGCTTCGCCATCGTTTCCATAAACATCAAACAGCATACGTTCAAAGTTTGAAGAAACCATAATGTCCATTGAAGGCGACAACGTATGAACCAAATCACCTTTAGACATATCATTGCCAGAGATAACGCGGTGTAAAATATCATTACGATTGGTCGCAACAACCAGCTGTTTAACTGGCAGGCCCATCTTCTTAGCAAGGTAACCAGCAAAAATATCACCGAAGTTGCCCGTTGGCACAGAGAAGCTTACTTCACGATGCGGACCACCTACTGCTAACGATGCCGAGAAGTAATAAACGATCTGGGACATAATACGCGCCCAGTTAATCGAGTTTACTGCACCCAGCTTCATGCCTTTTAGGAAATCTTGGTTGGCAAAGCTATCTTTGACCATCTGTTGGCAATCATCAAAATTGCCTTCTAACGCCACATTAAAGACATTGTCTTTAATAATGGTTGTCATCTGACGACGCTGTACTTCAGAAACACGGTTGTGAGGATGCAGAATGAAGATATCCAAGTGTTTGCTATGGCAGCAACCTTCGATGGCAGCAGAACCGGTATCACCAGACGTAGCGCCCATAATCACAAGATGCTCTTTACGCTTCTCTAATGCGTAATCCATCAAGCGGCCAAGCAACTGAAGCGCAAAATCTTTAAATGCTAATGTCGGACCATGGAAAAGCTCCAACACCCACTCATTTGTGCCCAACTCTTTTAATGGCGCGACTGCGATATGATTAAAACCTGCGTAGGTTTCATCGATCATCTGCTTAAGATCAGCGTCTTCAATGCAGTCATCTACGAACGGTTTGATGACTTTATAAGCCAACTCGTTATATGGCAGACCTGCCCAAGAAGCGATCTCTTCTTTGCTGAACGTGGGTAGCGTTTCAGGCACATAAAGCCCGCCATCGCTTGCCAAACCAGCAAGAAGCACCTCTTCAAAATTCATTGCCGGAGCTTTACCCCGAGTAGAGATATATTTCACGAGGTAAACTCCTTAACGGTCAAAATGGGCAACACGGATGCGAGTAACATGACCGTTAATCTCATCCAAGGCTTCAATTTTTGCAATCGCATCATTCATTTTCTGCTCAAGCACACTCTGCGTCAGAATAATCACAGGTACTTGCTCTTCGTTTGTTTCTTTCTGAATGATCGCTTCAATGTTAATACCTTGCTCGCCCAGTACGCTGGTAACCATTGCAAGGACACCTGGCTTCTCTTCAGCGTTCATACGCAAGTAGTAAGCAGATTCAGTCTGATCCATTGGCAGAATAGGCATATCAGAAAGTTCTGACGGCTGGAACGCCAAGTGCGGAACGCGATTATCACGATCAGCCGTTAATGTACGAACCACATCAACAATATCAGCAACAACCGCTGACGCCGTTGGTTCTGCGCCTGCGCCCGGTCCGTAATACATTGTTTGGCCTACGGCATCGCCATCAACCAATACAGCATTCATAACACCATTAACATTGGCGATCAGTTCCGACTCGGAAATTAATGTTGGATGCACACGCAACTCAACACCATTGTCTGTACGGCAGCTGATACCTAAATGTTTGATACGGTAGCCAAGTTCCTCGGCATACTGAACATCTTCACGTGTGATTTTGCTAATGCCTTCAGTGAACGCTTTCTCAAACTGAAGCGGTACACCAAACGCTAACGAAGCAAGAATAGTCAGTTTGTGTGCAGCATCAATACCTTCAACATCAAAAGTAGGGTCAGCTTCTGCATAACCTAGCGCTTGCGCTTCAGCTAACACATCATCAAAATCACGGCCTTTATCACGCATCTCAGTCATGATGAAGTTGCCAGTACCATTAATGATACCGGCTAACCAATTAATCTTGTTGGCAGACAAGCCTTCGCGGATCGCTTTAATAATTGGGATACCGCCTGCAACAGATGCTTCAAAAGCAACCATTACATTTTTCTTCTGTGCCGCTTCAAAAATCTCATTACCATGCACCGCAATCAGTGCTTTGTTAGCGGTAACAACATGCTTGCCATGCTCAATCGCCGTCAACACAAGCTCTTTAGCAATGTCATAGCCACCGATCAATTCAACAACCACATCAATCTCTGGGTTTTTAGCAACCTCAAAGACATCAGCCGTCATCTGAATACCTTTGGTATCACAGTCTGGGTTAGGACGACGTGCACCGACCTCTTCCACAATAATTTTGCGTCCTGCTCGACGAGCAATCTCTTCGGCATTACGCTTCAGCACATTATATGTGCCACCACCGACTGTACCTAATCCGCAGATACCAACTTTAACCGGTTTCAAACTTGCACCTCGCATGCTGTTGAACAACTAATCGCAGCGACAATAATAATGGCTGCGATGTTAAGTAGCTTATATAAATTGACACCTAGGCTCTTTGTTAGAATCTAGATAAATGCTTCGATATAAGCGCATATAAAAATAAGGCGAGTATTATAGCCAAAACAATGCAATAGCTCTATCTCTGAACCCGTTCTAGATCAACAAATAAATAAGGGAGCCAATGGCTCCCTTAAAACAGTGATCACAAGCGATTACTTAATATTTAACATCTGCGCCAACTGTGCCGCTGGTACGTAGCCTGGTACTAGCTTTCCATCTTCAAAAACGATGGCTGGCGTTCCTGTCACACCGACCAGCTGCCCAAGCGCTAACTGCTCCAGCACAGGGTCTTCACAGGTTTTCGCGGCTAATGTGCCACCGGTTTTAGCAATATCCATCGCTTCACGTCGACCATCAGCGCCATTCGCACACCAGATAGACACCATGTCACGATACGTTGCGGTGCCTCCACCCTGGCGAGGGAAGGCTAAATAATTAACTTTGATACCCATCTCATTCAATGTTGGAATTTCAGCATGTAACTTTCTGCAATATGGGCAATCAACGTCAGTGAAGATATTAACCGTTGCTTTAATTTCGCCTTTTGGCACATACACTACCATCTCTTCATCAGAGACCTGATCAAGCTGTTCTTTACGATATATGCTTTGCTTTTTTTCTGTCAGATTTACAAAACCATCTTTATCCGTGAATTGGTAAAGCTTACCGATGAGGAAATACTCCCCTTTATCATCCGCATACAGCACTTCTCCACTTTTCAATTCAACTTCGTGCATACCGTCAACGGGGGCATCCGAAATAGATTTCACTTGGATACGTGCATCAATTTTTTTCAGGTTCTGCGTAATTAATTCATTAGCGCTTACTACAGAAGCAGCCATCCCCATACCGGCCATTAGAAACAGTGCCGACGCTAATAGTTTTTTCATCTTATTCCTCGAAATTTGATCATGACCAATATGAATTACAGTCACCTCTGCCTATCTGACATAACAGATAAAACAAAGTTCCCTCTGTTAACGCTTACATTAACCTCGTGGATGGTGCTGCTGATGCAACGATTGTAATCGTTGTTGTGCCACATGCGTATATATCTGTGTCGTCGATAAATCACTATGCCCTAAAAGCATCTGAACTACACGCAGGTCTGCACCATGATTCAATAAATGAGTGGCGAAAGCATGCCGCATAACATGTGGAGATAATGGTTTATCGATACCTGCAATCAAAGCATAATGCTTGATTCGGTGCCAAAACGTTTGCCGCGTCATCATCTGCCCACGACGACTGGGAAAAAGGACGTCACTAATATTTTCCCCCAACAGCAAAGGACGAACCTGTACCAAGTAACGTTGCACCCAACTAATCGCCTCTTCACCTAAAGGCACCAATCGCTCTTTGCCCCCTTTACCCATCACCCGAACCACACCCTGATTTAGATTCACTTCAAAGAGTTGCAAACTGACCAATTCGGTAACACGCAAACCCGTCGCGTAAAGCACTTCTAACATAGCTCTGTCACGAAAATGAACGGGATCGTTTAATTCAGGTGCATTCAACAGTCGCTCAACATCATCTTCCGTTAATGTCTTGGGTAAAGCGCGCCCCTTCTTAGGACTATCGATCAATAGTACCGGGTCTTCGCTAATAAGCTCTTCACGCAAAAGATAACGGAAAAACCCCCGTAAACAAGAGAGCATTCTGGAGGTTGAACTGGCACGCAAACGTTCCTTTACCCTCCAGCCAAGATATTGCTGAAGATCTGCACGTGTACAGGGAAGTAAATTTAAACCTTTATCATTAAGCCACGAAGAGAACTGTGTAAGGTCGCGCCGGTAAGATTGAAGCGTATTATCACTAAGCCCCTTTTCCATCCAAATCGAATCAAGATAGGTATCGATCAATCGCTGATCCGATTCATGAAGAGATGGAGCTATATTTTTTTTAGCCAAACAAACAAACCTAGGAAGAATTAATAATAAAGACGTGCGCTTTGAATTTTATCTCGCGCAATCGGATAAGTCGCAGTGCCTCGACCATCTATCAAGCGATGCTCTACAGTCACCACTTTATCGGTCACAGAGATCAACTTGCCCTGAACCTTCCTGCCAAAATAGGTATAAAGAATAACCGGTTCACCTAGATGGGAGACCAATTTAGGCATTTCGACATCTTTGAAGGATTTACCACTCTTTTCAACCTGCGCTCTACGTGACTCAGTTCTATACGGCTCAACGACGGCTAAATCTTGCTGCGGCTGAACTGTTTCAGCTTCCTCCCCAAGCACCAGATCTGTGCTCTCGGTTTGATCAGCGCTATTATCACCTAACCTTATTTCATGTAATAAACGCTGCCCTTCAGGATCAGGCTCACTCCATGAGACGCCATCAAGCTGGACAGGTTTACCGCTAAATTCCACATAAGGGCTAAGCGCATCGATTAGATCTGTCGGCTTTTGTACTAGCGCCATCGATTGCATACCAAACCCCTGGGGCATATCAACACGAAGGTACATCGAGCCGCCTGGGTTATTTAATCCATCTAAGGCAACAAACAACGGTTCCGGTATCGTCCATCCCTCATAAGCTAATTGCTTACGGAATAATCCTGCATAACGCTCTCGATAAAGCTCCATAGATTCTTTATTAAGATCAGCGCAGTAATTATTACGTTTAATATTATAACCACGATCATAAAAGCGCGTTTCTACCCGCTTTAACTGAGGCTGAGCAAAGACAATTGTCTGCATATTCAACGTATCACTAGCGACTTGGACATCTAGTGACAAACTCATATCCGCCATCTGCGCGGTTTTGCTTTGCATGTCAAAGTTTAACTGACGATCGGTTTTATCAAAGTAATACTGGATAGCCACATCACTCCGTAAACGGCTATAACCCATTTTACGGATATCCGCGACAGAGAAAAACTGAAGATCACCACAACCCAGCGTGTCATATCCTGGGCCCGTTTGACGCTGCATATCCGTTGCCATACGTCCCCAGTCTTGCATATAACCACTCTGCATATTGATATCTAAACCTTTAACATCAATATTAAATGACTCAGGCAACTCACCTTTAGACAGTTTCTCTTCAAGTTCCAAGAGAAAACCCCAGGATGGCGCTTTAATAGTGACCGATTGCAGGCCTATTTCACCCTCCATACCTGAAGGTGTAAAACTCATCTCTCTCAGCCCGACTTCTGCCTCGGCCAGATCAATATGAATCTGCTTATAAGTCATTTCAACAAAGGGAGAAACATCCTTCGCAAAACTATCTGCCGCTTGGGAAACTTTCCACCAAACAAAACCATAAACACCTGCGAACAAAATCACAGGTATTAAAATTAACATGACAAGACTAGCTACGCGTTTGATCATTTTCTTCTGCATATACGGCCCCGACTCGACTCCTTTAGCCCCGGAACTTATGTGGAATAGTAGATATTATGGTCGTGAACCTATAATCCTGTCCAACCTTTATAGCAGAGATAAGAGCAGAGATTGCACACAGACACAAAAAAAGCGGCCGAAGCCGCTTTTTTAACAAAGAAAACTGAGTGATTAACCCAACTTCTCTTTAATACGTGCAGATTTACCGCTACGCTCACGCAAGTAGTAAAGCTTAGCCTGGCGAACATCACCACGACGCTTAACTTCAATGCTATCAACAGTTGCGCTAAAAGTTTGGAAAGTACGCTCAACACCCACACCGTGAGAAATTTTACGTACTGTAAATGCAGAATTTACGCCACGGTTACGTTTGCCTAGCACTACGCCTTCAAACGCCTGTAGACGGGTACGCTCACCCTCTACAACTTTAACCTGGACTACAACAGTATCGCCTGGTGAAAATTCTGGTACTTCTTTATTCATTTGTTCAGCTTCAAGCTGCTGAATAATTAGGTTTTTGCCGCTCATCGCTTGCTCCTAAACATTCAACCTTCGGACCCTTGGGTCTCCCGGATAAAATCGTTTAACAATGACCTCTGCTCAGCGTCCAACTCAAGAGACTCCAACATATCAGGGCGGCGTAGCCACGTTCTTCCTAACTGCTGTTTCAGACGCCAGCGTCTGATCTCTTTATGGTTGCCACTTAGCAACACGTCAGGTACTTGCCTATCATCATAATGCTCTGGTCGTGTGTAATGCGGGCAATCTAGTAATCCATCGCAAAAAGAGTCTTCAGTAGCAGAATCCTGATGTCCTAAAACACCTGGAACTAAGCGAGACACCGAATCAATCATAGTCATTGCTGGCAGTTCACCACCACTAAGGACAAAGTCACCTAGCGACCACTCTTCATCAATCTCTGCTTCAATTAGACGCTCATCAATACCTTCATAGCGTCCAGCTACCAAAATCAGCTTCTTGCGCGAAGCTAGCTCCTGCATTCCCTTATGATCCATCCGGCGTCCCTGAGGGGAAAGGTAAATAACTTTTACCTCATCACCCGCAACGTCTTTTGCCGCATGGATAGCATCCCGGAGAGGCTGAACTTTCATCAGCATGCCTGGGCCACCACCGTAAGGGCGGTCATCTACAGTTTTATGCTTATCATGCGCGAAATCACGAGGACTCCAGCACTGCATCTGTATCAAACCATTTTTAACCGCTCGCCCTGTAACGCCATAGCAACGAATTGCATCAAACATTTCAGGAAAAAGCGTTACTACACCAAACCACATGAATCAGAATTCCGGATCCCAATCGACCCGCATAGTACCTGTTTCAAGGTCAATATCTTTTATCACCTGATCAGGAAGATAAGGCAACAGTCGCTCTTTTTGATCGATACTGTCTGCCGTTCCCTTCACAACTAGCACATCATTTGAACCAGTTTCTAATAGGTGGCTTACCTTGCCCAACAATTGGTCAGACTCGGTATAAACTAATAGGTCTTGCAACTGACTCCAGTAGTACTCACCCGCATCCAGTTTTGGAAGCTGGCTTGCTTCAACAGAAATATCTAATCCGCAGTATTTGCGTGCGATATCTCGATCATCTACTCCAACCAGTTTTGCAACTAGGCCTTTACCATGGCGTTTGCTGGTTTCCACCTCAAGAGGCTTCAATACACCACCAACATTTACTAACCAAGGCTTGTAGTTAAAAATATTTTCCATCGGATCGGTATGTGAAAAAATTTTCACCCACCCTTTGATCCCATAGACCGCAGTAATCGTTCCGACAATGAGATGTTCATTACTTGGATTACTGCTCATTTTTAACCCTGACCCAAAAACCTAAAAATTACTTAGCTGCTTTAGCATCTTTAACTAGCTTAGCAACGCGCTCAGAAAGCTGTGCGCCTTTACTCTGCCAGTATTCAACACGATCAAGATCGATACGAAGACCTTCTTCTTGACCACGTGCTGTAGGGTTAAAGAAACCAACACGCTCAATAAAACGACCATCACGTGCATTACGTGAGTCAGCTACTGAGATGTGATAGAAAGGACGCTTTTTGGCGCCGCCACGAGACAAACGAATAGTTACCATGCGTTAGATCCCCTTATTGAGTGGGTTTTAAAATCGCCCACAGTTTGATTAAAACAGCCTGTTTTAAGGCAGACTGAGCCATTAAAAAATTAGGGCGGAAATTCTACTTGAATTACCCACCCTAATAAAGTCTTTTTATGTATTAATTAAATTCAGCTTACATACCAGGGAAGCCGCCAGGGCCACCCATACCACCAGGACCGCCGCCCATACCCGGTGGCAACATACCTTTCATGCCACGCATCATTTTAGTCATGCCGCCTTTGCCGCTAAATTTCTTCATCATTTTAGACATCTGTTTATGCTGTTTTAACAAACGGTTGATGTCTTGAATCTGAGTACCCGACCCTTTAGCGATACGCTTTTTACGCGAGCCCGAAATAATATCAGGCTTACGGCGCTCCATCGGCGTCATTGAATTAATAATCGCTTCCATCTGGTGCATGCCTTTCTCAGCGTTAGCCGCACTGGCCGCTTGAGTTAGCTGCCCCATACCTGGAAGCTTATCTAACATACCCGCCATACCACCCATATTTTTCATCTGGGAGATCTGTTCACGGAAGTCTTCAAGATCAAAGCCTTTGCCCTTTTTAATTTTCTTGGCAAACTTTTCAGCTTTGTCTTTATCAATCTTTTGCTCGGCTTCCTCAATAAGAGAAAGCACATCGCCCATACCTAAAATACGTGATGCAACACGATCAGGGTGGAAAGGTTCTAAAGCATCAACTTTTTCGCCAACACCCAAGAACTTAATCGGCTTGCCGGTAATCTGACGCACAGACAGTGCAGCACCACCACGGGCATCACCATCAGTTTTCGTTAGGATAACACCGGTAAGCGGTAGCACTTCATTGAACGCTTTTGCTGTGTTCGCAGCATCCTGACCTGTCATTGCATCGACAACAAACAGCGTTTCTACCGGATTAACCGCTTCATGTAGGCGCTTAATTTCGCCCATCATATCTTCATCAACGTGCAAACGACCCGCTGTATCCACCAGCAATACATCGTGATGTTGAATGCGAGCGTGAGCGATCGCCGCGTTAGCAATATCGACTGGATCTTGATCCGCCGTAGAAGGGAAGAAATCAACTTCAACTTCGCCAGCAAGCGTTTCTAGCTGTTTAATCGCTGCCGGGCGATAAACATCGGCAGAAACAACCAATACCTTTTTCTTTTCGCGCTCGCGCAGGTGGCGACCCAGTTTAGCAACCGAGGTCGTTTTACCCGCCCCTTGCAAACCAGCCATCATCACGACCGCAGGCGGTGTCGTTGCTAGGTTCAGCTTTTCATTTGCCTCACCCATCACCTTGACCATCTCTTCATTGACGATCTTGACGAACACTTGGCCCGGCGTCAGGCTTTTCGTTACTTCGGTACCTACGGCACGTTCTTTAACACTATTAACAAACTCTTTAACCACCGGAAGCGCAACATCAGCTTCCAGCAACGCCATACGCACTTCACGCAACGTGCTTTTAATATTGTCTTCCGTCAGTTTTGCCTGACCGGTCACTGAACGTAACGTATGCGTAAGTCGTTCTGTTAAATTCTCAAACATGTCCTGCCTCGACTTTCCCCTACGAAAGCGCCTTGCTGACGAGCGTATTATTTAGGGAAAAAGATAAACTTAGTTAATTATTGGCGCATTATAACGTACTCGAAGCATCCTGAGCAGCCCCTTTAACATTAAGCAGCTAACTCTTGCTGACTTCTTTAATCCGCAGCCCAACTATGCCAAACTATCGCCTCATGCCATAACGCTGTTCTACCGGAACGCTGGACAGAAGAGACTTAGATGTTAGCTATTTCAACACTCGTTGCCGTCATGCTTTATAGCGCCGCAGGCTTCCTACAATGGCAAGTGATGCAAGGCACTCGTCAGCAGCCGCGCCACTTCAATCAACTATTGGGTGTGCTTGGCCTGTGTTCACACACTCTGGCGCTCTATGTTGTGTTGCATC
>Ga0193958_1000539_pt1 | contig 13621 bp, 10 predicted proteins | sample FB_1_MG_FD_140320 | JGI IMG/M metagenome (GOLD analysis project Ga0193958, IMG submission 140320) | Microbial mat bacterial communities from the Broadkill River, Lewes, Delaware, United States - FB_1_MG | ecosystem: Environmental > Aquatic > Freshwater > River > Microbial mats | place: USA...
AAGCTGTTTGGGACCACCTCAGTCAGCATCAAGAAAAGCTATTTAAGCATTGGAAAGACTGGAACATGGTAGATCCGCCGATTGGCTATAGCAAATATAATCCTTGGACCTACAAAACGCATAAAAATACGGAAGGTGAAATTCAGTTGCGTTTGCGAGCTTTGAATCGGTTGATATGGAACTCTGAACGCTATCAGGCGGTCCGTGAGGATTATCTTAAAACTGCGGCAAAATACGAGCTACGAGATATTGATATCTATCGTTTGCAAACACTAGAACGAGCCAATAAAAAACGGAATAAAAAGGAGCGGGCTGAGGCTGTTCTTACTGACTGGGAAAAAGAAGGCTATGCGACTAAAAAGCAGGTAATTCTTTATCGCGATTTGCTTAAATCAGGCAAATGGGAAGCGATTAAAGGCGAATATCAGGAGCTGCTTAAGTATATGCAGACCCCTGTAGAAATGCGCATTTTTGCCTATCAAAAAAATGGAGAACATTGGGGCCCTGGAACTAAGGACACTTTGATGAGCCCTTTAGATTCTATTCGTTATCACCGAATGTTTTTGCAAACAGGTTCCGTTTCTATTGAGCCTCAAACAGGACATGTAAAAGCTTGGGTAGGGGGCATTGACCATCATTACTTTAAGCTGGATCACGTAAGTATGGGCGGCTTGTATGTGCATCCCAATAAACAACGTCCTGGACAAAGTTATACGAAGGCAGGCCGTCAGGTGGGGTCAAGTATGAAGCCTTTTCTCTATGCGCTCAACATTGATTTGAGAGGGTATTCGCCTTGTTATGAAGTAGAGGATGTGAAAATTACGATTGAAAAAGGCTATGGCGATTTTGGCCTGATTAAAAACTGGACTCCAAAAAATGCCAACGGTCAATATAGTGGTCAACGCCTAACTTTAACGCAGGCTCTCCGCCAATCGCTCAACTCTGTTTCTGCTCAGCTCATGAAAGATTTAGGTAGCACCGAACGCTTTAGGTCCTTTTTGCATGAGGCGGGAATTGATACTGCTAAAGTGCCTGCTTCGCCAACAATTTGTTTGGGAACTCCCGATTTAACGCCTCTAGAAATGGCTGCTGCGTATTGTATTTTTGCCAATCAAGGCGTTTATAATGAACCTGTTTTTGTTGAACGTATTGAAGACCGTCATGGCAACCTTATCTATAACTCTGCTGATCAAATTACGCAGCAAGTATTGACAGAAGGTAGTGCTTATGTAATGAGCCAAATGCTCAAAAGCGTACAAGCTGGAGCTCCAGGTTTTCAAGGGATCAAAAGTACTTATGGTGGAAAAACAGGGACGACGAACTTCCAAGCCGATGGTTGGTTTATGGGCATAACGCCTAACCTTGTGGTCGGAACTTGGGTAGGTTGCGACGACCGCTTTATCCGTTTCCGTAGCCTGCGCTATGGTCAAGGAGGAAGTATGGCCCGCCCAATTTTTCAAAATGTTCTTCGCTACTTAGAGGCTGATGAAGCCTTTGGTCTAGATACTAAGGCCAAGTTCGCCGAACCAGAGCGTATCGACCGCGAAATGAACTGCTTGAAATATGCACAATTTGGTCGTGGTGATACCTTTGATGAAGAAGGAGAAGATATGACTAATCAAGACGAAATTTACAATCAAGATTATGATGACTTAGAGGCCGCGCCAGCCACTAAGAAACAGCTTAAGGATAAACCACAGCAGCCGCCTAGTAATGAGGATGGCAGCCGGTAAACTATTGGCTGTATACAAGATCCTAAAACGGGCGGCTTCCAAATCTGGAAGCCGCCCGTTTTGTTTTAATTCACTATTTATTTCTAATTCTATGCAATGGAATGATGCGCAAGAGCGCTATGAATTGGGCCATCTAGCCCTAGAAGATTTAGTTCAAGAGTTTGGTAGCCCGCTATTTGTCTATGATAGCGAAAAAATTAAGTCTCAATTCTTTAAGATGGAGCAAGCCTTATCCGCCTGCCCCTCTGTTAAAATTAACTATGCTTGTAAAGCCCTAAGCAACCTGACGATTCTTAAGTTGTTGCGCAGCCTTGGCGCTGGATTAGATGCTGTTTCTTATCAAGAAATTAAGCTGGGCTTGGCCGCTGGCTTTGCTCCCAATGATATTATTTACACCCCAAATTCAGTAGGTGCAGAGGAGCTAGAAGCCGCCTTGTCCCTAGGCGTTAAACTCAATATCGATAATATCGAAATGCTAGAGTATTTGGGACATAAGTACCCTGATCAAGGCTTTTGTATCCGAGTTAATCCCCATATTATGGCTGGTGGAAATGCAAAAATTTCTGTTGGACATATCGACTCTAAATTTGGCATTTCTATTCACCAAATGCCCTTAGTTGAACGAATTGTGAACAGCCTTAACCTCAATATTGAAGGGGTGCACATGCATACGGGCTCCGATATTCTCAATGTAGAGGTTTTCTCTATGGCCGCTGATATTCTCTTCAATATTGTCCGAAAATTTGATACTGTACGCTATGTTGATTTGGGTAGTGGCTTTAAAGTGAAGTATAAAGAAAGCGATATCGAAACTGATATGGAGGAGTTTGGTCAAGAGATTTCTCAACGCTTCAATGCCCTTTGCGAGGAGTTGGGCCGAGAGCTGACACTAATGTTTGAACCCGGAAAGTATTTGGTCAGCGAATCAGGTTGCTTTTTGGCTCAGTCCAATGTGATCAAACAAACAATTTCTACCATTTTTGTTGGTATAGATAGCGGTTTTAACCACCTCATTCGCCCTATGTTTTACGATGCCTATCATGAGATAGTCAATGTCTCTAACCCTACTGGAAAACCAAAAATTTATACGGTGGTGGGCTATATTTGTGAGACGGATACCTTTGGCTATAATCGCAAACTGTCCGAGGTCCGAGAAGGCGATATTTTGGCCTTCAAAAATGCAGGTGCTTACTGCTTTTCTATGGCCTCCAATTATAATTCTCGCTATCGCCCGGCAGAGGTCCTTTTGCACGAAGGTAAGGCTTATCTCATCCGCAAGCGAGAAACTTTTGAAGATCTGATCCGCTTGCAAACTGATTTAGCTATTTTTTAGGGGCCCGCGGCCAGCAAGCTGGCCGCCGCTATGCTGCGCCGCTCGCAAGTCTGCTCGGCCCTGCGGCGGCAAAGCCGCCTAGGTCTGGCCCTTCGGGCCACGGCTGCGCAGCGCTGGGCCTTTTGCAGCTCCTTCGCTCAAACGGCAAGTTAGATAAATCAGGTTGTTTGGGCCAAAAAAAGGGAAGCCGCTAGTGGCTTCCCTTTTTTTTACATATTGAGGTAGCGCATTAGCCCCTCATAACGATCTCGTAAATCATCTAAATATTCTGATTCATAAAAGGATTCTACCTCATAACCAAAACGCTCTAAGGTGGCCACTACATGCTTGAGGTCTTGTCGGCTGAGCTTGAGCGTAAGCTCCAAATGTGCATCTGTTGGGGCAGAAGAAATAAAACAGCTCAAAATCTTACAATTTTCCGTTTCAATTAAGCGGGAAATTTCGGCCAAAGAGTAATCTCGAGCAGGCATACGGACCAGCAACATCCCCCCAGGATGCGAAATTGCTCCCGTTTCAGCAAAATGCCGAAGCAAGTTCTCTAAAGTAATTAAACCCAAATAGTTTTGTTCTTGATCCAAAACAGGAACTACCGTTAAATTGGTGTCCACAATTAGTTTCATGACTTCAAAAAGATGCTGGCTAGGCTCTACACTCTTATGTAGCAAAATGGGTTCATTTTCCAAAATGCTTTCTTCTGGCGCATTAAAATTGAGTAGCTCATCCTCTGAAAGGATGCCCAAAAGCTGTCGATCCTCAACAATAGGGAGGTGTCGAACATGAAAATCACTCATCCAGTTGAGGGCTTTTTCGCCACTATCGCTGGCCCGCAAAGGAGGCACGGCATAAGAGATCAAATTGGCTGCAAGCATAAGCATATTATTTTGTGAGGGCCAGACAGCGGAGCCAGTTGGCCAAAAGTGAAAGTCCCTGAGGGCTAAGTATTGATTCTGGATGAAATTGCACCCCCCAAACTGGGGCCAATTTATCTCGTAGCGCCATAATTTCCCCTCTTGGGCTAAAAGCCGTAACCTCTAAACGGCTAGGCAAATTTTCTAAAATGAGCGAATGGTAGCGCATGACAGACATGGGTTGGGGCAACTCTTCAAAAAGGCCATTTGCCTGATGGCTAATTGCAGAGACTTTGCCATGCATAGGCCGTTTTGCCCGTTCTAATTTGGCGCCCCATTTTAGGCCAATCGCCTGATGCCCTAAACAAATGCCCAAAGTGGGCAGTTCTAGCGCATAGACCAAATCTAGGGCTGCCATTAGCTGCCCTGCTTTTTCGGGTCGTTCTGGACCAGGAGAAAGCAGTACACCATCCCAATTGCCTTGGGCTAATTGCGGCAATAAGTCTGCCGCATCATTTCTAATAACGTCTACCTTACAATCTAAACGTAAGAAGTAATCATAAAGATTAAAGGTAAAGGAGTCATAATTATCGATTAGCAATAAACGCATTTAGTCTTCTTCTTCGGTATTCAAGCTAGAACTATCTGGTATTGGGGGAGGGGAAGGCTTTTTTTTGAGGCTATCTAGACTATAATCTTCTTGGATAAATAAATCATCTAATCGAGGGCCATCATCTTCTTTGTAGGCGCCTCCTTCTCGCAGTTGGTCCAATGATTTTTTCATGTATTTGGTAAAGTTTCCCACATAGGGGGCAATCCGTTCCAACACAGCGGTCCCTACATCGGGAATTTTTTGAACATAGGGATAAAAAAAAGAGCTATGTTCTAGCTTTTCGGGTCTTAAAACATGGGCCTGACTAAAAAAAGTGACCAGAATGGAGAATAAAAAGCTAAACATGCCCGACATCATAAATCCCCCTACTGCTCGAGTAAACTGATTAACCCTTTTGCTGGTTACATTTTTGTCAAAGAGCAAAAAGATAATGCGAGCAATAGCCATGATACCAAAAAGAGAGACCAAAAAGGCCACAAAAGGTAAAAAGGCCGAGTCAATTTCTATAGTTAAGCTAATTAAATCACTTAAGGCAGGGGTAATATACATAGATACGCCTAAGGCCACAATCAGGGAGATGATAAACACCACCACCTTAATGAGGCCATAGACGTAGCCAAAATAAAAGCCATAGGCTACCATGATAATAAAAACGATATCAACGCCCATGCTTCTTTATTTATCCGAGTAGTTGCTTGACCGTAGCCGAAATACTTTTGCCATCGGCCTTACCCAACAATTTTTTGCTGGCGATACCCATAACACGGCCCATATCTTTCATGCTACTGGCACCAGTTTCTTCAATGATGGCTTTGATTTCAGCGATCAAAGCTTCACCTTCTAATTGCGCAGGCAAAAATTCTTTGATAATAGTGATTTCTTCTGCTTCTACTTGAGCCAATTCTTCACGGCCTTGTTCTTGATAAGTAGATAGAGAATCTTCTCTTTGCTTAACCATTGTTTGCAACATCTTGAGCTCGCGCTCTTCAGTAATTTCGGCTCCAGTGCCGTCGGTTTGCATCAGAAGAAGTTGAGCCTTAATGGCGCGAATGGTCCGTTTGCGGGCCTCATCCTTGTTCTTCATGGCCGTTTTTAGGCCCTCTTTGATGCGTTCACTCAGTGACATAAATTTATTTTTTGCAGATTAAAAATTACTTGGGCTAACTCGCTGAAGCGCTGAATAGTTCAGGCCCTTGGCAAAGTTCGGCTAAACTAGCCCAATAAACTAATAGATTTCTGCTTAAATTTGTAATAGTTCTTCTATGGATTTGGGGCAAGCTCAAAATGGCCTAGCGATGTGCAGCAGTGGCCGTTAGGCCAGACCTAGGCGCTGTAAGCGCCGCAGGGCCGAGCAGACTTGCGAGCTGCGAAACGTAGCGCCGACGAGTCTAGCGAGGCGGAGGCCCCAAAATAAAAAATAATCAATATCTTATGTACAGACTAGTTTCTACCTTTGTTTGTTTGGCGGTTTTGTTTTTACAACAATCGGCTTTTGGGCAAATTGAGTTTTTTCATGGCAGTTTTGCCGAGGCCCAAGCGTTGGCCAAAAAAGAACACAAAATCATTTTTTTAGATGCCTATGCGAGCTGGTGTGGCCCCTGTAAGCGCATGGCCAAAACGGTTTTTTTGCAGGCTGAGGCGGGTGATTTTTATAATAAGCACTTTGTCAATTTGAAAATAGATATGGAAAAAGGAGAGGGGCCTGCTTTGGCTAGAAAATATCAAGTTACGGCTTATCCAACTCTTCTTTTTATTGATGCGGCAGGTGAACTGGTCCATTATCAAAGAGGAGGTTTGCCCATTGATCGTTTTTTGCAGTTGGGGCAAACGGCTTTATCTAAAATTGATCATAGTGGTGAATTTGAGGCCCGTTATGCGGAAGGCGATCGCAGTCCAGAGCTGTTGCGAGCCTATGCCTATGCGCTTTTGATGAGTGCCAAGCCGAGCCTAAAAATAGCCAACGAATATATTCGGACACAAACGGATTGGAGTAGTAAAGAAAACCTAAATTTCCTATTTGATTTTGCTTTAGAAGCTGATTGTACAGCCTTTGAGCTTTTGCTCGAACAGCAGCAAAAAGCAAGGGTAGAAAAAGGAGAGGAGGAATTTCGAAATCAGCTACTAGCGGCTTGCCGAGCTACAGCCAAAAAGGCCAAAGAATTCCAAGCACCTAATTTAATTAAGGAAGCTAGCAAAAAGCTAAAAAAAGTAGATGTCAAATTGGCCAAGGAATTTGAGGTTAAAGCCTGGGCTGACTATTACATTGGTCTAAAAGATTGGCCCGCAGCCCTAAAATATAGTAAAAAACGCATTAAAAAATATGGCGATGCCAAAATGCAGCATGAGTATGCCCGCATTTTTGGAGAGGCGCAAATGGAAGAAAAGTATACTGCAGAAGCCCTAAAATGGGCCAAATCTGCCTTTGAAGCTCAACCCTCTAAAGAATATGGGCAAACCTATCTTTACTTATTGCGTAAACTAAAAAAGGAAAAAGAAGCAAAGGTCTTAATTCAAGAGCTTCATAAAATAGGGCATTAAATGTCACTTTAACAGTGTAAAACTGTTAAAATATTTCATTTGGAGAGGAGGAAGTTGAATTGGAACAATAGTTGGCTTATTTTAGTAGTTCTACACAAGGAATGCAAAATATAAACCATGAAAAAACTCTTCTCTCTTAGTATACTAATAACTCTGCTGTTTGTAGGTCAACAGCTTTTTGCTCAGGATGTTAGCGGTATGGACTTTCAGTCTTTTCGGCCATCAATGGCCTGTGAAATTCTAAATTTAGAACTGCCTGAAGGTGCTGAAATTTCGATAAAATATGCAAGAGGTACTCGCCTACGTGTAGATCAAGTGATTACGTTAGGGGATGGAGCAAGCCTTCGCGTATTGGAATTTTTAATCAAAAAAGGTCGTTACGAATTGCAAGGAGAAGAACAAATACAAGATCAAGTCTTTCTTGTCAAAATGGCCAAAGAGCAGAGCGATTTGGTGTTGGCTAAAAAGACCTGCTCCGAAAGTTTTCGCTACGATATTACCCTTCCCCCTCACATCAAGTATGTGCAATATAATGGACAGGCCTTAGATTTAGAGCTTTCGGCTTCTAAACACTAATCTCGTCCCTCGTTTTCCTAACTTTGCTAACGGCTGTTTCTCTTTTTTAGAGAGGCAGCTTTTTTTTATTTTTGGCCCATGAAAAATTCTCCGCTCTTTGGGCATGTCTATTGTTTTTTGCCCTACAATCTTTCTTGCCCTAGCGCTCGGTATCGGGCCTATTTTCCGCTTAGTAATTTACTGGAATCAGGTCAACTTACTGTAGATTTTATGCAGCCATCGGCCAGTTGGAAAAAACGCATTGCTTTTCTCTGTATTTACTTAGAAGCGCTAATTTGGCCCAAAAAAAATAGCCGAATTTTTATCCAGAAGGTTTGTTCTACCCGCTACTATGGCTATTTATTGCGCTTTTTGGTTTTTTGCCGCCCCAATATTAGTTTTTTCGACTTAGACGATGCCGAAAACTACAGACAGCCAACTCAAAATATGCACTTTTTTTTGCGTAAGGCCAAAGCTTGTAGCCTTGGTAGCCAAGCCCTAAAAGATTATGCGCTTGCCTTTAACGCCAATTGCCGAATTCATACTTCTGCTGTTCCTCAACAAAATTTGCAAACTGGGCCCAAACATCAAGTATTGCGCTTAGTTTGGCTAGGAGACCTCGGAGATGGTCGTAAAAAATCAAAAGCATTTTCACATAAAACAAATGTCTATAGCCTGCTTTTTCCAGCACTCAAAAAACTCCAATTTCCAATAGAATTACACCTTTTGGGCGTGAAAAAAAAGAGCGACATTCCCGAAATACAAGCTTATTTTGCTTCATCTCCTCATATTCATTTAGTGATTCCTCAAGACTTAAATTGGGTGGAAGATGATTGGGTGTATACTTACCTGTCTAAGATGGATTTGGGCTTAGCACCTCTGGTCGATCATCCCTTTAATCAGGCTAAATCTGCCTTTAAAGCAAAGCAATATCTTGCTGTGGGCTTGCCCGTTTTAGCTAGCGATATTGGCGAAAATAGCCGCTTTGTTCAAGAGGACAAAAATGGCTTTCTTTTCCGAAATGAGGCCGAATTACTTCAGCAGTTGGCCTTCTTTCAAAAGGTAGATGCTGAGCAGATGCAAGCGTTTCAACGGGCTGCTAAAACTAGTTTTCAAGAATTTAGTATGGCCCGTTATGAACAGCAGTTGCTAAACATGTTGTTTGAGGTGGATTAGGGGCTGCCCCTCGCTTTGCTCGGGTCGGGCTGTGTCAGGGCTCGCAGGTCTGCTCGGCCCTTCGCTTTTTTCGCTATGCTCAAAAAGCTTGGTCTGGCCTGCGGCCACCCTTGTCCATCCCTCAGCCAAGTCGCTTCGCTCCTTTGCGGCGGCCAAGCCGCCTGTTGGACCAAAAAACGAGCAAGAAAACTTAGTTTTAAAGACTAAACTGAACATCTTGAAAAAAAAAGCCTATTTTATCAATTCTCTATGGTAATAGATTTGAATAATCCCTATGACTAAACGATCTCTTTATCTTCTTTTGGGCCTTTTTGTGCTTTTGGGCCTAAGCTTTTTGCCTTTGGGTATTGCGGCCCCTTTGCTTTATGCACTTCGCTTAGGGCTACTGGTTGCCGCTAGCCAATTGGCTCTAAAGCCCCTACATCTTCCCCGTCGATTTTTTATGATTTTGGGGGCTTTAGTTGTCTTTTTGGCCATGGGCTTAGCAGCGAGTTGGTTATTTATTGTGGCGCAGGTTGCCTTTTTCCTTTTTTTGACCTTAGTTTTGGTAGATGCCATTTTGCTTTTTCATCCCAAAATTAAGCTTAAAGGCGAACGAAAATTGCCTAAGCTGTTTTCACTCAGCGACCCCAATTCAATTAAATTAGAATTGGAAAATCAATCGCCTGTTGGCCTACAAATAGAGATTATTGATGAAATTCCTATTCAATTTCAAAAGCGAGACTTTCAGCTTTTTCATCAATTATCCGCTGGAGAAAAAGATACTTTGGTCTATGAATTAAAGCCCTTAGAACGGGGAGAATATGTATTTAGAAACATCAACTTTTTTCTGCGTTCTAAATTGGGCCTGATTGAACGGCATATTATCGTAAAGCAAGAGCAAACGATACCTGTTTATCCCTCTATTATTCAAATGCGGAAATATGAACTTTTGGCCTTGGCTAGAATCTCTATTTTTCCTGGGGTAAAGAAAATGCGAAGATTGGGCAATAGCTATGAGTTTGAGCAAATCCGAAATTATGTAAAAGGAGATGATTTTAGAAGCATTAACTGGAAGGCTACTAGCCGTCGAAATGAGTTGATGGTTAACCAATATGAGGATGAACGTTCGCAGCAGGTTTTTTGTGTTATTGACAAAGGCCGCTCTATGAAAATGCCCTTTGAAGGTCTTAGCCTCATGGATTACGCCATCAATAGTAGTCTAGTCATTTTGAATATTGCTTTGCAAAAGCACGATAAGGCGGGCTTGATGAGCTTTTCGGATAAAATTGGAAGCACGGTAAAAGCAGAAAGTGGCCCCAAGCATTTACGAACTATATTGGAAGCGCTTTATCGAGAAAAAGAGCGAAATTTTGAGGCTAACTATGAACTTCTGTTTCAGGCTTCTCGTCGTTTTATTCGTCGCAGGAGTTTAATCTTCCTATACACTAATTTTGAAAGCTTCTCGGCCATGCAGCGGGTTTTGCCCATTTTGCGTCGTATTAACCATTTGCATTTGTTGGTGGTCGTCTTTTTTGAGAATACCGAAATTCAGGATTATGCCAAACAAGAGGCATATGATACCGAAATGATTTATAATCGGACCATTGCACAAAAGTTTGTTGAAGAAAAGCAACGAATTGTTCGAGAACTAAGGCAATATGGAATTCAATCTATTTTGACTCGGCCTGAAGATCTCTCTATCAACACCGTTAATAAATATTTAGAGCTTAAAGCAAGGGGCTTGATTTAATACCCAAAAAGGGGGAATAGCTGCAGCTATTCCCTCTTTTTGTTGCCTGCTAGGTTCAAAAATCATTCTTTAGGGCTATTTACCGTCCTACAGGCCCGAAGGGCCTCAGGCCTAGCGATGCGGCGGGGTGGCCGTAGGCCAGACCGAGCAGGCAAAGCCTGTGAAGGGCCGAGCGATCAGCGAGCCCCAAAGCGTAGCGCCGCAGCTTGCTGCGGAGGCCCCAAAACAATAACTTCAATAAAGTTATCATCTTTTTTAGGGCCCTATTGTTTGGAGGGAATAAGACTTCTTATCTTTGCCACTTATTCTGAATTAGAAACGCCAATCATGAGCCAGCAAGAGTCAAAAGAGCAAGAATTTATGGAAATTTGGGGAGCTTCAGAGCACAACCTCAAAAAAATCAACTTGCGCATTCCTCGCAACCAGTTAGTCGTCATTACTGGAGTGAGTGGTAGCGGAAAATCCTCCTTGGCCTTTGATACTATTTATGCCGAGGGGCAAAGACGTTATATGGAGACCTTTTCTTCTTATGCACGTCAGTTTATTGGAAATATGGAGCGGCCCGATGTAGAGAAAATTGAGGGCTTGAGTCCTGTTATTGCCATTGAGCAAAAAACGACCAGCAAAAACCCTCGATCTACGGTAGGCACCGTGACCGAAATCTATGACTATTTGCGTCTACTCTACGCCCGTGCTAGTGATGCTTACTCCTATAAGACAGGCAAAAAGATGCAGCGTTATAGCGAAGAGCAAATTATTGAGCATATTTTTCAGAATTTTGAGGGGCAAAAAGGGATTTTATTGGCTCCATTGGTGCGGGCAAGAAAAGGGCATTATCGTGAGTTATTTGAGCAGATGCGCAAGCAGGGGTTTGCCAAAATGCGGATAGATGGCTACATGATTGATTTAGAGCCAGGCATGCAAATCGATCGTTATAAAACGCATGATATTGAGTTGGTGGTAGATCGTTTGACCGTAACGGAAAAGCGTCGAGATCGCTTTGAACTCTCTCTAAAAACAGCACTTCGGCATGGGGATGGTTTTGTGATGTTCATGGAACATGAGGGAGAGCGAATCCATCAGTATAGTAAGCATTTGATGTGTACCGAATCGGGTATTTCTTATGAGGAACCCTCACCGAATAGTTTTTCTTTCAATACGCCCTATGGGGCTTGTCCGCATTGTAAGGGGTTGGGTGAACTGCATGAGGTAGATTTAGATTTAGTGATTCCTGATGATAGTAAAAGCATCAATGAGCAGGGCATTGTGCCTCTAGGCGAGGTACGTAAAAACCTAACCTTTAAGCAACTTCGGGCGCTATCTAAAAAATATAAATTTAGTTTTTCGACCCCTATCAAGGAGATTCCAGAAGAGGCGCTCAGAACTATTTTGTATGGGGGAGATGGGAGTTTTGATGCGCGTAATTTTGGCCGAGAAGAGCTATCGCATAACTTGGCTGATGAGGGCTTGGTGCGTATGCTCAAGCATTATTATAAGAGTTCGAGCTCAGAGAAAATCCGCTCTTGGGCCGAGGAGTTCATGCGGGTCATTGATTGCCCTCAATGTGAGGGTAGTCGTTTGCGCAAGGAATCCCTTTACTTTAAGTTGGCTGAAAAGAACATTGCCGAATTGGCCCAAATGGATATCCGTTCGTTATATGATTGGCTAGAGCAACTGCCCCGTAAATTGAGCAATCGACAGCAATTAATTGGGGCTGATATTATTAAAGAATTGCGTTTGCGTTTAGGCTTTTTGCTCGAGGTAGGTCTAGATTATTTGCAGTTGAACCGTCCCGCCCGAACGCTTTCGGGGGGAGAGTCGCAGCGGATTCGATTGGCTACTCAAATTGGTTCTCAATTGACGGGAATTACTTATGTATTGGATGAACCTAGTATTGGTTTGCACCAAAGAGATAATGAACAACTCATAGTTGCGCTTAGAGAATTGACAGATATTGGGAATTCTGTTTTGGTGGTGGAGCATGATAAGGATATTATGCTAGCTTCTGATTACCTCATTGATTTGGGGCCAAAAGCGGGAAAACTAGGGGGAGAAATTGTTGCAGAGGGCAAACCACAAGATTTTTTAAATCAATCTGGGATTACAGCTGATTATCTGGCTAATCGCCTCAAAGTTCTTACGCCTAGTGAACGCCGCTCAGGTAATGGATCGTCTTTGCGTTTGCAAGGGGCAAAGGGGAACAACCTTAAGTCAGTTAATTTAGCGTTGCCCCTAGGGACCTTAATCTGCGTAACGGGAGTTTCGGGTAGTGGAAAATCGACTTTGGTGAATGAAACTCTTTATCCCATTTTGCGCCAGCATTTCTATAATTCTATCCAAAAGCCTTTGGCCTATGATAGTATTGAGGGCATAGAACAGATTGACAAAGTGATTGAGATTGATCAACAGCCAATTGGTCGCACACCTCGTTCCAATCCAGCTACTTATATTGGCGTTTTTGATGAGATTCGAAAACTCTTTGCGGCTATTCCAGAAGCCAAAATTAGAGGTTATAAGCCTGGTCGTTTTTCTTTCAATGTATCGGGAGGACGATGTGAGGACTGTGGTGGTAGTGGCTACCGTTTAATTGAAATGCAGTTTTTGCCCAATGTTGAGGTGGAATGTGAAACTTGCAAGGGGAAGCGTTATAACCGAGAGACTTTAGAAATTATTTATAAGAAGAAAAATATCGCGGAGGTTTTAGAGATGTCGGTAGATGAGGCTAGTGAGTTCTTTAGCGACCTGCCTAAAATACATCGTAAAATTGCGACTTTACAAGATGTAGGTTTAGGCTATATTACCTTGGGCCAATCAGCCACGACCTTATCTGGAGGAGAGGCCCAGCGCATCAAATTGGCCAAAGAGCTCTCTAAACGGGATACGGGAAACACTTTTTATATTTTGGATGAGCCAACTACAGGTTTGCACTTTGCTGATATTCGTCTTTTGCTCAATGTACTCAATATGTTGGTAGAGCGGGGGAATACGGTTTTGGTCATCGAGCATAATATGGATGTGATTAAGGTGGCTGATTATGTGGTAGATATTGGGCCTGAAGGGGGCGCTAAAGGGGGGCAAATCATTGCACAGGGT
>Ga0193958_1000540_pt1 | contig 13603 bp, 11 predicted proteins | sample FB_1_MG_FD_140320 | JGI IMG/M metagenome (GOLD analysis project Ga0193958, IMG submission 140320) | Microbial mat bacterial communities from the Broadkill River, Lewes, Delaware, United States - FB_1_MG | ecosystem: Environmental > Aquatic > Freshwater > River > Microbial mats | place: USA...
GCGAAGAATTACATTTTGGACAGTTAGGGTAATTCATAGATCAATAGCTCCTAATTTGAGAATTCAAGGTTTAGTTTAGCTTCATTCAGATATATTGCACTACTTATTCAGGACTACCGAAAAAACAATTACTTTTCTCCAAAAAGTTTTGGGGAATGGCACTCTTTTGTTATTTTAGTGTCGCCTCCCCTGTCTCTGCGGTGAGTATTCTCGATATCCGATCGGATATGTGTGTACAAAATTGTGGACGTTTAGTATTAGGGGCTGCAAAAATTCAACCTAATGTGATTCAGTGGGTTGGAGCACAAAGTACCCAATCTATGATTATCACAGAATCAAGCCGCTCTTTTGGTTTTACAGGGGAATCTAGTTATAAAGAAGATCCTGTATTAGCTAATCGCTGGAGCTACGAATTAACAGGTTCCGCTGCAATTGGTGCCCCTGCCCCTGGGGGTGCTGCACCTTCTATGGGTTACTTCTTTGCACCTGAAAATGAAGGGGTTGTCAATGCATCTCCTAAAATTCAAGCTTTACAATCAGGGCAATCTCCTGCTGTTGTCGCGCCTGCTATCCGTGGTGAAGGGGTTTTAGATGGCGACGGTGCAACACAGCCTGCATTAACCTTAGATATTACAGCCGATGGACTCAGCAGTACCCAAGCATGTACAGGTTTAGAACAATGTGAAATGGGGCAACTTTCCCAAGCCACAACCTTTACCGTGACGCCACGTGTTAATACTGGTTTATTACCTGCTGGGGTAGAGCCTGTTACGCATATGTTAGTAGAATTATTAACAGAGGAAGTAAATACAGGGTGTACATCAGGAAATACAGCTTTATTAACTCGTGGTTTAACAAGTAATAGCTTTGTGACAGATAACTATTTCCATTATTTAGATGGCTCAGGGCCTAGTACTGCGCCTAGAAATTGTATTCACGTTTTCCCTTTTCTTGTCAGTGTTGATAAACCTTTTAGTTTCCAAGTTTCTCGCCAACGTGGTACAGGAAATGGATATGCTGATTATACTTTCTTTGTACGTGGTCACTATGACCGAAATGATGCAACAAAATGGCAAGGTAGCCGTAAAACCTATCGTTTATCTACGTCTGATCAAGTGACTGTTAACCAACGCCCAACAGCTAGCTTTACTGCGACACCAAGCTCTAGTACAAGTTTAAATGTAAATTTAAATGCTTCTGCATCTTTTGATCCTGATGGTGTAATCAGTAGTTACTCATGGTCAACCAATGCAGGTTCATTTATCCCTACAGGGGTTAATAGCCAAGTTACTTTTGCTCGTGCAGGTACTTATACGGTTACCTTAACAGTGGTTGATAATGGGGGAATGTCTAGCATTCGACAACAAAGTATTACTGTTCCTTCTGCCCCAACTGTCACAGCCCCTGTTGCGTCGTTTACCATGACACCTAGCTCAGGTAATTCACCTCTTAATGTACAATTTAATGCAGGAAACTCAACACCTAGCCCTAGTGCACGTCAAATTGTAGGGTATAAATGGACAAGTAGTGATGGTACGCCTATTAGCTCCACCTCACAGCCTAGTGCAACTTTCCGCCAAGTTGGGCAACCTACTATTACATTAGTGGTGACAGATGAGTTAGGACATAAAGGTACTACTTCACAATCTTTAACTGTTACCCAAGGTACAGTTGATCCTGTTGATTCCCCCATCGCTGATTTTACCTACACATGGTTAACCCCAACCCGTGTACAGTTAGATGCAAGTAGCTCCTTAGCACCTACTGGACGTGTTATCGAAGAATATCAATGGGATACCAGTGATAGCCAACATATTCAAACAGTAGATGCCATTACTGAAATTGAATTTCCTTCTATTGGTGTCTATACAGTCACTTTGACTGTACGTGATGATGAAAAAGATATTGGTGTAAAAGGTCAAAAAATTGAAGTGTTATCACGCACACCTCCTATTGCTGCCTTTACTTTAACCCCAACAGAAGCAGAAGGTTTTGCTGTATTAACTGTTGATGTGAATGCCTCAGGTGTATCGTATGACCCTGATAATTCAGGTGCAGCTGATGGGATTGGTATTGTACATTATGCATGGTCATGGAGTGGTAATGGTGAATCAGGTGCGATGCCAAGTGGTACAACTAGCAGTGTTAAATTTGAAACAGCTGGTACTTACACAATTGAGTTAAAAGTTGTTGATGATGAAGGAGTTACTGCACTCAGTAGTGCAACAGTTATTGTCAAAAACCGTGCTTTACCTACTTTAGGTAAAGGGGTGCTGCTTTCTAACACAGGTGCATTCTCAGTCATGGACAATGCAGATGTATTTGGTGGAGTGCAACGTGTTTCAACAGGTGAATTTGTTGCAACAAACAGTGATATTTTAACGACTGAAGAAGTCGATATCATTGGGACAATTAATGTGCCTGAACAACATCAAGGGCAAGTTGCTGATGTGGTTGCTGTGTTTGAATATACAGGAGCAAATGATCAAGTTCAGTTATTAATGCGTACAGCTGATAGCTCTTTTTATAAGCCATTTGAAACATGGGATTTTGACGTTGCAAAATTAAATGCATTAAATCCAAGTGTGGCATTACCAGCATCATTATCTGTGCCTGTATACAAAGGGCGTTTTGATAATGGGGTTGGAAACTACCGCTTATTTATTGGTTACCGCTTAGAATCAGGTGACGTATTATTTAACGGTGATACCTACTTCAACGTAAAGTAATCTCTCCATCCTTTGCTTTATCCATGTAAATGTATAACGCAAATACTATAAAAAAGCGGTGTATCACATATTAGATACACCGCTTTTTTTATGTTGGCAGAAACTTAAAACACCTGTTTAATATGTGATAAAGTCACTTTATGTAAAAACATTAAAAATTCATACAAATAATCTTTATTCCGATCGGTTTCAGCAATGTGATACAGTGGATTCATCACTGTAGAACGTAAAACAAATAACTCTCCCTCACGATACTCTTCTGCATCAATACCTAAACGGGTAAACAAAGGCACTAATGATGCCATTGCATATTGTTCAGGTGTAAAGCGGGTACGCGAGACAAAGAATGGTTGATTGTAAGAGGTTTGTTGTACTTGTTTTGATACAGGCACGCTCAACTCTGCATAAATGGCTTTATTTAACGCATTTAGCTTTTCTAAACTACAATCTGCTTCTTGCAAGCTACCTTTTACAAAGGTCATTGGGCGCGCAACAAAGCATAAAATATTGGTATCAGGTTCACATATGGGAATAAAGGTAAACGCACTATCATCAGATGCTTTATCTGAAACCGCTTTGTGAATCACTTTAAACCAATCACGATGATGATTTAAATAAGCTTTAAGCTTTTGTGTATTGAGCAAGGTGGCGCGCATGATTTTACCATGCCCACTATAGGTTAATGGGATACATTGATGTGCTAACCAACACGCCGCTGCTGCTGCCCCCGGTTTAGAGCCTTCTAAAATATAAGGACCGACCGCATCAATATCTACTTGTGTTCCAATTTCCGATAAACCACGTTGAATATCAGAAATATATTGGGCTTTTTGGGTCACCAATTCTGTGACTAAACCATTTTTAAACGCAATCACCCCCGCAGGATAAGGAATAAATCCAAGTTTATGCGGATCAATAGTGATGGAGTCGGCATGGTGTAATTGTAAAAATGCCCCATAGACATCAGGATCATGCCAACCAATTGCTGTTTCTCCTGATAAATACCCGTCAGCAAAGTTATCTAGTTGAACACTGGCATTAATTCCCATCGCAGTATGATAGGCATCAAAACGTTTTTTTAACGGTTCATCTGCACTAATATCAACCCCATATCCACGAAAAACACTGCTGATATAGCCACCCCATGCGGCATCTGCATGAAGCCAAAAGGATTGATTTTTTTCAATTGCTAAACGGTTACGTAATGCGACCATTTTATGAATGGGGTCAACTGTCCCCGTTTCCGTTGTCCCAACAATGCCAACAACCGCAGCAATATATTCATCATCAGCTAAATTTTTAATTTGTGTGGCTAAAGCTTCAACATCAGCTTGAAACTGATCATTCACAGGGATTAAGCTCACCGCATCTTCACCATAGCCTAATAGATTAGCCGCTTTTTTAATTGAATAATGTGCAGTAGCGGAAACAAAAAGTTTTGGACGCAAGCCAATTTTACCCAAAACATGGGCTAAACCTTTAATATTGACATTATAATCACTGCTTTGTAAGCAAGTATTTAAATCTTTGAAAACCTGATTTTTATCCCGTTTGGCTACGGTGACTAAATAATGAGCAAGTTGGCGTGTCATTGACACTGCCTCATCAGGGGCAAGATGAATTAAGGTTTTATTATCCACATCCGTTAATAAAACCTGTTCTCCATTAGGTAAAGTGATTGGGAAACGTAGTACCTCTTGGCGTACATAATCACGCAATGTAAACGGTAAAAACTTAGCCGCTCGCGCCACCCAAAGAGCTTCTACATTAGCAACCGTTCCCCCAGAACACAGATGTGCCCATGCCTGATCTTTATCATAGCCCAGCATTTCTGCAATCATTTTTCCTACTTCCAGCTCCAACTTAACCGTAATAGGGGCAGATTCATCGGTGACATTATTTGGGTTATATAACATGCCAGCAAAATAGCCTAACACCCCCGGTAAGGTTTGTTCAGAGACCATATGCGCGACATAACGCGGAGAATAACTAGGAAAATGGGCTTTTAATTTATTTAAGGTAATATCTAACTTTTCAGTTAAAGAATCAAACCATGCTTCATGATCACGTCGCCGTTCACGACTGATCACAAAATTATCTTGAGGAAAATAATTACGCCGCCAATGTACATAATCCTGAAAAATATAATTAATGGAGTCAGACCACACATCTGCTTGTTCTGCTTTAGGTCCCATAAACCATGCAGCAAGCGGTGAATCATTACGTCGCATTAAAGTATCAACACGCTCACGTAACTGCTCACACTCTTGTTCTAATGCCACTAAATCAGGCTTAGATGTTTGTGCTGCTTTTTGCTTTATTGACTTTCCCATCACTATCCTCTCACTCCAATGATAATATACAGCTTTGGAGAATTATAATTCTATTCTATTGTTTTATAAGTCATTTATAGTGTATAAAACACTATACTGTCACGATGGTAACAAAGTTTATTTAGCGACAGCTTGATACAAAATAAGTTATGTTAAGATAATAGTTTAGCCTTTTAATTTTTGCTGCCAGTGCTGCAAACTCTGTTGATCAGGAATACCTACTAACATGCTATGCTCTTGTAATACATGAATTTCAACCGCGCGTTTTTTTTCTTTATAAAGGCTATTTATGATGGGCTGATAGCGAGGCGTTAATAAATGTAAGCCTTGGTTTGATGAGCCACGTAAAGTTGTCCCCTCATTATGTTCTGCTTCATAAGGGGCATCGATCAGTAAATCAATTTGATTCAAAAAACGATGAACCGCTTTATCATTTTTAGCGCGTTTTTCTAGTTGCAAACGTGTATATCCAGAATACACAATAATGCCTAAATCACGCTTAGCAGTGACTTGCTGAATTAGTTGGCTTAACGCTGCTGATTGTAAAAAAGGCTCTCCTCCCGTAATAGTGAGACCTTCAATATCAGCAACACTATGAATCAATGTTGCTAGAGTATTGACCTTAGTGATATAACCACCATCTAGTGATAATGAATCAGGTGTCATACATCCCACACAACGAAAAGGACAGCCTTGTACCCAAATTGCAAAACGGGTTTTATAGCCTAATGCGCGTGTTTGCGGAATAATTTGGTATAACTGTAGTGTCTGCATAATAATGAGTTATTATTTATAGTAGAAATAAAAAAGTACAACTAAGGAACAAGTATGAGCAAGCAAGGTATACGCTGTGTTGTGACAGGACAAGTTCAAGGGGTATGGTTTCGCTACTATACACAACAAGAAGCAGCACGTTTAGGTTTATGTGGCTGGGCAAAAAATCAAGCAGATGGCACGGTGGAAGTCGTTGCAGTTGGTGAAGCAATAGAATTAGAACAGCTACACCAATGGTTACATCAAGGCTCTCCTAAATCAACGGTTAACAGTGTTTCTTATGAAACTTACCCTCATCATACAACAGCAATGAATGATGAGTTTCAAATTTTATAAGATGACATGAGCACCTAACGTCTCTTTTTAAAAGAACATGGCAACACATTTGCTATACTTATATTTCATAACCTTAATCTATGGATGTGGATAATGAGGTAGAGGTCAATGTCCAACTTATTATTTTATATTGTTAATGTTTTTGCTGAAAAAAAATATACGGGAAACCCATTAACAGTCATACGCGGTGGGCAAGATTTAACCACAGAAAAAATGCAAGCTCTTGCAAAAGAAATGAATTCAGCCAATACGGTGTTTCTTTTAAATGAAGAGCCTTGTAATGATGGCTATAAATTACGTATTTTTACCCCTGAAACGGAACTTCCTTTTGCAACCTACCCAGCCTTAGGGGCAAGTTATATTATTGCCACTGAAATCATACGTCGCCCTGTTAACAGTATTCAAATTAACTTACCCTCTGGGCATGTGTCTATTTGTTTACGTTATAAGCCGTATGCACCGAATGAGATAGAAATTGTTTGGATGCAACAACGCCCACCTTTATTTGGGCAAACTTTTGAACGTGAGCATATGGCAAAGTTATTACAACTTGCTGAAAAAGATATTGATAATGATTTCCCTATTCAAGAAGTTTCCACAGGCTTACCTTTTATTATTGTGCCACTAAAAGGCTTAAAAGCCGTACAACAAGCCCAAATTGCAAAGCGTCACTATTTTGAGTTGATTAAAACAACACAAGCGAAAGCGGTGCTTGTCTTTTCAGCACAAACTTATGATTTACACCATGATTTAAATGTACGTGTTTTTGCTCAATATTATGGTATTGCTGAAGACCCTGCTACAGGTAGTGCCAATGGTTGTCTTGCCGCTTATCTCTATGAATATAATTATTTTCAACAACACCCTCTCTTTTTACGTGCAGAGCAAGGCTATGAAATAGATCGCCCCTCCTTACTATTATTGCGTGTAGAAGAAAAAGACAGTACATTAAATGTTGCAGTGGGGGGGCAAGTGCTTTTAACTGCAAGAGGGGAATTTGTTTAAAAATACTTATTTCTTTTTATACTCCCTCAATACTTTTTTAATAAAAAAGCTTGCGAAATATAGTATTTAGCATTATTTTAAAATCAATTGTTTGGTAATAAAACAAGCACTTATTAATTATTTATTCTATTGGTAATAATACACTATGGTGAAACCCCTTCTTTTTATTCTTTTATGTAGTATTTTTTCTTCTTCTGCTTATGCAGAAGAAAGCTCACGTGAATTTGTGCAGCAGTTATGGCAAAACCTTACTGAAACGGAAAATCAATGTCCTGATGAGTTTGATTACTATCCAAATGGAGGGCTGCGTATTTTTTATTGTCATGCCAAGACATACCTCCCCTATGCACAACTTAAAGTATTAGCAGGTACACCTGTATTTTTAACAGGTCCTCATAGCAGCACCAAGCTAAATATGTATGCAATGGATAATTTTGGGCACTACAACCCCGAATTTGTTACATGGTTACACACCACTTTTATTCCTACAGCTGAAGATAAAGACTTTAAAGAAGCAACTGAAAGTATATTTAATACCCATGTTCGAGGTTTAGCTCATGCTTATTATGTTACCCATATTCATTTATTCAAAGATAAAGCCTTTATGGAGCAAGAGCTAGAAAAGTATAAAAAATTAATTGAAATTGGTGATATTCCAGAATTTTACTCTGATACCTACTTTAGCTTTGCTAATTTAGATAATGAAGGCATGAATGGTAATATTGTTAAAAATGCTGTTTTATTTTGGTTACGTCGTGTAATGGATGGGACTGAAGCAGAATTTTTTACTGCATTAGTAAAATTATTGACTATCTACGATGCAGAATTTTTAGAAGAAAAAACATGCCAATACCCTGATTCTGAACAAGTTGCTTTTCAATGTGCAGAAAAAGCGTATAAAAAAGCAGATGATGCATTAAATAAAAGCTATAAAAAGCTGATTAAGCAACTTGATGACAGTCAGCATCTTCCGCTTAAAACAGCCCAACGTGCATGGATTGCTTTTCGTGATAGTAATGCAATCTTTTTAGCCACCAATTATCAAGGTATTCAACATCGAGAAACTGCTTTATTACATGTTAAAACAGAAATGACAAATAACCGTGTCAGTGAATTAAATGGCTTATTAATTGAAGCTGCCCCAACAGATGATTAAGCATTATTAATATTACACATTAGCCCTCTCAGCTTTTAAAATTAAGGGGGTTTTTAGTGCTTTTTATTTATTATTGGGTACGGATAAATAGATATATTTAATGTAAAATAGATAGAATGAAAACGTTTAAATTTATTGATTTATTTGCAGGTATTGGTGGAATTCGTTTAGGGTTTGAATCAGTAGGGGGAGAATGTGTATTTTCTTCTGAGTGGGATAAATCTGCCCAACAAACTTATACTGCAAATTTTGGTGAAGAACCAAAAGGAGATATTACCCAAATTGATCCTAAAACAATTCCTGATCATGATATATTACTAGGAGGATTTCCTTGTCAAGCTTTTAGTATTTGTGGTGACCAAAAAGGTTTTTCTGATACTCGAGGGAGTCTATTTTTTAATATAGAAGAAATACTTAAGGTAAAAAAACCCTATGCATTCATGTTAGAAAATGTAAAAAATTTAAAATCTCACGATAAAGGGCGAACCTTCAAAGTAATTTTAAAGCATTTAGAAGATTTGGGTTATGTAGTACATCATACTATTTTAAATTCGCTTGATTTTGGTGTCCCCCAAAAAAGAGAAAGAACCATCATTGTTGGCTTTAGAGAAAACATAGCTTTTAATTTTCCTAAACCCTTAGCTAATAAAACTAATTTAGCCACAATTCTTGAAAAAGAAAGTGATGTTGATAAAAAATATTTTGTTTCCGATGAAATTAAAACTAAACGATTACAAAAAGTAAAACCAAACTACCCTACACCATCTATATGGCATGAAAATAAAAGTGGTAATATTTCAGCTTTAACCTACTCCTGTGCTCTACGTGCTGGTGCTTCTTATAACTATCTTCTAGTGAACGGGGTAAGAAGACCAACAGGAAGAGAATTATTACGCTTACAAGGCTTTCCTGAAAGCTTTAAAATTGTTGTCTCTTATACACAGCTTAGAAAGCAAGCAGGTAATAGTGTGAGTGTGCCTGTTATTACTGCTGTTGCACATGAAATGATAAAAAGTATTCAACACAGAAAAATAGCTGAAAAAGTATTTATACAGCAAAGTTTATGGAATGATGAGCCATGTCAGCGGATTTAGAAAATGCAAAGCAAGCATTAGATTTAATTATCAAAAAATCAAGAGTTCATTTATATAAGCCCATACAAATTGCGGAAATACTATATCACACCAGAACAAAACCAGAGTTAGGGATTGACTTATCTGATTTAGAAAGTTATCGCATTGACTCTAAAAAATGGAGAGATGTTATCTGTCATCAATTTCTTGGGCGTGTTAGTACATCTAGTGCAAAATTCCAAGATAATCTTTTTGATGAAAATGCCATGCCGCCTACTTTATTATCTATTTTAGGTACTGAAAATAATAAGCATAATGGATGTATTGAAGCTTATATTTATCAGGCATTTGAGAATAAACATTTACAACTAGACCATGCGTTAAATTACTGCCTTAATGGCAATAAAGGGTCATTTATTTTAACTGAGTTTCTAGATCAGTTTTGGCAACAGGCAGGACTAAAGCGTAGCCTTGATAAAATTTTTGAAATTGTTGTATATTCATTGTTTGAGGTACTTACTACTGCAATAAATATCAAAATTGATATTTATTATGATGAGGATAAAACAGATATTTTACATGAATTTTCAAGTTTCTCTGATAAAGTCCTGAATCTTACTGTTGCAGAACATCGAAAAACATTAACAGCACACTTTTATAGAGTAGGTGTAACTAATGCAGCAGATAGAGGTTTAGATATGTATGCAAACTTTGGCTCTGTTGTTCAAGTTAAACATTTATCTTTAGATGAAGAATTAGCAGAAAATATTGTGACATCAATCAATGCACATAAAATCATTATTGTCTGTAAGAGTGCTGAAAAACCAATGATTAATTCATTATTACACCAAATAGGCTGGCAATCTAGAATTCAATCTATTATTACAATTGATGATTTAGATGAATGGTATGACAAAGTATTAAGAGGTAAATATTCTTCTTTATTAGGTGATAAAGTCATTGAGTTACTTGCTAATGAAATTATGCATGAATTCCCATCTGTAGGTAATCAAAATTTCCAATTATTTAAAGCTGAACGTGGTTACACTAAACTAAAAAATCAATATTGGCAATATAGTTAAAAGTCACCTATTTTACAAAAAAATAATCAATCCCCAAAATACTACCAAAAATAATAGGTTGGTGTACTAGATAAATAAGTAAACTATGCTGCCCTAACCTTTGTATAAGGGTATATTTTTCTACTTTATCAGATAGTTTATCACCATTTTTATAAATATATTGCCCTGTATAAATCCCTAATAGCACGACCCCAAACCAAGGGAAAAAAGCGGTATAATCTTCCGTAGCAGGTTTATATGTCATCATGCCTAGCCATTGTAAAAAAGGCGTATTAAAGGCGGTATGCTGGAAAAAGCTGCCTATTATAATAACCATCCCACCTAGTGCTATGTTCCAATAGCCAAAACGTAGAAAAAATACCCCTACAACACTTGCTAAAGCCATAAAGTGTAAAATTCCAAAAAATATAAAACGCTCACCAAAAACAATATAGGTCACAATACTGATAAGTAGTGCTGCACCACCAAGTGTTAATAAGCGTTTTTTTATATGTTTTATTTGGATTTTTTTGCAATGAGTAAAAAACAAACTAATGCCCATTGTATAGCTAAATAAACTGACAATAATTATTCTAAAAATTAGCCAAACATCATTGTGATAAAAATCTAAATCTAGCCATTTTACATAGTTAATATCATAACAAGTATGAAAAATAATCATTAATATGATGGCAAATCCTCGCCAACTATCTAACCATGTGTAACGCATAATGCTTCCAATCATTAATTTAATTAAATACATATTTTTCAAAAAAATATGTAAATTATAGGTTATAAAAATTAGATACTGATTTTATCTTAAATATCAAATTATTAATTTTTTAGTAATAGATAAAATATATATTGGGAATAATTTTTGCTGTATATAAAGCAGGGCTTTCTATTTTTATAAAGTATATGTAGTGGGCAATGTGTTGTTATGTGATAAAAGGTAATGATTATGAGACCATTAATTCTTTCAGCTATGATTGTTTGTATGAGTCTCATTGCTTTTTTTTTATGGGATACGCACATGAGAAATAGTATCAATAATTCTTTTTATCGTTCCGCTCATTCAGGTTGTTATCATGATGAGTGTAAACTATGGACAGATCATGATAATGCATATAGTTTTCATGTTAAAACAACACATACAAATATTAAAAATACTTGTGTAGATGTTTGCTGTATTCGTTTACATTTACTACAGTGGTTAATTGAACATCATACAGACCATTATACGCCACTGGCACATCAACAATGTGTACAGAGCAATACTTTATAAGTAGCCTATTTTTTATTATGCAGTACAAAGATTTACGTGATTTTATCACGCAACTTGAACATCAACAGCAATTAAAACGTATTTCCTTAGAAATCGATCCTATTTTAGAAATGACTGAAATAGGTGATCGTACCTTACGCCAACAAGGTCCTGCCCTAATTTTTGAAAACCCTAAAGGTTATGACATGCCTGTGTTAACCAATTTATTTGGGACACCTGAGCGGGTTGCTTTTGGAATGGGACAAAGCTCTACGGATGCCTTACGTGATGTTGGGAAATTGCTTGCTTTTTTAAAAGAACCTGAACCGCCTAAAGGGATTCGGGATTTATGGGATAAATTCCCCTTATTTAAGCAAATTAAAAACATGCCTGCTAAGGTCATTAAAAATGCACCCTGTCAAGAAAACGTCATTGAAAAAGAGGATGTTGATTTAGGTATATTGCCTGTTCAAACTTGCTGGCCAGAAGATGCTGCCCCCCTGATTACATGGGGGTTAGTGGTGACTAAAGGCGTTCATCAATCACGGCAAAATATGGGGATTTATCGCCAGCAAGTGATTGGTAAAAATAAAGTGATTATGCGTTGGTTGGCACATCGTGGTGGCGCATTAGATTATCAGGAGTGGTGTAAAAAATATCCTGATAAACCTTTTCCTATTGCTGTCGTATTGGGAGCAGATCCTGCCACTATTCTTGCAGCAGTTACCCCTATTCCTGATTCATTATCAGAATATGCTTTTGCTGGATTATTGAGAGGGGGGCGTACTGAGCTTACAAAATGCCAGTTACATGATTTACAAGTGCCTGCCCGTGCTGAAATTATTTTAGAAGGGTTTATCTACCCTGGGGAGCTTGCGCCAGAAGGACCTTTTGGGGATCACACAGGTTATTACAACGAAATCGATAATTTTCCCGTCTTTACTGTAGAAAGAATAACACAGCGAGACAATCCCATCTATCACAGCACATACACAGGTCGTCCACCTGATGAACCTGCTATCTTAGGTGTGGCATTAAATGAGGTGTTTGTTCCTATTTTACAAAAGCAGTTTTCTGAGATTGTTGATTTTTACTTACCCCCCGAAGGATGTTCCTATCGGATGGCAGTTATAAGTATTAAAAAGCATTATGCAGGTCATGCAAAACGTATTATGTTAGGGACTTGGTCATTTTTACGTCAATTTATGTACACTAAATTCATTATTGTAGTCGATGATGATATTGATGTAAGAAATTGGCAAGATGTGATTTGGGCAATGACAACCCGAATGGATCCTGTACGTGATACGGTGATGATTGAAAATACACCTATAGATTATTTAGATTTTGCATCCCCTGTTTCAGGCTTAGGTGGAAAAATTGGTTTTGATGCAACGAATAAGTGGGCAGGAGAAACCCAGCGCGAATGGGGACGACCTATCGTAATGGGGGACAATGTCAAACAAAAAATTGATTTGCTTTGGGATGATTTAGCTATTTTCAATAAGTAAATTAAACTGCTATGATAAACCTAATGGTTAATCTTTGTGATAGAGCTATCACAAGTAAGAGGTTATAAAACAATGAATATGAAGAAATTAACGCTATCTTTAGCGATTAGTGCCATACTTTTCGGTGCTCAAACACAACTTGCTTACGCAGAAGATCCACCTCCTCCACCTACTGATGGTGGTACAGAACCTCCTCCACCTACTGATGGTGGCACAGAACCCCCTCCACCTACTGATGGTGATGGCACAGAACCTCCTCCACCTACTGATGGTGATGGCACAGAGCCTCCTCCACCTACTGATGGTGATGGCACAGAGCCTCCTCCACCTACTGATGGTGATGGCACAGAGCCTCCTCCAC
>Ga0193958_1000543_pt1 | contig 13547 bp, 20 predicted proteins | sample FB_1_MG_FD_140320 | JGI IMG/M metagenome (GOLD analysis project Ga0193958, IMG submission 140320) | Microbial mat bacterial communities from the Broadkill River, Lewes, Delaware, United States - FB_1_MG | ecosystem: Environmental > Aquatic > Freshwater > River > Microbial mats | place: USA...
GTGCTCAGAGAAATAGTTACTACATCAAGAAATAAGGTATAAATCAGCCAATCTAAGCGATTATCTCCAAGAATAGGTGTAATTACATTCCGAGAAGATTTGAGTTACTTAGATGGCTTTAAAATAAGAAAAGATGAGACAAAAACAAACAGATAAAACAAAGTACGGATCACCAGATAATGACATAATAGCTCAGAGTTTAGAAAAGAGTTCACATTTCTGTCATTACAATTGTGTCAAGTATATGACAAGAGTTGTAAATATAGAGCAGATGAATTTTGTTAGAAGAAACTTTTACATATCAATATTACATAAAGGCGGTCGTTCTGACATTAGAAAGATTAAGTATTATCTTAGTAGGTTAGAAGAAAGTAGATGGATTTCAGACTGTTTGTATTGCTTTATTGTTATGGATAATATTTATGGTTCTGATAAGTGGCGTAGGAAATAATTTAAAAAGGAAATATATGAAAAGAGAAATTAAGTTTAAGGCTAAGAAATTTGGTAGTAAAGATTGGATAAAAGGTAGTTATGTTCATACTGATGTTTATGATTTCATAGCCCAATCCTCTTCTGATTTGGAGGATGGTTTTGACAACAAAGATACATTTAATCTTACAAGAATTATTCCAAATACATTATGTCAATACACAGGATTTAAAGACAAGAACGGTGTTGAGATATATGAGGGGGATGTGTTTTTAATTAGTAAGGATTATTATGGTATTGTTTCTTTCGATAAGAAGAAAGCATTGTTCTATGTTCTTATAAGTAGTCAAAATGATAAATTTGAAGATAATGAAGATTTACTCTATATGGCAGAGAGATATTGTGTAAACGAATATTTTCACGACCAAAATAATCCCCAAAAAGTTTGGTAAACTAAAATAAGTTTCATATCATTGTGGTATGGAAAATACAATAGATACAAAACAAGACTGGGAATGCGGTCTTATAAAAGATGGTAGGAAAGTTCTCATACAAGGAAAGCTTTCCTACACAAAAAATTGTTCTTTCAGAGAATTAATAGCTTCCATGAAAGAATATGTAGATAAACAAATAGTCAGAGAGGAGGGTGAAGATGTTAGTTTACAAGCAGAAAACAATCTTAAATACTGTGGATTTGGTGTCAACGAAAACAAATGAAATAATAGAAACTGATATAAATCCAAAAGATTACCCAGAAAATATATTTGAATATGAGAAGATACAAAGCCCCAAAGCCTCCAAAAGCACCTGTAAGAAAATTACTAGACGTAGAAAATTGTCACATAATAGTCCAAAGCAACTTAGATTATTCTAAAGATGATATATTGTTCTGTTCTTTAATAATAGATGGCATTGTAACTAATGAACAGTTGGTTTATTGTCCGTACAGAGGCTTTAACAGAACTAGAAGAAGAGCTTCTCTTCGTAAACCTTATGTTAGTGTTGGTTTAAGAGTTGATAAGATTACTGGTAAATGTATAAAAGAATGAAAGATATAAATTATTACTCAATATTTGACAGATTAGACAAGGTTACTGGACTTCCTTTTAAGAGAAAAGGTAGAAAATGGCATTCAGCAAGTTATATCGATGGCACTCCTCATAGACGTTGGGATAAAACTACAGCCTATATGAAAGGTGGGAAAATCATAGTAGTAGAACAAGGTTCACCAGCTATTGATATTTGGCAGATGCTTTCAGATCGTGGTATGACAGATTTACAGGTAGGTAATTTCTTACGTTCTGAGACTGATTCTCACTATGTTACTCCTGCTTTTATAGAACCACCTGCAACTTATGTTTATAATAGTTGTATGAATAAAACATTACACAAATACTCAGATAACCTCTTTAAGTTCCTTTGCACAATATTCCCTGAGTCAAGAGTAAAAGAAGCTTATGATTTATATAAGGTTGGATCTCGTGGCGATAATCCAGTATTCTGGTGCATAAATAAAGAAGGTCAAATAGGGCATGATAAAGAAATGCCTTATATTCTTTATACTGGCAAGAGAGATAAAAGAATGACAATAAATGAGGATGGACGAGAAATTATGGTCAATCCTCCAAAAAGAGTTTATAAGACTAAATATGGGTTTACTGCAACACCTGCTTTTGGAGAGCATTTATTGAAAAAATACTCTAGCGAAAAGGTTTATTGTGTTGAATCTGAGAAATCTGCTTTGTTATTTTTTCTTATGTATCGTAAATTATGTTTAGGTCTTGGCGGCTCTTCTTGCTTATTTAAAGCTCCAGAAGGCTCTGTTTTATTAGGAGATAAAGATGATGCTGGTTTTAGGTGGCTAGAAAAAGGAGCTATTAAGTGGTGGGAATCTTATGAAATTCCTACTGAAGATGGTGATGATATTGGAGATGTTATAATAAAGTTGCGTAAAAATTTGGTGGAATGAAAAATGTTTTCTATATTGTGGTATAATTAAAAAAAAGATATGAAAAAGAGAATTAGGGATTTATTTAATAGTCACAACATATCAAAAGTTGAAATTGAATATGTTAGACCTGAACTTGATAGATGTTGTTATTTTATGGATTTTTATAATAAAGAACAAAGACATCGCATAATTGGAGAGTATTATCCTACTGATGGAGAAAATGGTAAGCTTTGCATGTTGACACGTATAGAGCATGATATATTAGATATTATTGCTGGTTATTAAAAGAAAGATATGAAAATAAATAAAAGATTAAACAGGGAAACTAGGATTTTAGATATTCATAGAGGGTAAAGAAAAACTAACAGAAGAAGATTTTTTAAAAATAACCATCTAAAAATTTGGTAGATTAAAAACAAGTTCCTATATTTGTAGGGTAATCAAAAAAAAAGATAAAAGATATGAAGAAAGAATTAGTAGAAGGTGATAGCTTATTTATGAGAGTAGGAGAATTAGGTTTCTTGACAGAATTAAAAATCAAATCGCTAGTAAGAACGGTAGCTATTTTAGAGAATGATGTTGCAGTGAGAATTGACGACTTGACATCTGGTAGTACTGGTAAGAAAGTTCAATACCTTACAGCAACCCCAGAACTAGAGGCTGAAATCAAAAATCAAGGTATTTCTGACAGGTATAGACGCAAGTTTCTTGATAGAGGATTTAGAACTTTCTTAAAGAAAAATGATGCCTTAAAACTGTTTACAGACGATATGATGGCTTCTAATGTCTACGGTAGTATAACTAAACTAGTAGATGGCGAAAGTCCTTCAAACTACATGTTAAACGCTTTCACTTGGGATAAAACAGATAATGCTGAATTATACACTAAATTAAACAATAAATGGAGAAATCTATTATTAAAGAACTTGTAGTTATAAGTGGTGTAACTTGCTCAGGAAAAGATACTTTAGTTAAAAAACTTAAAAGTGGATTAGGATTAAAGCCTATAGTAAGTTACACTACAAGACAACCGAGAGAAGGGGAAGTAAATGGTAGGGACTATCATTTCATAAGTACAGATGAGTTTGAAAGATTAGCTCCAGCCATGCTAGAATATGATGTGTTTGCAGATAATTATTATGGAACTCTAAAATCTGATTATGACAAAACTAATAGAGTTGTGATTCTTACTGCTAAAATTGCACTACAGATTAGAAATGTTATTAATAGTAAATTAATTTTTATAGATTGTGACGATGATGTTTTATATGATAGACTATTAAATTCAGGTCGTAATAATATAGATATTAGACTAGAAGAGGCTGAAAAAGAAAGAGCTTTAAAAACCCTTTTTGATTTCAGTATTAATACTGCTAATTTGTCAGAAGAAGAAACTTATAATCAAATTTTAAAAGATATTTTATATGAAAATGACTGAATATGAATTAAAGCAAACTTTATCTATGCCTAACATAGGTCGTGGTTCTTTAGCTAAGAAGATTGGAGTTAGTGAAACAGATGCAAGAATACTTGTAGCTATAAAAGATAATAGAGACTTAATTTCTTCTGTTTTAAGAAAAGAGGAGGTTAAGTCGATTCGAAAAGAAGTAAAATCAAACAAAAAGAAAGACAGAAATATTCTTGTTATTGGGGATTTGCATGCTCCTTTTACATTGTCAGGTTATCTTGAATTTTGTAAGAAAATGTATATAAAACACTCTTGTAATGAGGTTGTTTTCATAGGTGACCTGATAGATAATCATTATAGTAGTTATCACGAAACAGATCCAGATGGTCATAGTGCAGCTATGGAGCTAGCTCTTGCTAAAAGTCAGATTCGTGAATGGTATGAAACTTTTCCTAATGCTAAGGTGTGTATTGGTAACCATGATGTTATACCGAGCAGAAAGGCTATGACTAGTGGTGTTTCTAAGGGATGGGTAAAGACAATAGGAGAAGTGTTAGACACCCCAAACTGGGAATATTCAGAAGATTTTATCATAGACGATGTTCTTTACACTCATGGAGTCGGTAGAAAAGCGAGACAAAGAGCAAAAGCTGATTTAATAAGTGTTGTTCAAGGTCATTATCATTCAGAAGGATATGTAGAGTATTTAGTAGGTATGAATTATAAAATTTTTGCACTTCAGGTTGGTTCTGGTTTAGATAAAACTAGCTATGCTGCCGCCTATGCTAAACATTTTAATAAACCTCATGTTTGTTGTGGTTTAGTGCTTGAAAATGGAACTTTGCCGTTTTTGGAATATATGAATTTGTAATTATAATACACCCCACTGTAATGGTGGGGTTTAAAATAGAAAAACATGATAAAAATAGAATATTGCACAGGAGTAGACATATTAGGAAATCCAACTTATGTTACACATTATTTGCCTTCGGTTAGATGTGTGTTTGGTGGTTCTAGATAATTTTCTTATATTTGTAGTGTGAAGAGGAGGTCAAAAAGGCTTGTATTTGTAAATACTTGTCACTCCTGTCTGTCGGATGAATCATAGGAGACATCTACTTAGTTGGGCGCAGACTTAATCCTAAACTGACGAGTTGGGCGATATATACGGAAGCTGTGTTTATGCCGTAGGAAGATATGCGAACATTGACTACTAGGAAAGACTAGTAAATTGCTCCTTAGTGTAATGGTTAGCACACCAATCTTTGACGTTGGTAGTAAAGGTTCGAGTCCTTTAGGAGCATCTAAATACCCCATTAGCTTAACTGAATAAAGCATTCAGCTACGAACTGAAAGAGTCTAGGTTTGAACACTAGGTGGGGTACACATGGTGATTATAGCTTAATTGGTTTAAAGCGTCTGATTGTGAGTCAGAAGGATGTCGGTTCGAATCCGATTTTTCACCCCTAGTGTCAGGTAATTCGCAGAAGATAATTCGATGTTGCGTTCTGGCACACTGGTAATACATTCCTCATACCTCTCGATGATGTACACTTGGGGAATTTTTTAACACAATAATCCCTTTCAAGTTAAAGGAAAGCCACGTCTTGCGAATTTAAAACTTTAGTGGAGAGTACGGTAGGGGAATCCGTATAATTACATTTCATATCTTTTTACCCTGCAAGTTAATTCTTGTGGGGTTTTTCTTGTTTTCTTGTTTGTTTTTGTTATCTTTGTTTATTATTAACTAAATTTATAGAATGAAAGAATTAATTAAGGTTGTTAAGAATGAAAATGGCAATGAAGTTGTTAATGCTAGGGATTTACATCGTGGTGTAGTAAAAGAGGCAAAAGGTGGTCAGATTGGTGAAGATTTTTCTCACTGGATAAAAAGGATGATAAATTATGGGTTCATCAAAGATATTGATTACACAGTTGTTAAGTTTAATTATAAAGGTGACGCTATATTTAGCGAGTCTGATAATCAGACAGTTGCAAAGATAGAGTATGCTTTAACTTTAGATTGTGCTAAGCAAATTGCAATGTTGCAGAATAACGACAAAGGAAGGGAGTATAGGCTATATTTTATACGCATAGAAAAACTCCTAAAAGATATAGCATTTAAAATTGGGGATAAAAAGCATCAGTTGAATTGTATGGAGCAGTTACAGCATTTGCTTCCAGAAGACTTTAAGCAAGAAAAGATTAGTTATATTAAAGCAAATACTGTTGTTAATAAGGCTGTTTCAAACGCTTTTGGTTTTCCCAAGATGATTAAAAAGCTAGATATGAATAATGATATGTTAATGGTTAGAGAGAGTGTTCTTGATGATTATATTAAATTATTTGATGTTTTAGAAGATAATTCAGAAGTTAAAAAAGTGCTTTACAAGAAGTATAGTGGTAAGAGTTTGACAGTATAAAGGTGTGTTTGTAAGACTCATGCTTTTTTTGTATCTTTACGGAATAATATTAACCTAAAGAGAGGTGGCATAAAGCTACTTCTCTTTTTTTATTCATAAATATGCTAACAAGAAAAGATTTAGATGATAACATATTAAAACCCAACGACAATGCCCCACAGAAGGGAATGCAAGAGAAGGTGTTGACCGCAAAAGCCTCTTTCATAATCTTCGGTGGGAATCGACTCGAGGAGGGGGAAAATCTTACGCAATGATGTTAGATCCTCTATATGATGTGCATAATCCTAAATTCACTGGTACAATATTCAGGAAGAATGAAGATGATATTATGCAAAACGGAGGGTTGTGGGATAAGGCTAAAATACTATTCCCATGTTTAGGTGGGGAGGAGCGATTTTCTGGTAAGAAATTTATATTTCCATCAGGATCTCAAATAAATTTCTCTCAATTAAATAATGAGTCGACTAAAATAATAGAGTCGAGATTTAAGGGGCTTGAAATGCCTTTTATAGCTATTGATGAGATTGACCAAATAAGATTTACAACAGTAAAGAAACTTTTGGAATCTAATCGTAATTCACAAGGGTTGCGAAATAGGTTTTTGGGAAGTTGTAATCCATCATGTGATACGTGGTTAAGGAAATGGGTAGATTGGTATTTGGACGACGATGGTTATGTTATTCCAGAAAGAGATGGTGTTACTAGATACTTCTTTTTAAACGGAGAGTCTGTAGATGATGTTGTTTGGGGAAATTCTAAAGATGAAGTTTACCACAAATGTAAAGGCATTATGGATGGGCTTCTTTTAAAAATGAACGAAGGTGTTGTAGAAGAAGAATGGACTACAACAGATCAGCTTATAAAAGATTTTGTATTTATAGAAGGTTCTTTGTCAGAAAACAAGAAATTAACAGACGCCGACCCAATGTATAAAGCAAATATTGCAATGGGTACTGACGAAGATAGACAACGTAACATATTGGGTTGTTGGAATATAAGCCGTACTAATGGTAATGCAATGGTTTCTGTTGATAAGATAGAAGAGTTTTTTGAAAACGTAGAACAAACTACAGGACAGAAATATATGTCTATTGATGTTGCAATGGGTGGTAATGACCAAGCTGTTATTGTGATATGGGATGGATTACATGTAATTGATGTTGTTGCTAAATTAAGAATTGATACACCATCAGCTTTTAAGTCATTTGTAGAGCCTTATAAGAATAGGTACAATATAAGAGAGGATAATATTTATTATGATGAAATAGGCGTAGGGGCTATTCTTAAAGACTATAAGAGAGCTTATGGAATCAATGCAGGCTCTAAATGTATTGATGATGACAGTTTCGATAAGCTGAAATCTCAATTAATGTGGCAATTTGGTTCTTTAATGAAAGACAATAAATTAAGTATAGCACCTAATTTGTTAGAAAAGAAGTTTGATTGTGGGAAACGAGGCTCTTTGACGCTAAGAGAAATAGTCATGCACGAAATGAAGGCTCTTAAGATAATGGACACTGCTGGTAAAACTAAGATGTTACCCAAGAATGGATCTAATTCTATGAAGTCTATACTAGGACACTCACCTGACTTTTTGGAAGCACTTGCTTATGGTGTTGTTCATACTTTAGGTAGAAAAAAAGGAAAGCCAGTAATAAAAGGGTTAGGCTATTTATAATTTAAAATTAATAAGATGGTAAAAATTTATTTAGATAACAATAATAGATTAGTGATAGATAGATATGGAGTAAAAAGATACCCTTCTTATTTATGGAATTATCCTATTGTGGATGAAAATTCGCAAACTATTGAAATTCCTAATATTTTAAATAAAGTTAGCTTCTCTAGTATTGTTAATAATAATGGGGAAAATTATATGCGCTTTTTTGAATTGGAGGATTTATTGTTTTATTTCTTTAACAACAAATCTGGAGATGTGGTTTTTTCTCCTATAGTTCCTATTCGTAATTTATCTCAGAGAATTGGGAGTTTATTGGTGGATAGCATTAGTGGTAGAAATGCTGATGTGTTACTTCCTGTGTCTAGTTTTAATGGGATTGATAGTGAAATTTCGTGTTTATCTGATTGTTTTGATTTTACGGTGGGAAAGTTTATGGAGTTAACTATTGATCTTTCAGCAGTGAATACTACTCAATATTTTTTATCTAGCTCAGCAACACAAGGAATTAGGTATAATGGCTCTACTTTTCTTATCATATCTAACAATCAATTTGCTTCAGTGTCTTTTACGACACCAAGTGTTTCTGATAGACTGAGAATAGAAAGAGAGAGCTTGTCTGTTTTTAAAATATATGTAAATGATGTTTTTATTGGAGATATTACCAATGCTCTTTTTGGGGAGTTGAAATTCAACACGGTGGGAGCTAGAGCTGATGGGCTTTATTATTTCAATGGTAACGTGTGTGATATTAACTTCAATGATACAGTGTTTGTTCCTATTCCTCATCTAGGTTATGGGTTTTATGCCGATGGTAGTGTTTTGGACTTAGTTAATTCAAATGCATTTATTGAATACAAGAAAGAAGGGTCTACGTGGTTGCTAGATAAAGGTTGTGTAAAAAGAGGTGATTCTTTTATTCCAAACAAGCCAAACGGCGAAGTAGCTTTACCTTTAGTGTCTAATGATGTTATTATAGAAGCTTCTGCTTTTCTAAATAACTCAGATTATTATGTAGACATGTCAGGAGGGGTTATTGATGATAATATATTAAAAGATAATGTGTATTCCTTCTTTAAAAAGACTGATGTAGACATATGGAATGATGATATAAGAACAGACGATCATTATGATGGATTTCCTTTAAAATGGCGTGCAGATGAATTGTTTTCATTGGATGATTTTTTACAGGATGGAATATCTAAGGTTGTGTCTGATGGAGATGGCATTGTATTATATAATAAAAATTTAAAACAAAATTAAATATGGTAAAAATTTATTTAAACACTGATGGTAAACTTGTTGTTGATAGGAACAATGTCAAAAGAATGCCATCTTCTGTAGCTCATTTCCCTATTTTTGACGAAAATAGACAAACTCTTGAAATATATGACATTTTATCTGAAACTGAATTGTCTAATATAGTTAAAGAAAATAACTCTTTATATAGTTCTTTTGATGAATTAGAAGGTGTTGTTCTGGATTTTTTTGTTAAAGCCTCACTCTCTCACGTGGGGCTAGATATAGATGAAGGTGCTTTTACGAACCTAGATAATGCAAACGAATGGTATGAAATAAATGGAACTGTGGTAATATCTCCAACTCCTGTGGGGTTTGATGTCATTGATGATAATTTAACCTACATAGGGTGCAATGATGTGTCTCATTTATTTACAGGGTCTAGTGATGTTAAGGTTTCTAAGAACGCTGTTCTTACTTATGGTTTATTTATAAACGATGAAATGACACCTAGAGGTGTGAGTGTTCATACTTTCTCGACACCAAATGCGTATGAATTGATGGCAATATCTAAATACATAGAATTAAGAAATGGAGACGTTATTCGTGTTAAAGCTAAGTCTGATATAGCTAATACTGTTATGACGCCTACATCATTAAGTTTAACATTAACTGGAGTAAAATAACAAAATATGAAGTATAAAAATTTAATAAGTACAATCGCTGGAATAATTACAATTGCTTTAGGAATCTTCTGCTTTTTTTATATTCCATCTTTCGGAGTTTTGAAGTTTATAGTTTCTGAAATACTGGGAACTGTTATGATGAGACTTTGGATAAGCAAGAAAATAGGTCTTTCATTAGTTGAAAGATTTATAAAATAACATAAGGGGAGGGGATTTTTTCTTCTCCCTTATTTTAACTATATTTGTAGTATGGTAGATATATCGAAATATTTAAAGAAAAAACCTTTCGTAAGAGAATTAGTTTCGTCCACTAGGCTTGAAGAGCCACAAGAGGTGGATGCTAATTCATATAAGGAAATATCTGCTCCTCAAAGAGTGGTTTGCGAGGTTACTCAGGATGATTTTATTGCTGAGTTTGATCCTAGAAGTCATAAGATAAATAATAAAAAAATCAATCCAGATAAAATTATCTATAATGAAGATGGTAAGGTTATAGGAGAGGAAAAAATAGCTAGAGTAGCCATTGGATATCAGAAGATGATTTCTATGAGACAGGCGGTTCACTTGGTTGGCAATCCTCCTGTATTAACTGCTACTAAAGATTCTGACAATGATTTATTTATAAAATATAAAGAATACAGAAGATTGAAAGGCATACATGGTGCTATTTATTTAGGCATTAAGTCTGCATTGGATGTTGGAGATTCTGCGATTTTCTTTTTTAGGGATAAAAAAGGTAAGCTAAGATGGAAGGTTTGGTCTTATAAGGATGGAAACTCTATATGCCCTACTTATGAAAATGATGGGGTAACACTAAAAGCTTTTGCACGTAGATATTATTCTATAATAAATGGTAAGAGTGTTGATACTGTTGATATTATTAACAATAAAACATATAAAACTTACGTCAAAAAAGGAGTTAACACAATAAGTCGTTTAGATAAAATACTAGACAGAGTTGGATTGGGTACAGATTGGGAAGAAGTGAGTAGTGTTTCTCATGGGTTTACGCAAGTTCCTGTGGCTTATCATAGAAATGAGGATGTAGCTTGGGGTGATGGTCAAGAGCTTATTGATACTATTGAACGTGCTTTATCGGATCATAGAGAGGCTAATGCTTATTTTGCTTTTGGTATAATGTTTTTAACTGGAGATATAGAAGTATTACCGCCAAAAAACAGACAAGGTAAAACCATGATTGGGGCAGAGGGGTCAAATGCTAGTATGTTAACACAAAAAGAAGTAAGTGGTGGTTTTAAGTTTGAGTTTGATACTTACAAAAAAGAACTATTTACCCTTACTGGAACTGTAGTTATAGATCCTGAACAATTTAAAGGTGGCGATATTACTGGTGCAGCTATAAGAAATTATTATAACCCAGCAATTCAATACGCTAAAGATAAAGCTCCTTTGTATTATGATTTCCTTAATCAGATAGAATCTATCACAATGGAGGCTATGGGTATGGAGTACGCAATATCAACTAAAATGAAGCAACTTAATGTAATATCTGAGATTGATATTTATGTTCCTTTAAACACTATGGAAATGGCTCAAAAGATAATGTTCCTAAGGCAGTCAGGTGCAATAAGTGCTAGAACTGCTCAGGAAATAAATGAATATGCCACTCCAGATGAAGTAGATAGAATGAGGGAAGAGGCAGAAAAAGAATTAGAAATTCAAACAGTAACTAATATAGAGTAGAATGGAATTAAAAGAAGTATTAAAATTTATGGGGCTAAAAAAGCTTCCAGAAAAAGGTAAAGCTACGAAAAAACCCTGTATAGCTAAAGTGTCTCGTGTCTTTGGTGATGATGATTATGTTATAGCCAATAATCAGGGGATAATTAAAGATAAAGGCTTTTTGTTTTGTGTATCTAAAATTCTTTCTTATCATCCCTATATCGAGATTAAGACTGAACCTAAAAACACTAATACGCTTTCTGATGCAGAGAAATTAAAAATAGCGCAAACTGAAGCCAAGAAATTAGAGGATGAATATAATCTATCTGAAGCTGCAAAACAAGCTGAAACTGCAAAGGAAGAACCTCCAAAGGATATAATTACTGAAACGTTGGATATTATTAAATCTCAGGAAGGTACATGTGCTGGAAATCCAAACGAGCCTAAAATAGAAGTACGCCCTACCGTTTATAAAGAGATGTGTTCTTTTATTAACGAAAAAAGACTTACTGATGAAAAAACCGTAGGAATGTCTGGTATTCGAGCTAATGAGATATTAGATGAGTATTTTGCAAAGTAGAATCATTATAAATAAACCAATCCTCAGCAGAAATGTTGGGGATTTCTTGTTTTATTGGGAAATGTTTCTTATGTTTGTAAATGTAATTAAATATAAAGATATGAAAAAGAAAGCAGAAGAGTTAATAAGAGAATTAGTTCCTGAGTTGCAGGAGTTGAAAGAAGGTTGTAAAGTGTTGCTTGCGAACGAAGTAACTGAAGTACTAGAGAGTGACAACAAGTGTGCTAGTTTTAGATTAAAAGATGGTAGAGTGAAAATTGTATTAAAAAGTCGTTTCAGTTCAGACTCCATATTAGGTTCAGACATACACTTAGAACATATAATATTAGCCATAAAAACAAAACCTAATGATCCCTATTTGGAAATGCACACCAAAAAAGCTTTTGGAACAACTATACTTGTGTGGAAAAACAGAACAGAGGAACAGATATATTATGACTACAACAAACCGTTCCAAGAACAACCAGAAGAGTTTTACAAGTTCCTAGTAGATATATTAAAGTAAGAAGATATGATGGGAGATTTTTTGTTATTTATTAAAAGTTTTTTTAAAAAGATGTTTTGTGTTCATAGATACAATCGTATAGGGGCTGTGTTTGCATCTGTTGGTATAGTTATGTATAAGTGTGAAAGATGTGGTAGAATTAAAAAGTAATATGAAGAAAATATGAAAAGAAGAGATTTGGTTAATTTGAGTAATGGTATTTATCGTGTGACTGATGGTATTTATGATTATATATTAAAAAAGACAACTTGTGATAATGAACCTATGTATACTATTAATTATGGATACAATAGCATTAGTCTTTTTCAAACTGTTAATACAGAGGATTATGGATATGAATATCCTACGCTTTGCGCTTGTGTTTCAATAGGTGGTTTGTTCGTTCAAAGTAGCAAATGTTTTGCGATGTTATACCAATTGAAATTTATACCTAGAGGCTCATTTAAAGAATTCGTAAAAAGAACTAATTAAAACAAAAGAGATATGAAGTGGTTAAAAAAGTTGTTTGAAAGAAGAAAGTTTTCAAATAGTAGTCGTCCGTTAAAGGACAATTGGAAAGAAGGTTTAAGGGGTGGTTTTTGTTTAAAATAAAAGATATGAAAAAAGAAAAAGAAATCAAAGAAATAGAAAAAAGATGTGATACTCTACTAGATAACATCACTCTTTACGGTATTAATAGAGGTGGCGGAAAAACTCAAACTACATTAGCTCGTACGATGCAGTTAAGTTACCTTAGTTGCCTGTGTGTGATTTGGAGAAAAGAATTTGAGAAGCATCAAACATCTTGCTTCTTTATTAAGTGGTATTATAAGATACGTATTAGAGGAATAGAGAAGCAGATTAATAAAATCCCAAAATAATTTGGAAAGTACAAAACTTTAGTATATATTTGCAGTATAATAATTAAAAGAAAAGAAGATATGAAAAAAATGAAAACAAAACAATGGTATGAGGCTTCTGTAAAA
>Ga0193958_1000544_pt1 | contig 13532 bp, 8 predicted proteins | sample FB_1_MG_FD_140320 | JGI IMG/M metagenome (GOLD analysis project Ga0193958, IMG submission 140320) | Microbial mat bacterial communities from the Broadkill River, Lewes, Delaware, United States - FB_1_MG | ecosystem: Environmental > Aquatic > Freshwater > River > Microbial mats | place: USA...
CGAAAAGACACGCACAATACGCTTCCATCTACAAGGCGCGCGTTCCAATAATCGTGCAGCAGATGACGTATTAGATGCTTATCTTGATCATGCCTTTATGCGGATTCTGTCACCGTTGGATAATAGTGTGGCCGATGCTAGCAGTATCGACTCACTACAGTGGTTGGGTCAGCAAATGGTGAAAGACTCACGCTTTGCCAAAGGTGGTGTGTACTTCTGGTACCGTGCCTTGTTTAAGCGAGAGCCCTTGGTGGCACCTATTGATAGCAGTGCGCCGGACTATGCAGATGCCATGGCTGCCTTTAATGCGCAAGATGCAATCTTTGAAGGCTTAGCGAAACGTTTTGCCCAAGACTCTGGTCGAGGTGCGTGGAATGTTAAAGACCTGTTAATCGATATGGTGAGCAGTCCTTTATTCCGTGCTTCAGCAGGACAACTGTCTGATGATGAGAAAGCGGCAATGGTGGATATGGGTGTTGCACGTTTGCTAACTCCTGAAGAGCTTAATCGTAAGTTTAAGTCCATTACAGGGCTCTACGAGTGGGGGCCGTTTAAGGACTCACAGGCTTGGCGTTCTAAGATGGGCTTGTTCTATGGTGGTTTTGATGGTGGTCGTATCCAAAATAACCCAACCACTGAAATGAACAGCATGATGAGTAAAATCCCTGAGCGTTGGGCGGTGGAGCATAGCTGTGGCGTGGTACGTAATGAGTTCTTGCAAGATGTAGCTGAGCGTCACTTGTTTAAGTTTGTTGAGGCTTCAGATACGCCACTCTATGAAGAGATACGGGAGGCCAGCTTTAATATGCTAGCGAACCCTGGTGCAGAGGAAGGTAGTGCTGCATGGATGTTAGAAACAGGCTCCATGCGCGTACTTTCTGGTGCTGCGGGATGTAGTGGCGGGCCTTCGATCAGAAGCGGCACAGCAACCTTTAACCCCGGTAGTATTTGTCAGGATCAAACCCCATTAGGGCGTGCGTATCAAGATGTAGATATTACTGCTTGGGCGGAGACTGTGGATCTAGGTGGTAGCCGTGCCTTGTTTGGTGCAGCGTTGCGCAACTGGTCAACCGGTGGTGATAAGCCAAGTGTTTACTTAAGTTTCCGTGATGCAGCAGGTAAGGAGCTGGGTAACAGTGAGGCATTGAGCTCTCGGAAAGGTTACTGGCAGAGCATGACAGCCTTCGCGGAAGTACCAACAGGCACTCGAGTCATCCGTTATTACATGCAAGGTGAACGCTTGGATGAGCGCCATGCCAATAATGATTCTTTTATTGATGATACGTACTTACGCTTTATCCCTGCCGATAGTCGCTACCAGACAGCGGGAGAGCGTCGTATTCGTGAGAACCTTCAGTTCTTACACCAACGTTTCTTGAATGAGTCATTAACGCTGGATGCTCCAGAGCTGGATCGAAGTTTTGCACTGTTTAAGGACATCTGGGCAGATCGCACAGAGGCAACGAATATGGCCTGTCGTTTATACAACAACGATTGGGAAGATCCACACCACACAAAGCGCGCATGGAGTATGGTTCTTCAGTACTTGATGACCGATGCACGCTTTTTGCATGAATAATGGGAATGTCAAAATGAATCGACGAGACTTTCTTAAAATGATGGGCGCGACTGGCGTTGCAGGGGCACTAGGTAGTGCCTCGGCGCCGGCCTTTGCTGCAACCTCTACGCTGTATACTGGCAAGGTACTGATGACGATCCATGCCGGTGGTGGTTGGGATCATAGCTCCTTTGCTGATCCCCGAGAGAATCCAACAATTAATCATTGGGCCGCTGATCAGGCGGATAGTCCGGCACAAAAAGCGGGGACAGCGGGTAATTTGCGCTTTGCTCCGTTTGCTGAGAATGAAGCCTTTTTCAATAAGTACTACCAACATATGTTGGTGATCAATGGAATTGACTTACAAACCAATGGTCATGATGCGGCACGGCGCTATCGTAGTACCGGAAGCCTAACGGCAGGCTTGCCTTCTCTCAATGAGCTGTTTGCAGCGACTGTTGCCCCCAAAGCGCCCATGCCCTTTGTGCGGGCAGGTGGCTATGGCCAAACAGTGGGGGTTATGCCGTTTACCACCTTGCCGGATGAGGCATTGCTCCGATCCTTAGCAGACCCTAACTCACATGTTGATGGCAGAAAATATTATGCCGAGTCACATATGAGTATTTTGGATCGCTATCGGCAAGAGCGGCTCGCCAGTCAGTTGGCAGACCCCACTAATCTGCCGCGTTGGCGACAAAAGCTATTGGAACTACAACGTGCACGAGCCGGGACTCAGGAGTTTGCGGGTTTAGGGAGCTTACTGCCCGAGACGTTGGACTCACAGGATCTAACGGGTGCTGCTCATCGGGGAGTGCGTGATATGCACCTGTTTTTGCTATTAGCCTCGGCTGGCATGACTGCCACGGGTGGCTTTAGTATTGGAGGGTGGGATACGCATGGTAATCATGACGTAGGCCATACAGGTCGTGTGCGGTATCTAACGAGAATGGTGGACTACCTGTGGACCAAGGCCGCGGCGATGGGGATTGATGACCGCTTAGTGGTGCATATTACCTCCGATGTGGGGCGTACACCGCGTTACAACGCTAATAATGGTAAAGATCACTGGTCAGTCGGGGCCGATGTGATTATGGCAAAGCAAGCCCCTTGGGCGAATCGCATTGTTGGGATGAGTGGGCCAGCACATGAGCGGGTGCGTATTGACCCTAATACCTTGCAAGCTGATGAACAGGGTATTCATTTACGTCCCAAACATGTGCACGCCGCACTGCGGGATATGTTGGGCATTCGTGATCATGCCTTGGCAAAACGTTATGCACTCGATGCAGAAACCATGCCGTTGTTTGATGCATCGATATCAACCGGTATTCAGGTATAGGAAGGCTAAAGTATGAACAGTCGTAGAAATTTTCTAAAAGCCATGAGTGCTGGCGGTCTGCTCTTAACTGCCGGTATCCCTGCGGCCAGTTGGGGCGCAAAACAGGCGCATGTGGTGATTATTGGTGGTGGAACGGGCGGGGCTACCGCAGCAAAGTATTTAAAGCTTGCAGACCCCAGTATTGAAATCACCTTGATTGAGCAAAATCCGAACTACTATACCTGCTATATGAGTAATGAGGTATTAGGGGGTGATCGCACGCTAGACTCGCTGAAGTTTGGGTATGAGGGCTTACGTGCGCGTGGGATTAAGGTAATTCACGATAAGGTGGTGGGAATTGACCCTGATACACGCGTGGTCTCCACTCAATCTGGCAGTGCCATTGGCTATGATCGCTGTATTGTCTCTCCCGGTATCGGCTTTCGTTACGACCTGATTGAAGGCTATGATGAAAGCATGATTGATACCGTGCCGCATGCATGGAAAGCGGGGCCACAAACAACACGATTGCGTGCGCAATTAGAGGCCATGCCTAATGGTAATAACTTTATTATGGCAGCGCCACCCAACCCGTATCGTTGTCCACCTGCACCGTATGAGCGTGCCAGCCAAGTGGCGTACTACTTTAAAAAGCATAAGCCTGATAGCAAAGTGATTATTGTGGACCCGAAGTCGAGCTTTGCTAAAAAAGACCTGTTTACACAGGGCTGGGAAAAGCTGTATGGCTATGAGAAGGATGATGACTTTGATGAAAGCAAAATGATTCAATGGCGCTCATCAAATGGTATCAAGGCATTTGACGCAGGTGCCCATAGTGTGGTGAGTGCGGACGGTGAACAATTTGGTCAAGTCGGTGATGTAATTAATATCATCCCTGCGCAAAAAGCCGGGGCGTTGGCCTTTGCTGCGGATTTGGTGGGTGAGTCAGGCTGGTGCCCAGTATCAGTCAATACCTTTGAATCCACACGTCATCCTAATATTCATGTCATTGGTGATGCCTGTATTGCGAGCCCTTTACCTAAGTCTGGGTTTGCAGCCAACTCTGAGGGTAAAGCCTGTGCATTAGCCGTTGCGGCATTGCTAAATGATCGTGAGCCGGGGCAGACCTCTTTTACCAATGGTTGTTATAGTTTGGTGAGTGATGATTACGCGATTTCAATCGTGGCCGTGTATCGCTTAACCGAAGAGGGGAATGCCATTGCGAAAGTGTCCGGTGGTACAACACCGATTGATGCGAGTGATGAAGAAAAGCTAGTGGATGTGAAATATGCCTACAGTTGGTATAACAATTTTACACGGGATATTTTCTTCTAAGTTATTGGTTTTAAAACACGGTCACTAGCAGTTTAAGTACTCCTTGTGGTAGCTGCTTAGGTTGACCCTAAGTGTATTAGCTGGGCTGTGAGCATGCCATGATGCTCACAGCTTTTTTTATCCTCTGTAAATAAAGGGCGACCTACTTGTCCACCATTACCTCATAGCTAACGCTTCCTTGAGCGCCTCCTAACAGACTTCCCGTAAACAACCACTTTAGATAGGGCCCATTGATAGTGGGGGTACAACTTAACCCTGCTGGTTCGCTTACACACTTGGCACTATCTAGTACATAATGTGTAAAGTCGGGTACTGTATCATTCACTTTGAGGTCAGTAATTGGGCCGGTTCCTGCATTGCGGTAATAAACCCTATACACCAGAAAATCTCCCGGCTTTGCCTGATTTGAAGTAACTGTTTCTCCGCCTCCCTGACTCATATTTTCAACGGTTTTTCTAAGCACTAAACGTGACTCCCCAACTTCTTCCGTCACAGGGTTCGTTGTAGTTTGTGGAAGTGATGGGGAGACTTTACCACCCACAATGCTCATATCATGAGTGATCAGTGTGAGTGGGCTTGCTGTACCGCCCGCATAAGTAAATGTAGCTTGTGTGGTTGCACGATACCGCGCACCTTGTGGCAAGTTTGATGCAGCAAAGACCTTATTAATAAGGCAAAATTGTTCGCCAGCACTCACACCAAAATTCATATTAGAGATCGTCGCGGCAGCTTCCTTGCCATTCAGCACGCCATCACAATTTAAATCTCGGTACAGCATTTGACGCCAGCCGTGCAGCTTGTTCGCATCATCTGATGGGGAAAAGCTAACCTTTCCTGCGGTAGGTGAGCTGAACGTATGTGCATAAAAAGCGACATTACCGGGTAATACCTCACTGTGGTGATGAGGTGTAAAGACAGGGCCTGTGCTCTCACCAAAATCTTTATCCGCAATATCTACGGCCGTGACAGAGAAGGGTAAAACATCAGGCGATTAACCAGACGAACAATCTGTTTCTCTAAGTCCATTGAACTTCACGATAAAGCCATTGGCGAGTACATTCGAAGGCATTCCTTTCAACAAGTTGGATACATGACCAACTTCAGCATGATTCTGTATTAGATATTTTTTCTAAAAAATGACTGCCGTGTCTTTTCGCTGAAGAGTTAATCCTCTCTTACGAGTGTGTACTATAATCACCCTCATCTTAATAAAGAGTCAGTGAGGAGAAGAGATGATGCAATATAGAGTACGTTGTGGGGTGTTATTGTTGGGCTTTTTGGCCATACTGAGTGCAGGTGCACTCGCATCAGATATTGAAAAAGAAAAGCGCTGGGCGGATCAGGTGGTTGATAGCTTAATGGATGGAGAAGCGCATTATTTACACGATGGCCAACACCCATTCTTATCGCTTGTCACAGAAAACGAGGAAGGAGAGACCCCATACGGTGCGGTGGTGATGCATGGGACAGGAGTACATCCCAATTGGTCAACCGTGGTTCAGCCGTTACGTGTTGGTTTGACCGAGCACGGTTGGCATACCATTTCTATTCAAATGCCGGTACTGCCCAATGAGGCCAGCCATGATGATTACACCGCTTTATTCCCTGAAGTACCTGCACGCATTGATGCCGCCGTCACCTACCTAAAAGAAAAACTGGGTGTAAAGCGGGTTGTATTAATTTCACACAGTCTAGGTTCATCTATGACCGCTTATCATCTGAGCCGTGGTGCTAAGGGTATTGATGGCTTTATTGCTATTGGGATGGGCGAAGGCTCCACGCACCCTGATCGCAACAATCTTGCACTACTTAAAAATATTCATGTGCCCATGTTGGATTTAGCGGGTTCTGAGGATTTAGAGAGTGTGTTAAATTCCTCCAAAGCCCGTCAGGCATCTCAAGCCCATAATCCTGCGTATCAACAAGTTGTTGAGCCAGGGGCAGATCACTTCTTTGAAGGTGAGGAAGAGGCCTTGTTGAACCATGTGACAAACTGGCTGACCAAACAAAAGACAGGTTGGCAGTGATTAGTTTGCTTAATCAAGTGTAATAATAACACGATAGCCAGCCTACAATTCACACAATAAAAGGGAGATATTATGAGGTTGATCATGAGTTTGCTCGCAATGAGCTTAGTCACTGGAGGGGCGGCCTATGCAGAGCAAAGCCCAGTTGCAGCCACTAAAGACGTGGCTTCCAGCACCGATCAGGCAGTCAGTATTATTGAAGCAACAACCATTGCATTGCGCGGAAAGCCCTACTATCAACCAGACTTCACTCAATTCGATTATGTGAATCCAGATGCGCCTTTAGGAGGCACTATTAACGATTGGGCAATGGGCACATTTGATAACTTTAACCCTTATTCGCAGCGCGGTGATGCGGCAAAGGGGGCGAGTAGTTTAAATGATGACTTGATGGCTTCCTCTGATGATGACTTGAGTGCCTACTACCCCCTGATTGCAGAAAAAGTGAGTTATAAAAGTGATTACTCTGCAATTACTTTTCACTTAGATAAACGTGCTCGCTTTCACGATGGGGAGCGGATCAAACCCAGCGATGTAAAATTCTCATTTCATAAGTTAACCGAAGAAGGCTTACCGGGTCTTAAGGCTTATTATAGTTTTGTAAAAGAAATCGAGGTGCTTGATGACACCCGTGTCACTTTTCATCTTAACTCAAAAGATAAGTCACGCATGATGGCTTTGTGTGGCTTTACGGTCTTTCCAGAGCACTTTTGGAAAGATCATCGTTTGGATGAGCCATTGAAAATACCACCTGTGGGTAGTAGTGCTTATAAAATTAGTGATTTTCAGTTCGGTAAATATGTGACCTATGAGCGCCTAGATGATTACTGGGCAAAAGACTTGCCAGCAATGAAGGGCTTATTAAACGAAGCATCGATCAAGTATGACTATTTTCGAGATGAAACTGTTGCCTTTGAAGCCTTTAAAGCGGGCCACATTGATAAATGGAATGAGAATACGGCAAAGCGCTGGGCAACAGGCTATACCTTCCCTGCAGTCAAAGAAGGGCGTGTACAACAAAAGAAGACCCTACATAAGATCCCACTACGCGCTCAAGGCTTTGTGTTTAATGTGAAAAAGCCACTGTTTGCAGATTTAAGAGTGCGTAAAGCCATGACCTACCTACTAGACTTTGAATGGATGAATAAAAATCTGTTTTATAACCAGTATCAGCGGGTTGAGAGTTATTTTATGAATACGGACTATCAGGCACAAGGGCTACCATCTAAAGCGGAATTAGCCATCTTAGCGCCGATTAAAGACCAGATTCCGGCCTCAGTCTTTACCGAAGTCTTAGAGCTGCCAAAAACGGATGGTTCAGGCAATATTCGCAGCAACCTTCGCCAAGCCCTGCGTCTATTTAAGCAGGCAGGTTGGCACGTGAAAAACCAAAAGCTGGTGAATAAAGAAACCGGCAAGCAGTTTGAGTTTGAGTTGTTATTGGTGAGCCCGAGTATGGAAAAAGTCGCACTGCCATTTCGTAATAACCTTGAGCGTGCAGGGATTAAAATGCATGTTCGTACCGTTGATACCAGCCAATACATGAACCGTCGTACTCAGCATGATTATGACATGATTATTGGTGGTTATGGCCCGTTCCCATACCCAAGCTCACGGACCAATCAGCAGTTCCATTCTGACAGCGTAAAATCAAGTTATAACCCTGCCAACCTGACGGATAAAGCGGTGGATTACTTGATGGAGGAGATGCTGAAAGTTCAAGAAGATGAGGCGAAGTTATTACCATTGGGGCGGGCGATAGATCGAGTATTAATGCACAGTTATTTGATGATTCCACAGTGGAACATTAGTAGTTTTCGAATGGCGCATTGGGACAAATTTGGCAAGCCAGAAAAAACACCACGCTATGCACAAGGTGATGGTGCGTGGTGGATTGATAAAAATAAAGCCGCTGCACTGAATGCGAACTAACGGCTAAAGGAGCGCTTGTGACGGCTTATATTATTCGACGTTTACTGCTGATGATTCCCACACTCTGGGCGATCATCACACTTAACTTCTTTATTATCCAGATTGCGCCGGGTGGGCCGGTTGAGCAGCAAATGGCAGTGATGCAGGGGATTGATAACTCTGCGCTGGATCGGATTAGTGGGAGTAATCAAAACGACCTGCAAGATAGCAGCTCCCAAGATGATGACAGTACATCTGGATATTTAGGTGCGCGTGGTTTAGATCCTGCGACTATTGCAGAGATTGAAAAACGCTTCGGGTTCGATAAGCCGTTGATGGAGCGCTACTGGATTATGCTGAAATCCTATTTAACTTTTGACTTTGGCGATAGCTTTTTCAAAGGGGCTTCTGTAATGGACTTGGTGTTGGAGCGAATGCCAGTCTCCATTTCTTTGGGGCTTTGGAGTACCTTGATTATCTACTTTATCAGTATTCCGCTGGGGATCTATAAAGCCCGTCACCATGGAGCACGCTTTGATACGGCGACCACAACGTTTTTGATTACACTCAGTGCCATTCCTGGTTTCTTATTTGCGGTATTGCTAGTGATTATCTTTGCCGGAGGCAATTATTTGGATTGGTTCCCACTGCGAGGTTTGGTTTCTGATAACTGGGATGAGTTGGATTGGTTTCATAAGATTACCGATTACTTATGGCATATGGTATTGCCAACGATTGCGTTGACGATTGGCAGCTTTTTAGGGCTGACTTTATTGACCAAAAACTCCTTTTTGGATGAAATTAGCAAGCAGTATGTAATGACTGCCCGCGCAAAAGGGAATACTGAACGACAAGTTATGTATCGTCATGTGTTTCGTAATGCGATGTTAATTATTATCGCAGGCTTCCCTGCCGCGTTTATTGGAATTTTATTTGCAGGCTCGTTACTGATCGAGGTGATTTTTTCATTGGAAGGGCTAGGGCTTTTAGGCTTTGAGGCTGTCATTCAGCGTGATTACCCCATCATGTTTGCCACCTTGTATGTGTTTACCTTTATTGGTTTGGTTATGAGTTTGATTGGGGACTTGATGTATACCGTGGTTGACCCACGCATTGACTTTGAGGCACGCGGATGAGTTTATCAACCATCAACCAGCGCCGTTTTGAGCGCTTTAAAGCGAATCGAAAAGCGGTGTGGTCATTTTGGATTTTCACATTTTTATTTGTCTTAAGTCTATTTGCAGAGTTTGTGGCTAATGATAAGCCGCTGATTGTGTCGTATGACAATCAGTGGTATTTCCCAGTGTTTCAGTCATATCCAGAAACCACATTTGGAGGGGAGTTTGAAACCGAAACGGAGTATACCGACCCCTTTGTTAAAGAGCTGATTGATGAAAAAGGGTGGATGCTGTTTCCATTGGTTGGATATGACCATCAGACCGTGATTAATAATTTACCGGGTCCAGCGCCATCTGCACCGAGCAGTGATAATTGGTTTGGGACTGATGAGCAGGGCAGAGACTTATTCGCACGGATTTTATATGGCTTTCGTTTATCCGTGCTATTTGGGTTTAGCCTGACCTTAGCCTCAGCCATTATTGGTGTAGCAGCAGGTGCGGTACAAGGTTACTACGGTGGCTGGCTGGATCTTATTTTTCAACGCTTTATGGAAGTTTGGGGAAGTCTGCCACAGCTTTATATCCTGATTATTTTATCCAGTGTAGTGCAGCCTAATTTTTGGATTTTGCTGGTGTTTATGTTGCTGTTTAGTTGGATGGGTTTTGTGGGAGTGGTGCGTGCAGAATTCTTTCGGTGTCGTAATTTTGATTATGTGAAGGCAGCTAAGGTGATGGGCATGAGTGATCGGCGGATTATGTTTAAACATATTCTACCTAATGCAATGGTTGCTACCATGACCTTTATGCCGTTGGTACTCAGTGGCTCGATTACTGCACTGACTGGATTGGACTTCTTAGGCTTTGGTTTACCACCGGGTTCTGCCAGTTTAGGTGAGGTGCTTGCGCAAGGTAAAAATAACTTACAAGCCCCTTGGTTAGGACTATCTGCATTTGCTGCGGTGGGCTTGATGACGGTCTTGCTGGTCTTTATTGGTGAGGGAATACGTGATGCATTTGACCCAAGGAAAACCTATTAATGACAACTCATAGCATCTTACGAGCAGCAGAAAAGGTAGATAAGCCTCTGGTTGAAATAAAAGGTTTAAGTGTCCAGTTTAAGATGGGTGATGAGGTCAATACTGTCGTCTCTGATGTGAGTTTGAGTATTCATCGGGGAGAAACGTTGGCGTTAGTGGGAGAAAGTGGTTCTGGCAAGACTGTGACTGCTATGTCAATTCTAAAGCTCTTACCCTCACCGCCTGCACAGTGGCCATCCGGTGAAATTTTTTACAATGATCAAGATATGTTGCGCATTAGTGAGTCCGCCTTACGGAGCTTACGGGGGCAGAATATCGGGGTTATTTTCCAAGAACCGATGATGTCGCTCAACCCATTGCACACGGTTGGTAAGCAAATCGCAGAAGTATTAAAAATCCACAAAGGCTTGTCTATGATCAAGGCCGAGCCATTGATTGTGGATTGGCTAAAGCGGGTGGGCATTGAAAACCCCGAAGAGAAAATTAATGCCTACCCCCATCAACTTTCTGGTGGGCAACAGCAACGGGTGATGATTGCAATGGCGCTGGTTAATGAGCCAGAGTTATTGATTGCAGATGAGCCAACAACGGCACTAGATGTGACCATTCAAGCGCAGATTCTTGATCTGATTAATGAGCTAAAACAAGAGTTAGGCATGTCTGTGTTGTTTATTACGCATGATCTGGCCATTGTAAAACGCTTTTCAGACCGTGTAGTGGTGATGAAACGCGGTGAAATTATGGAGCAGGGTATTACGCACGAGTTATTTGCTGCCCCACAACACCCTTATACTCAAGCGTTACTGCGCACCTTGCATGTGCGACGTGATGATACTGTGGATGAAAGTGCGTCAGTACTGATGCAAGCAGATGCACTGAAAGTATGGTTTCCCATTCAAAAAGGTTTATTTCGTAAAACGGTTGGTCATGTAAAAGCGGTTGATGGAATTTCATTTTCTTTAAGGCAAGGCGAGTCGCTGGGGATTGTCGGGGAAAGTGGCTCAGGGAAAACCACCTTAGCTCACGCTATTTTAAAGCTGGTGAATAGTGAGGGTGCTTATCAATTTGATGGGCAGGCGATGGCAGGGCTGGATAGCCGAGCCATGCGCCCCTTTCGTCAATCGATGCAACTGATTTTCCAAGATCCTTATGGTAGCTTGAGTCCACGCATGTCGGTAGAAGAAATCATTGGGGAAGGCTTGGAAATTCATCAAATTGGTACGCCAGCAAGCCGTGCTGAAAAGGTGATTGAAACCATGAAACTGGTGGAGCTAGATCCTGCTTGGAAAAATCGTTATCCCAATGAGTTTTCCGGTGGTCAACGACAGCGTATTGCGATTGCCAGAGCCTTGATTATGGAGCCTAAGCTAGTGATTTTAGATGAGCCTACATCTGCGCTAGATAGAACCATCCAGATGCAAGTGGTGGACTTATTATTGAAATTGCAAAAACAAAAAGGGCTGACTTATATTTTTATTACCCATGACTTGATGATTGTGCAAGCGATGTGCCATCAAATCTTAGTGATGCGTCAAGGAAAGGTGGTAGAGCAAGGCAGTACGCAGGCTATTTTTGATACACCCCAAGAGGCCTATACGAAGCAATTGTTGAGTGCAGCTCAGCTCTAGAAGAAGAGAGTCAAATGAAACCACACAACCTAATGCGATAAGGTTGTGTGGCAATATAAGGTGATGTTAGAGCGACTTAGTTAACAGTTATTCTAACAGACTGCACATTATTGCTTTCGTTACCTTCTTCATGAGAGTCCTTGTAATCTGCGGCAAATAAAATGTAATAGGTGCCCGCAGTTGTCGAGGAGGGAACTCTTAAACGAGCGGACTCTGGATCACTTGGATCATCACTGCCAATGGATGATGGGTCGGTTGCCAGTAGGGTATCACTAGTATCTAGTTGGTTATCTTTAGATAAATAGTAGCCAACATAAGGGTACGGCTTTAATTGATGTCTGCGTTTTGTACCACTATATGCTTGTGTTGTATAAGCACTAACATATTGTCCGGCCGGTACAGTCTCTAGTGATAAACGACTGTTTGAAACAGAGAGGTCACCGAATGTAGAGGCAGAAATATTGAATGCTATTGCTTCTATATTATTGGCTTCATTTTGTTCGCTATGAGATTTTTTGTAATCTGCAACGAATAAAATATGGTGGGTTCCAGCGGGTGTTGAGGTAGGAATTCTTAAGCGAGCTGACTCTGGATCATTTGGGTCATCCCTCCCAATGGATGATGGGTCGGTTGCCAGTAGGGTATCACTGCTGTCTAGTTGGTCATCTTTAGATAAATAGTAGCCAACATAAGGGTACGGCTTTAGTTGATGTCTGCGTTTTGTGCCAGTGTAAGCCTGTTTGGTATACGCCCTAATATATTGCCCAGTTTGAACGGTATCGAGTGATAAGTGGCTGTTGGAAACATAAATGTCATCATCAGACACAGCATTGGATACCGTTAACTGTACTGCTTGAATGTTATTTCTTTCGTTATCTTCTTGCAGTGTATTGTTGTCATCCGCAACAAATAAGATGTAATAGTTACCATTGCGGGTTCCCGCAGGAATGGTCAGCTGAGCAGACTCGTTTTCACTTGTATTGTCACTGCCAATTGAAGAGCTATCGCTTGCGAGTAGTTGGTCACTATTATCTAATGTGGAGTTTGTAGAGAAGTAGTATCCAACAGAGGGGGCGGGTGTTAAGTTACTGACGGTTTTGTCACCAGAGTATGTTTGGGTTGTGTAACCTGTGACTGACTGCCCTGCGCTGACGGTGCTTGCAGAAAGCCTGCTATTTGTTGTTGCAAAGTCATCTGGTGTGGCTGGGCCTCCCGTTGCTTCTATATTTAAACGATAGATACCTTCATTTCCGTACTCCCCGAACCCTGTTGACCAGTTCTGATCTGGGGAAACACCGGTTACGTTGACATAGTAAGTGCCGGCTCCTAGTGTCCCATTGTAAGATAACTTATTGGTTTTAGGGTTTAACGGTAAATTATCGGATGATGTCATCGAGGCAATATCACTATTGCTGCTATCTTTGAGTGATGCATTCATCGCAAGGTTGGAAGAGCTGCTTTCAGCTTCATGCCCTAATAATGGAATAATCTCTAAGGAGACCTCTGAAGATGAGGGGAGTGTGAAGGAATATACGTCTGTGTCTGGTGTAAGCCCATCAGGGCTAAGGTAGCCTTTTTTAGCAATGACTGGGAGTGATAA
>Ga0193958_1000545_pt1 | contig 13531 bp, 16 predicted proteins | sample FB_1_MG_FD_140320 | JGI IMG/M metagenome (GOLD analysis project Ga0193958, IMG submission 140320) | Microbial mat bacterial communities from the Broadkill River, Lewes, Delaware, United States - FB_1_MG | ecosystem: Environmental > Aquatic > Freshwater > River > Microbial mats | place: USA...
AGTGAAACGACTTAGCGCCGATGGTAGTGTGGGGTCTCCCCATGTGAGAGTAGGTCATTGCCAAGCGCCTTTTAGAGAACCCCGGTTACGCTGTAGCCGGGGTTTTTGCTTTTTAGGCTTATGAGGTAATTTTTTGTTGTTTGTTTTGCTAGCTGATTTTTAGGTTTTTTTAGAACGCGGCATAGTGTTAAATATCTATCCCTTTATCAGGAAGTGATCGTGTTATGTATTCTGAAGAAGATATTCGTCGACTGACGTGGCAAAGCCGAAGAGGTATGTTAGAGCTGGATGTGTTGTTTGTTCCTTTTATGGAGGAAGCATTTAGAGATCTACAAAAGGAGGATCAAGACCGCTTTGTGAAGCTGTTGGCCTGTGAGGATCAAGATTTATTTTTATGGCTAATGGAGCGAGAGGTCCCTTCCGATCCTGATTTAAATCGTATGGTCAGAATTATTTTGGACCGTGTTCAGCCGAATTGACTTTAAACTAGGCCGCTCTCGTATAGATTTAGCGGTGAAAGCATCTGTCTTTGGTGTTGCTTTATGTGCGCTTGTTTATGCACAACTACAGCTACACTGGTTTTTTGTGTCCGTTTTAGTAGGGGCTTTGTTGGTTTCTATGGATAAGCGGATACATTGCCGTTTTCTTTGGGACATGAATGTAGGTGGTTTTAAACTCTATAGCGGCGATGTATGTCGGGCGGTTGTTAGATTAAGTGATATCAGGTTATTGCCTGGGTGGGTGGTTTTTAAAGTACACACCGAAGAGGGTAAGGCGCGTACTTTTGTAATATTCAAGGATGCTATACCTGAAGAGGAATATCGAAAGCTAAGGGTAGCACTCAAATATGCTTCCCTTAGCTTTGAGAAGATCACCACTCATAGTTAATAGGCGTAAGAATTGTATCGCGTGCTTCTGCTGCTTGTTTCGGATAGTCCAGCGTATAGTGCAAACCTCGACTTTCCTTCCTTCTAGCTGCTGAGCGAATAATCAGGTCTGATACCAGAGCGAGATTCCTCAACTCCAGTAGATCCCTGCTTACTTTATAATTTGAGTAGTATTCAGTAATCTCTTGTTGCAGTAAATCAACCCGATGTTGTGCCCGCTGTAAGCGTTTGTTGGTTCTGACGATACCTACATAATCCCACATAAATCTGCGAAGCTCATCCCAGTTGTGTGAAATAATGACATCTTCATCTGAGTCGGTCACTTGGGACTCATCCCAAGCGGGAATTTCAACCGTACTCATATTCTCTTTCAGATTTGGTAGAATATCCTCTGCGGCTGAACTGGCAAAGACTAGGCATTCTAGCAATGAGTTTGATGCCAATCTATTAGCGCCATGTAGCCCAGTAAAAGAGGTTTCACCAATGGCATATAGTCCTTTTAAGTCGGTTCGCCCTTTTTCGTCGGTCATAACTCCACCGCATGTATAGTGGGCGGCAGGTACTACAGGGATAGGGTCTTCCGTGATATCTATGCCGAGTTTCTTGCAGCGCTTATAGATGGTTGGGAAGTGCTCGATGATGAAGTCGGAGGGTTTGTGAGAAATATCTAGGTAAAGGCAATCACTACCAAGCCGCTTCATTTCGTGATCAATGGCTCTGGCAACAATGTCTCTGGGTGCGAGTTCACCTCTTGGATCAAACTTTTCCATGAAACGCGAACCATCAGGTAAAAGGAGTTGGCCCCCTTCTCCTCTCACCGCCTCTGTTATTAGGAAAGACTTAGCTTGTGGGTGGTAAAGACAGGTCGGATGGAATTGGTTGAACTCCATATTAGCGACGCGGCAGCCAGCGCGCCATGCCATAGCAATACCATCACCGCTAGCGCCATCAGAGTTGCTGGTATATAGATAGGCTTTTGAAGCTCCCCCGGTGGCAAGCACAACCGCTTTCGCTTTGAAAACCTCAACTGCCCCTGTTTCATCATTAAGTATGTATGCCCCGACGCAGGCATTTTGTGGGAGTTTTAGCTTTCTGCGAGTGATTAAGTCGACGGCAACTCTGTGTTCAAATAGGTGAATGGATGGGTGCTCTTTAGCCCGAGAGATAAGGGTTTCTTGTACAGCACGTCCAGTCGCATCAGCAGCATGGATTATACGGCGATGAGAGTGCCCACCCTCTTTTGTTAGGTGGTATTTGTTACCCTCTCGAGTAAAGGGTACTCCCTGCTCAATAAGCCAATCGATTGAGGCTTTTCCATGCTCAACAGTAAAGCTAACGGCATTCTCATGACAGAGATAGGCGCCTGCTGTTAAGGTATCGTTGATATGGTTTTGAATACCGTCTTCTTCATCAAGTACTGCGGCTATACCGCCTTGAGCAAGCCAAGTTGAGCCACTTGTGAGTTTTCCTTTGCTGAGAACTGCGACCTTTGCATAGGGCGCAAGCCGTAAAGCCATGGATAAGCCAGCGGCTCCGCTACCGATAATAAGAACATCAAATTCTTGTTGCATGGTTACCTTATCTATTGGGTGACTTATGACATATTATGCCGCGGATTTCATGGTACAACATGCTTTTATTAAACATTGAGACGGAACTTTTTTTTAAAAGCTTAATCTTATTCACTGAATTGACAAAACGGAAGAGGTTGCATTCTGGATATATCCAGTTACATACTGCGCTGATTAATGTATCCGTGGGTGTCGGGTAAGTTTTCGTTCTTTTGGTTTTTTAAGGATCTATGGTGTCGAGTGAGAACCAAACGGATATTGACCAGCAGTTGGTAGAGAGAGTTCAAGCGGGTGATAAACGCGCTTTCGATCTACTGGTGGGTAAGTATCAGCACAAGATTATTGGTTTAGTGGGGCGGTATGTGTATGACCACCACGAAGCGATGGATATAGCACAGGAAGCCTTTATTAAGGCCTACCGTGCTTTGCCTCGTTTTAGAGGGGATAGCGCTTTTTATACTTGGTTATACAGAATTGCTATTAATACAGCGAAAAACCACTTGGTTTCTCGTGGACGCCGTCCACCTGATGTTGATGTTGATGTTGCAGACGCAGAGTATTTTGATGGCGACAATGATTTGAGGGAACTAGAGAACCCTGAAAATAGTCTATTCAGAGATGAGTTGGAGCTGGCGGTAAAAAAAGCACTTGATCAGCTTCCTGAAGATTTGCGCGCGGCGCTGACATTAAGAGAATTTGAAGGGATGAGTTACGAGGATATTGCGATGGTTATGGATTGTCCGGTTGGCACAGTTCGATCGCGTATATTCAGGGCGAGGGAAGCCATTGATAAAGAGATAGCGCCTCTAATAACGTGATGCTATACGAACGATAAACGTTGGATAAAAATGCAAAGAGGGTTGTTGTGATGAGTAGTGAATCTCACGAGTCGCTTTCGGCGGCAATGGATGGTGAAATATCATCCTTTGAGTTACGCCGTTTAATAGAGCGGACTCATCATGAGGAAGCGATTCCCCAAAAATGGAGCCGATATCATTTGGCTCAGCAGGTTATGCATTCGTCTGAGACAGTAAAAAGCTGGCCACTATCAAGTGATTTAAGCTTGATAGATAGAGTGCATGAGGCTTTGGAAAATGAGCCAGCTCTGTTAAAACATGCCGAGGTCTCTCAGTCGTCTGATTCAGATGATCAGAACATATGGTGGAAGCCCTTGGCGAGTATGGCTATTGCCGCTTCTGTAACAGCTATGGTGATACTAGGTGGCCAACAGTTTTCTCAAGATGAGGGGGTAGATCCTTCTTTACGTCAGGCATATACCATTCCAGGTGTTCAAACCTCTAATGATTTTGTCCGAGCTCAGTATGGGAACTTCACGACGCCACGCTCTGCTGTAAACTCCGGTACTCAACCGGATGTTATCCGCTTATCTCAGGGGTTAGATCGTTATATTGATCAACACCGTCATCTTTTAAGCTCTACTCCACCTTCTTGGAAAACAGACTGGCTGCCTGAGGGGTTTGTACCTGTTCGCCATGAGGTCATGCCTCATGCCGAAGTTATGGTATATAGCGACGGGCGTCACTCTGTTTCTGTTAGCGTAGAACCTTTGGGGCGGCAAAGCGTCTCTGCAGGCGTGACTCAGTCAGATAACGTTGTTGCTGTTGGTATGGCGAAGTCTGAGAGCTTTATAACGGTTGTCGGCGATGTCCCATTGATGATCGCGGACAGAATCGCTGCCTCTGTTAAAGAGATCCGATGATAGAAGAGTCTGCTACCGTTGTGAGTGTGTGCGAGGGGGCTGTCATTATAGAGTCGTCTCGTACATCTGCTTGTGCTCAATGCCAGGCCAAAGAAAGTTGCGGTCAAAAAGCACTGTCTGAGTGGGCATCTTCTAAGCTGATGCACCTTGAAGTCGATAATCCAGATAAAATTGTTGTCAGGCAAGGTGATAAAGTAATTGTCGGTATTGATGAGGGAAGTTTTGTTGTTGCTTCCGCTTTGATATACCTGTTGCCGATTTTTACGATGATGCTAGGTGGGGCCATCGTATTCCTTTTTGATGGACCTGAGTGGGTGTCAATTTTGGTATCCTTTATCGGTCTTTTGATCGGGTTTGTCATAGTAAAACTGACAAGTAGGCGCCTAGAGCGTCGATGCCAGTATAAACCAGTGTTGCTTCGTACGTCTTAATAACTAATTTGAAAAGGATAGTTGAACAATGAAACGTTTATCTATTGCGTTTGTTTTTCTATTAACTGTCGTAGTCTCTTCCGTTAGTCGGGCTGAGTTGCCAGATTTTAAGTCTTTGGTCAAAAAAGCTTCTCCAGCTGTCGTTAATATCAGTACAGTTCAGAAAGTGCCAGATCAGCAAAATTATGGGTTTGATTTTAAAGGGCCGAATGGCGAAGAAATTCCCGAAATTTTCCGACATTTTTTCCGCTTCCCTGGTCAGGAGCCGGGGCCGCAGCAGCGTCGTGCTCCCCAGTCGCTAGGGTCGGGTTTTATTATCAGTGAAGATGGATATATTTTAACTAACCACCATGTGGTGAAAGGCGCGGATGAAGTTCTTGTTCGCTTAAATGACAGAAGAGAGCTTGAGGCCGAGGTGATCGGGTCCGATGAACGTTCAGACGTTGCTTTGCTCAAAATCAAAGCTACAGGTTTGCCAGTAGCAAAAATAGGTGATTCGACTCAGCTTGAGCCGGGCGAGTGGGTATTGGCGATAGGCTCACCTTTTGGGTTTGACCATACGGTCACCTCAGGCATTGTGAGTGCAACAGGCCGAGCCCTGGAAAATGAAACATATGTGCCTTTTATTCAAACTGATGTGGCGATAAATCCAGGGAACTCAGGCGGACCTTTGTTCAATCTTGATGGAGAAGTTATCGGAATTAACTCTCAGATTTATACCCGCTCAGGTGGTTTCATGGGGCTGTCGTTTGCGATACCAATTGATGTGGCGATGGATGTTACTGAGCAGCTAAAAGCTGAGGGATTTGTTACTCGTGGATGGTTGGGTGTTGTTATCCAAGAGGTCAACAAAGATCTGGCAGAATCTTTCGGTTTAGAAAAACCTGCTGGTGCATTAGTAGCTAAAGTACTACCGGATAGTCCAGCTGAAGATGCAGGTCTTCGTGAAGGGGATATTATTCTTGAGTTTGATGGTCATGAAATAGAGTTGTCGTCTGACCTTCCGCATCAAGTAGGCAGAGTGATGCCTGGCTCTAAAGTGAAAGTAAAAGTGGTGAGAAATGGGAAAAATGAAAAAATTTCTGTCACTATTGGTACCCTACCTGATGCAGAGCGGCCTGTGAAGGCTGCGCGAAAAGGATCAGATGAGACCCCTGAGAATAATCGATTAAATGTGGTTATTTCCGAGCTGTCTCAAGCGCAGAAAGACAAATGGAATATCCGTAATGGTGTTGTTATTCAATCTGTACTACCAGGTGCGGGTGCTAATGCAGGGCTTGTGTCAGGAGATGTAATCACCATGCTAAATGGTGAGCGGGTTGAGTCTATTCGTCAATTCGTAGAGCTGGTGAATAAATTACCTGAGAAAAAGTCGGTTCCTATGCGAATCGTACGTAGAGGTAGTCCGTTGTTTATTCCCTTGCGTCTGGGAGATGAATAGTTGAAAGAATACAAAAGCACCCCGAAAGGGGTGTTTTTTCATCTAGATAGCGAGATAAAAGCCCCCCATTCTAATAGCTCAGAGACGCCAAATAGGCTAAACTGGCCGCTTTAATTTTACCCGCTAATCGCCTAAATTCCTGAGAATTAAAATATCGTGAGTAAGCTCGACCATATCCGTAATTTCTCCATTATCGCCCATATAGACCACGGTAAATCTACCTTGGCCGATCGCTTCATTCAGACATGTGGGGGTTTAACAGCTCGCGAGATGGCCGCTCAGGTTCTTGACTCTATGGATTTAGAGAGGGAGCGGGGGATCACCATCAAAGCGCAAAGTGTAACGCTAAACTATACGGCGAAAGACGGTGTAACTTATCAACTGAATTTTATCGATACGCCGGGTCACGTAGATTTCTCCTATGAAGTGTCTCGCTCATTAGCAGCTTGTGAGGGTGCACTGCTCGTAGTTGATGCGGCGCAAGGCGTAGAAGCGCAGTCAGTAGCTAACTGCTATACCGCTCTCGAACAAGGATTAGAAGTACTGCCTGTTCTGAATAAAATGGATCTGCCACAAGCCGAGCCTGATCGTGTGCGTATAGAGATCGAGGAAGTAATTGGCATTGATGCAACTGATGCCGTGCCTTGTTCTGCGAAAAGCGGTATGGGTATTGAAGAGGTGCTTGAAGCATTAGTTGCTACTGTACCTGCCCCTGAAGGGGATGTTGATGCGCCTTTGCAAGCGTTGATCATTGACTCCTGGTTTGATAATTACTTAGGTGTCGTGTCTTTAGTACGTGTTAAAAATGGTACTTTACGTAAAAAAGACAAAATCATCGTGAAGTCTACGGGGCAGGCGCATCTGATTGACTCGGTCGGTATTTTTACGCCTAAACGAAAAGAAACCGGCGTATTACAAGCTGGCGAAGTAGGTTTTGTCGTGGCGGGCATCAAGGATATTCATGGCGCGCCGGTTGGTGATACGTTAACCCACGCTAAAACGCCGGATACTGAAAGTCTGCCAGGCTTCAAAAAAGTACAACCACAAGTCTATGCTGGTCTGTTTCCGACGAGTTCTGATGACTATGAAGATTTCCGCGAAGCATTAGATAAACTGACGCTGAATGATGCATCGCTGTTTTTTGAACCAGAAACATCTGATGCGCTAGGATTTGGTTTTCGCTGTGGTTTCCTGGGTATGTTGCATATGGAAATTATCCAAGAGCGACTTGAGCGAGAGTATGATTTAGATCTCATTACCACCGCGCCGACGGTAATTTACGAGATTGTTTTAAACAATGGAGATATTGTATCCATTGATAGCCCGTCCAAACTACCCGACCCTGCTCGCGTTAAAGAGATGCGTGAACCGATTGTTCAGGCCAATATTCTAGTACCCAACGATTATTTGGGGCAAGTGATTGGGCTATGTGTCGAAAAGCGCGGTATTCAGAAAAATATGCTTTTTGTCGGTCAGCAAGTTCAGGTTACCTATGAATTACCGATGGCTGAAGTGGTACTGGATTTCTTTGATCGCTTGAAATCGGTAAGCCGAGGCTATGCATCACTGGAATATAACTTTGTCCGCTTTGAGGCGGCACCGTTAGTTAGGATGGACGTGCTGATTAATAGTGAAAAGGTTGATGCGCTTGCCGTTATTTTGCATCGAGACAATGCTCAGTATAAAGGGCGGCAATTGTGTGAAAAAATGAAAGATTTGATTCCACGCCAAATGTTTGATGTGGCGATTCAGGCAGCCCTAGGTGGGAAGGTCATTGCGCGTACAACCGTGAAAGCGCTGCGAAAAAATGTAACGGCTAAATGTTACGGTGGTGATGTCAGCCGTAAGAAAAAGCTTCTGCAAAAGCAGAAAGAGGGTAAGAAACGCATGAAGCAGGTAGGTAGCGTTGAAATCCCTCAGGAAGCCTTCTTGGCTGTATTGAAAGTTGATAGTTAAGGAGTTGCTATGAATTTTGATTTTGCTTTAATTTTGGTGCTTGTCACCTTTGCCACGGGATTGGCTTGGTTGGCAGATAAAATCTTTTTTGAAAAGCCTCGTCTTCAAATGATCGCTGCGGCTGAGCAGTCAGCAGGCGGCGTTTTACCTGAAGAGGTAAAAGAAAAAATCGAAGCGCTGCCGTGGTGGGCTGATTTCTCCAAATCTATGTTCCCTGTCTTGGCGATTGTTTTAATCGTACGTTCTTTTATTATTGAGCCTTTTCAAATTCCATCCGGCTCGATGTTGCCGACACTTAAGATTGGAGATTTTATACTGGTTAACAAATTCCATTACGGCTTACGTTTGCCTGTTGCGATTACAAAGTTTCTTCCTCTGAATAATCCTGAGCGCGGGGATGTTGTCGTATTTAAATTTCCAAAAGACACCAAGGTTAACTATATCAAGCGTGTAGTGGGCGTGCCGGGTGACGTGATTACCTACAAAGATAAAATGATTTATGTTAACGGCGAGGTACAGGTGCAATCACTATTGGCCAAGCTTCCGCCGCGTAGTCCTGAAACAATGCTTTATCGTGAACAGTTGGGTGCAGCTGAACATGAAATATACACGGACATTTATGCTCCCAACCTTAGTGGGGAGTGGACTGTACCAGAAGGCAAATACTTTGTGATGGGCGATAATCGTGATAATAGTAACGATAGCCGTTTTTGGGGTTTTGTGCCTGATGAACTGTTAGTAGGAAAGGCTTTTGCTGTTTGGATGCATTGGCCGGAACTTTTCAGCATACCTGATTTGACAGCGATACGTTCGATTAAATGAGCTAACAATGATAAGGAAATGGGCAATGTATAAACATGAAAAAGGTGCTTCTTTTTTTAGTATTCTGATCGTCCTACTGATGGCTGGTACACTTTTGTCTATCGCGTTTAAATTGTACCAACCTTACATCGATCATTTAACGATAAAGTCAGTTGTTGAGGATATAACGACTGACTTAGATGAGCTTCGAAAGCCTCCTGCGACTATTCGCTCGGACATTAATAAGCGCCTATATATTAATCAGGTTAGTCTCCCATCACCTGAGGCTCTCGTTATCACAAAAGAGAAAGGTGTCATGACCTTTACCCTGAACTATGAAGTGCGTTTGCCGATGTTTTTTAATATCGATGCCGTAACAAAATTTTCTGAACAATATGAAGCAGTAGTCCCTTGATTAAACCGATTTCTGATTTAACACGTCGCCTTGGCTATACGTTTAACGATCTCTCTTTATGTGAATTAGCCCTGACGCATCGTAGCTGCGGCAAAAACAATAATGAACGTTTAGAGTTTCTGGGTGACTCTATTGTTAATTTTGTCATTGCTGATGATCTCTTTGAGCGCTTTCCAAAGGCTAGAGAAGGCCAGTTGAGCCGCTTGCGTGCTCGTATGGTGAAAGGTGAGACGTTAGCTGAGATAGCCAGAGAGTTGCAACTGGGAGATTATCTAAGACTGGGTCCTGGAGAGCTGAAAAGCGGTGGCTATCGCCGAGACTCTATACTAGCTGATTCGGTAGAGGCTTTAATCGGTGCCATTTATTTAGATAGTGATTTAGAAGTCGTACGTGGGTTTATTTTAGGCTGGTTTGCTGAGCGTTTAGAAAAACTCGACATTGATGAGGCATTAAAAGATTCAAAAACGCGTCTGCAAGAGTTTTTACAGTCTCGTCGTTTGGAATTACCTGAGTATGAACTCATCAGTGTTGAAGGTGAAGCTCATGCGCAAGTCTTTCATATCCGCTGTCATATATCACCCTTGCAAGCGCCTACCGAAGGTATGGGTAGTAGCCGCCGTCAGGCTGAGCAAGAAGCAGCGAAACAAGCGCTGCTACGTTTAGAAAAAGAGGGCATAAAATGAGCGAAGATATGCAAAGCTGGTTACTTCCTAAAGAGGCTGGTAATCAAAAGTGCGGCTTTGTTGCCATAGTAGGTCGGCCTAATATGGGCAAATCGACACTGATGAATTTTATGCTCGGTCAAAAGTTGAGTATTACCTCCCGTAAGCCCCAAACTACACGCCATCAAATTTTAGGCATTAAAACCGAAGATGATCTACAGATTATTTTTGTTGATACGCCAGGCTTACACAAAGAGAAGGATAAAGCGCTCAACCGTTATATGAACAAAACCGCATCAGAGGCGCTTCGCGGTGTTGATTTAGTTTTATTTCTGGTTGATAGAACTGCTTGGACGGAAGAAGATCAGATTGTTCTAGATAAAGTAAAACATGCTTCCTGTCCTGTTATTTTGGTTGTCAACAAAGTGGACCAGCTAGCTGATAAATCATCTCTTCTTCCGCAGTTAGGCTTATTATCTGAAAAAATGACGTTCGCAGATATTATTCCCATTTCTGCTAAAACGGGACGCAATGTTGATGCTCTCGAAGAGACTATTCGACGTTATATCCCAGATGGTGTTCATCATTTTCCTGAAGACCAACTAACTGATCGCAGCTCTCGTTTTATGGTAGCTGAAATTGTGCGCGAAAAGCTCATGCGTAATGTGGGTGATGAAGTGCCATACGGCGCGACTGTGGAAATTGAAGAGTTTCGTAATGATGGAACCTTGCTAACCATTAGTGCTTTAATTCTGGTAGAACGTGATGGCCAGAAAAAGATCATTATTGGTGATAAAGGCGAACGTATGAAAACAATCGGTAGAGATGCACGCTTAGATATCGAAAAGTTATTCGATTGCAAAGTGATGCTGAACCTCTGGGTTAAAGTACGACGCGGCTGGTCCGATGATGAGCGAGCCTTGCGTAGCTTAGGGTATGATCACAGCGAGTAATGGAGTACCGGGTAGACACGCAGGCAGCTTATATATTGCACCTGCGCCCCTATTTAGAAACCAGCGCTATCGTTGACTTCTTTACGTTGGATAACGGTCGCGTAAGTGCTGTTGTTAAAGGTATCAGACGTCCACGCTCCAAATTAAAAGGTGTGTTACAGCCTTTTGTACCTTTGCAGATTTCGTGGCAAGGAAAGCAGGAGCTTAAAACGCTGATTCATGCTGAAGCTGTTGGCTTAAATGGAATTCTCCAAGGGAACGCTTTAATGTGCGGCCTCTATGTCAATGAGCTTATGCAACGACAATTATCACCCTTTGACCCCCACCCCAAACTGTACGTTTATTACCAGTACGTGCTGAATGAGCTGTTATCGGGTGAAGATATTCAGGGGGCATTACGAACATTTGAGCGAAGACTGCTTTCAGAAACCGGTTTCGGATTGCCATTGTCCGATATTCAGCCGCTGGATGTTTATTTGTTTAACATGGAGCAGTGGTGCTTTGAGCGGGTAAGTCAGGTGCCTGATCCTCTGCGCCGTTTTGCGTTTAGAGGGCAAGACCTTCTCGCGATTGCTGCAGATTGCTATGATACGCCTGCGCAGCAACAAGCGGCGAAGCGCTTAATGCGACTAGCGATTGATCATCTGCTCGCAGACCGGCCTTTGAGAAGTCGGGCTCTTTTTCAATAATTTTGAGGTATTAGATGTGATTGAACCAAGCCGACTACTGCTAGGGGTTAATATTGATCATGTGGCTACGTTACGCCAAGCAAGAGGTACTCGTTACCCTGATACGGTATTGGCTGCCGCGTTAGCAGAAGAGGCGGGTGCTGATGGCATTACAGTACATCTCAGGGAAGATCGCCGACATATTCAAGACAGAGACATCTATCTGTTGCGTGATACGCTTCAGACGCGTATGAACTTTGAGATGGCTGTGACGAATGAGATGATAAGTATTGCGCAGAAAGTACGCCCTGCTCACTGTTGTTTGGTGCCGGAAAAGCGAGAAGAGCTGACGACCGAAGGTGGTTTAGATGTGCTTAGTCATCTAGATCATGTTAAAGCGGCAACGGATAGGCTCCGTGCAAGTGAGATAGAAGTCTCTCTCTTTATCGACCCTGATAATGCGCAAATTGATGCCGCTATTGCTTGTGGGGCACCTGCTATCGAATTGCACACAGGCGCATATGCTGATGCTGTGACGGCTGCCGAGCAAGCACAGGAGTTACAGCGTATACGGCATGCCGCTGCCTATGCGTATGAACAAGGCTTAATCGTTAATGCAGGACACGGTTTGCATTATCATAATGTTGAACAAATCGCCGAGATTCCTCATTTAAATGAACTGAATATCGGCCATGGTTTGATTGCGCGTGCAGTTTTTGTGGGTTTGAAAGATGCTGTTAGGGAGATGCGCCAATTGATGATGGAAGCTCAGGCTCGTGTCCAAACACAGCGAGACGCATTGGTGAGATGATTGTCGGAATCGGTACAGATATTCTGAGTATCGAGCGTGCCAAAGCTGCACTTAGTAGAACGCCGGGCATTGCGCGGCGTGTGTTAACCGATGTGGAGCTTGAAAGGTTTAACGTTTCTTCTGATCAAGTGCGCTATTTTGCTAAACGGTTTGCTGCCAAAGAAGCGATTGTTAAGTCACTAGGCACAGGCATTGGTAGAGGGGTGGGCTGGCAGCATATAGAGATTATTAAAACCCCCGCGGGGCAACCCAAGGTTGTACTCAGTGACGGTGCCCACGATGCGGCGCAGAATCTGGGGATTAGCAATGTTCATTTATCTTATAGTGATGAGCGTGACTACGTTGTAGCCTTTGCACTTGCTGAATCTTTGTAAGTAACCTTTAGATGCTGTTTTTACTGGGTTCGTCTTTGCTGAGTGATGAAATATCCAGTAAAGGGGCTGCATCGATAGACTCGGCATCCATCATTAAAGCGACTCGCTGCAGCGATGAAAGTATCTGCGTTTTCTCCCATTGATCTAAATTCTCAAATCGAGTGATAAAGCGTTCATGTAGCATAGGTGGTGCACTTTCCAGCACTTGTAATCCTGCTTTTGTTAGACGTGCATTGACTATTCTTCGATCCGAAGCTCCTCTAACCCGCTCAATTAATGCTCTGTCTTCTAACCCGTTAAGAATGGTTGTGACTGTTGCTTGGCTGAGTGACACATCATCCGAAATACGTTTTACCGTGACATCCCCTAAATCCTGAATAGCTTTGAGTACCATGATTTGAGGAATAGTGATGCCACACTCTTTCATGATTTTTTTAGATTGCAGATCGGTAGCACGAATAATTTTGCGTAAAGTGATTAAAACGTCTTGGCAATAGATGGGTGTATTCATTGGTCATTCCCGCATATAGGTACCTTAGTATATATAAGACCGTGCTTTGAATTAAGACAAGCGTAATAATTTGAGATGTAATCATTAGAGGTGTAAGGTGTTAATTGAATTTAGATGATCATGAGGCAAGTAATTTATGAACAAGATGCTGTCAGCTATTCCTTTAGTTTTAATGAGTTCTATGGCATTTGCGAACGGAGAATGTGGCAAAGTGACCATCGCAGATATGAACTGGAGCTCAGCCAGTTTGATTGCCAATATTGATAAGTTTATCTTGGAACACGGCTTTGGCTGTGAGGCCGAATTGGTACCTGGCGATACTATGCCGAC
>Ga0193958_1000548_pt1 | contig 13511 bp, 11 predicted proteins | sample FB_1_MG_FD_140320 | JGI IMG/M metagenome (GOLD analysis project Ga0193958, IMG submission 140320) | Microbial mat bacterial communities from the Broadkill River, Lewes, Delaware, United States - FB_1_MG | ecosystem: Environmental > Aquatic > Freshwater > River > Microbial mats | place: USA...
AATTTCACAACAACTTGGATCGAGACCAGAAATAGGTCCTGGTAAACCAATGGTTAAGTTTACAGGAATTGCACCAGTTAAAGCTGAATTACTTGTATATTTTATGTTTTTTGTTGCATTATCGTTCGAACTCGGACTGCCAGAAGCAGATTCGTTTACTAATTGTAAAGAAGTTGAGCCGTTAATGCTGGTTCCTGGCATTAAGAACATACCAGACTCTTCAACACCACTTACGCCTTCTGTACAAGCTGAAGGATTTGCAGTATAACTATAAGATTGTATTTGAAATTCTATACCGTAGATAGGCATATTTACATTAATATCACCATCAAAATTAAATTGATTGCCACTTGCTCCGTTTAATGAAATATTAAAATTATCGAAAGAGAGTTCCATTTCTTCGCAGTCATCACAAATACACTCTGGTAATTCATCAAAATTAGCACTAACACCTGGTTGACATAACACAGGACTTGGATCTAGATCATCTCCTTGTAAACCAAAACCAATGGCTGTTACACTTGCAGAAACAGTTACTTCAAAGCAATAGCTTACAGTTGAACTACTTGCTCCAATTTGAGTTAAAAGTGTTGGATTTGGACTCACCATTGTATAGGTTAAAGCGGCATATGATTGATTGAAAACCGATAAACCTGAACCTGGATTTGCAAAGGTTAAATCTCCTGAAGTACTTGAATAGGTAGAGTCAAAACAAATTTTAAATTTTCTGTTTTCACCTTCGTAGCCTAAACACTCAATTTCTTCATTAGAAATGGCAAAATCTATTTCACAATTGCTAAATGTAAAGAACATAATATCCGATGAATTTCCTGAGGTTGTTTCAGTAACTTTCCATCTATATTGACCATCACTTAAGTTATTTTCTTTAAAAATACGAGTTGCACCCAATGAAGTGCTAGTTGTTTTTTCAATATAAGTACGTTGTGCTTGTTGATTGTTTCCAATCTTAGTGATTTCAATAATGAATTGAGGGTTTGTAATTTTAGCACCAATAACCTGCCAAGTAAAATTTTTGATTTCACTAGCATTTTTAAAAACGCTGTTATTTTTTGGCAGCACACCAATTATTTTCTGTTGTTGTTTTTTAGCTTTTTGTGAAGCATTGGTAAAAACAACAGAGCCACTATTTTTAAGTTCTACCATTTCTCCTTCTAATTCATTAGAAACAAAATAAGGGTTTGTTTGCCCTCTAGATGGCGATTCTTTAGAAGTATTAGGTCTTTTTCCAAAACTATAACTTAATCCAAACCCATAATTAAATACTTGGGGTTGTATGTTTTTTTCTGTGTATTGAAATTGTACTTCTCCTCCTAACTTGAGAATATCTTCAGCTGTAATAACACCATCTTGGTTAATGTCGATAAATTGTTTAGTGCCATCTTGAGCTAAAATAGCATCTGAAAAAGCAGCCATATAATTTGCCGTAATGTATACACCTAAATTTGGATTTAATTTATAACCCAATCTAATACCTACATTATAAAAACCTAGGTTTGATGTTTCATTTGTACTAAAATTGTAAACAGGAATTGTAATTGCAGCATCTGCATCTTCAGAAACAAAATTTCCTTCTAAAGAAATTGGTTTTACAGACATTATACCAGCACGACCAAAAATAGTGGCTTTAATATCTCCAAAGTTTGTTCTATAACTTGGACCAATACCATAGTAAGAGGTTTTCCATTTTTCTGAATTTAATTCAATAGGATATGAAGCTTCATTCGCAAATTCTAATAAATTACCTTCAGTTGGGTTTGAAAAACTTCCAAGTGAAATTCCCATTCCAATTTTAGAAAAATAATAAGTTGAAGATAATTCAAAAAAGCTACCATTAGCAGCATAAGAATTATTACTAAATGTAGAAGTAGCCGATGAAATACCTGCTGCTAAAGTTAGTTCAACTAAACTAGAATTACTTTTGTTTAGCTCATTTGACTTTTTTTGTGCATAACCAATAGTTGTAAACACAAAAAAAATGAGGATACTTAATTTTTTCATAATTTAATTTGATTTTTTGTTAATAGTTACATTATTAAATAATGTTCTTATTTGTACATCAAAAAGATGAATGAATTGTTACCCCAAGAAGTCAAAAAATGTTATTTAATTTTTTTAAGAATGTGTTAAGTTGTTCATTTTGGGTGTTTTAATGGGGTTGGTAATGCATTCGACTTTTTAGATTTAATTACAAAATACAAAAAACAATTTATTATGCAACAATTGTTACATAATAAAGTTATTTTAACTTTTAACATCTAAAGTGAATTCAATTAGTGTTTTAACTTACCTTTTTTATATATTTATTTGTAACTAAGCAGCACTTTTTAGTTGTAATAAATTTTGAAATATTTTGCGATAGAAGGTAACATAAAGTATGGGTTTTAATTTCATTTTAAATGCTATTTTCTTTAAATAGACTTACTTTTAATGTTCTTATGGCCATGCTGTAGTAAAAAAATGGTATGTTGATATTTACCAGTTGTTTTCCAAAAAGTAATTTGCTAAATAAGGTTTAGAGTTCGCACATACATAAAAATGATTATAAAATCAAAAACAACTATAAACTATAAGCAAAGCACTCCAGTGGTGTTTTTTAAACCTCTGGAGTGCTAATGTGTTGAATTTATATTTTTCTATAATTAAAATTTAATTTTTAACTAAATGATGTTGCGGTTTTATTTTTAGTTCACTTAAAATATTTAAAGCTTCATCCATATAAATATCTTTTTTTAAGTTTTTATGCCATGCGTTTCGCTTAGCGGCTAAATCTTTATCAGCTTCTATAATAGGAAGCTCGTATAAAGGGGAGCTAAATGTTAAATTGGTTGTGAAATCTCTTATAGATTTAAATTTAGAAGATTCACTTTTATTCTTTTCAATGTCTTTTTTATAGGCATCTAAACTTAAATAAATAAGTGTATCGTCTTGAGATTTTTTTAACCATTTAGCATTTTCATTAATAAGTTTAAAGTTATTGTTAGTGGCAACTCTTTTTTTACTATTATTAATTGCGGCCTCGTAATTTTGATATTTATTCCATAGAGAATAATTTGCCTCTGGTACTTTATCGTATTTTAATGGATTTTTTAAATCTCTTTCACCAATTTCCAAATAAGTAAATCTGTCTGGTAACATAATATCTGAATGTACACCTTCTAATTGTGTTGAGCCTCCGTTAATTCTATAAAATTTTTGAATGGTCATTTTTAAAGCACCAATATCTTCATTTAAATTATGATACCTGTTTAAGTCTAAAACACGTTGCACAGTTCCTTTGCCATAGGTTTGTTTACCACCTATAATAATAGCTCTTTTATAATCTTGCATTGCAGCAGCAAATATTTCTGAAGCAGAGGCAGAAAACTCATTCACTAAAACAACCAAGGGGCCATCCCATTGAACTGACGGATCTACATCTTTTAAAACATCTGCCATTTTATCTCTTGATTTTACTTGTACTATTGGTCCTTTATTAATAAATAGACCAGAGATTTCAACAGCGGTTTGTAGTGAGCCACCACCATTATTTCTTAAATCTAAAATTAAACCTTCAACATTTTCTTTTTTAAGTCGCTCAATTTCTTGAACCATATCTGTTGTTGAGTTGCGGTAATTTTTCTCGTCAAAATCTATATAAAATTTAGGTAAATGAATTATTCCAAATGTGCGGTTATCTTTTTTTACAACACTAGACTTAACAAAGGTTTCTTCTAATTCAACAACATCTCTTATAATTGAGATTACTTTTATTGTACCATCTACTTTTTTAACTGTTAATTTAACTTCAGTTCCTTTTTTACCTTTAATATGTTTTATGGCGTCTGTTAAACGCATTCCAACAATATTTACGGGCTCTTCATCTCCTTGAGCAACTTTTAATATAAGATCTTCGGCTTCTAATTCACCTTGTTTCCAAGCAGGACCACCAGAAACTAGTTCGCTTACTTTTGTGTAATCATTTTTCTTTTGAAGTCTAGCTCCAATACCTTCTAATTTTCCAGAAATATCTTGATCGAATCCTTTTTTAGCTTCAGGGTCGTAATAATTTGTATGAGGATCAAACCCTTCGGAAATACAGTTGATATACGTTGAAAACCAGTCAGATTCATTTAATTCATCTAAACGTAAAAAATATTCGTCCATATTTTCAAGTGTAGCATTTCGGGCTTCAATTTCAAGTGCTTCAATTGTTTTTTTCTTGTAAGCAGCATCTTTCTTAAACTTTTCATCTTCTTCATTAAGCTTATCGTAAAGCTTAGATAGTGTGCTAAATTTTAATTGTTTTTCCCAGTTAAGTAGCAATTCATTTTTAGATGCAGCATATTGTTTTGTTTCATAATCTACATTTAAAGTATCTTTAATAGTAAAATTGAAACTGTTTTTTAAAATTTCTTTATAATAAGCTTTAGATTCATCTGTACGTTGTGAAAAACGTTCGAAGACTAAATTGAAAAAGCTGATATCTTCATTTTTAATCTGATCATCAAGTTCATTTTTATATTTCGAAAATTCATTAATGTCAGCTTGTAAAAAATACCTTTTGGTAGGGTCTAAGTCTTCAATAAAATTAGTATATAAATTATTCGAAAAAGAATCGTTTATATCTTGTGGATGGTAATGCCATTGCGTTAATACATAGTTAAGTATGGTGATTAAAATTTTATCTTTTGGGTCTGTATTTTCAACTTTTTTAAAACTTGTTGACAATCCCATTATAAAAACTACTGGCAATAAAAATTTAAATTTTCTTATCATTTTTTTATACTATAAATCAATTTTATGTGAATTCTAACTACTAAAATAGTGCCAATATTTTAGATTGGTGACCAATTTAACTTTTTTTTATAAAATCAACCAATAACTTTTGGCAAATTACTGCTTATTAAAAACACTTTTAAAACAGTTTGTACAGTGCCACTTTTATAAGTAGTAATAATTGGCGAAATTATAGAATGGCGTTAGCAACAATAATAGCTAAAAAAAACAGCAAATTATCTTTATAAAATGTTAAAGTTAAATTTATTGAAACCAGATAAAATATAGTAGCTTTGTTCTTTAAATTTAAAATATGAATAAAAGACCTTTAATTTTAGTAACCAATGATGATGGTATTACAGCTCCAGGAATACGTACTTTAATTGCTGTTATGAACCAAATAGGAGATGTAGTTGTAGTTGCTCCAGATAGTCCGCAAAGTGGTATGGGACATGCAGTTACCATAAATGAAACGTTGTATTGCAATCAAATTACTATTGATGATGGACCACAAACCGAATATAAATCATCTGGAACCCCAGCAGATTGTGTAAAATTGGCAGTTAGCGAAATTTTAGATAGAAGACCAGATTTATGTGTTTCAGGAATTAACCATGGTTCAAATTCATCTATAAATGTAATTTATTCGGGTACAATGAGTGCAGCTGTTGAAGCAGGTGTAGAAGGAATTCCTGCTATCGGTTTTTCGTTGTTAGATTACTCTTGGAATGCCAATTTTGAAGTTTTAAAACCTTTTATAAAACAAGTTGTTTTAAATGTATTGGAACACGGACTGCCAGATGGTGTTGTATTAAATGTTAATTTCCCAAAAAGCGAAACATTTAAAGGAATTAAAATATGCCGCCAAGCGCGTGCTAATTGGGTAGAAGAATTTGATAAGCGTACAAACCCGCAAGGAAGAATTTACTACTGGTTAACAGGGAAGTTTGTAAATATGGATAAAGGAGAAGATACCGATGAGTGGGCATTGGCAAACAATTATATTTCGGTTGTACCGGTTATGTTTGATTTAACAGCCCATCATTTTATTCAAAAATTAAATAGCTGGAATTTATAATTCATTAAAATGATAAAAGAACTACTTATTGGTTTTGGTGTAGGTTTAATTGCCACAGCTTTTGGCGCTTTTATTTTTATTGAATTCTTTTCAACGTATGAATTTTACAGAAGCTTAGAGTTGATACGTGAAGGCGGTTTAGAAGGCAAGGTGTTGGTTTTAGGAGCGATAGCTAATTTTTTTGTATTTTTTGTTTTTCTTAAGAAAAAACAAATTTATAGAGCGCGTGGTGTGTTATTTGAAACTTTTTTTATTGCCTTTTTAGTGTTAATATTAACTTTTTTTCAAAGTAAATAACTATGAAATATTATATCCTTTCTGGGGAGGCTTCAGGAGATTTACACGGTTCTAATTTAATGAAAGCATTATTGTTAGAAGACCCACAAGCGAACATAAGATTTTGGGGGGGAGATTTAATGGCTGCAGTAGGAGGTACACTTGTAAAGCACTATAAAGAAAGAGCTTTTATGGGGTTTGCTGAAGTAATTACCAATCTTTCAACGCTGTTAGGATTTATTAAATTTTGTAAGGAAGATATTGCAAAATTCAATCCAGATAAAATAATTTTTATAGACAATTCAGGGTTTAATCTTCGCATTGCAAAATGGGCAAAAGCAGCAAGTTTTTATACGATATACTATATTTCTCCTCAAGTTTGGGCAAGCAGGTCTGGTAGAGTTAAAGCTATAAAACGAGATATTGATGAAATGTATGTAATTCTTCCATTTGTAGAAGAATTTTATAAAAAACACGATTATAAAGTAACTTTTGTAGGACATCCGTTGTTAGATGCGATTGCAAATAGAAAACAAGTTAGAGAACTTGAATTTAGAAAAGAATACCAATTAGGCGAAAAACCAATTATTGCATTATTACCGGGAAGTAGAAAACAGGAAATAAAAAAATTACTTACCGTAATGTTAAAAATGGCTGATAAATTTACAGCGTATCAATTTGTAATTGCTGGTGCTCCAAGTCAGGATTTCGAGTTTTATCAATCATTTATCACCAAAGATAATGTGAGATTTATAAGTAATAAAACTTACGATTTACTGTCTGTTTCTTACGCTGCAATTGTAACATCTGGAACAGCAACGCTTGAAACTGCACTATTTAAAGTACCAGAAATTGTATGTTATAAAACAAGTTGGCTTTCGTATCAAATTGGAAAGCGTTTAATTAATTTGAAATTTATTTCTTTAGTAAATTTAATTATGAATAAAGAAGTGGTGAAAGAATTAATACAAAACGATTTTAATGAAACTACTTTAGAAAAAGAACTTCATAAAATTTTAGAGGAAGAAAATCGTAGTAAAATGTTTCTCAATTATTTTGATTTAGAGTGCAAATTAGGAGGGAAAGGAGCTTCACAAAAAACTGCAAAATTGATAGTAAAAAAAAGTTGAGAAAATCTGAAAAATAATAATTTTCAGCAACCTCAACTTTCTTAAAAATAATTGTGAACAAATATTAATTAACGCTAATTACAAAGCTTTTCTAATGTATCTTCAATAGCACCTGGCGTGCTCATAATTTTCATAAAAGTTCCCATAGTTAATTCTGGCCAATGCAAGGCAATTCTATATTTTCCGTGTAGCATAGTAGCTTTTGTGCCTTGTAAAATAATTTCATAAGGTAAGGCAGCAACATGTGCTTCTCCTATTTTTGGTAAAAAATGAGCTTCACCATCTTTGGTACTTTGCAAGCCAACTCCAAAAACGGCTACTTTTTCAGAAGTATAAACAAGTTTATAAACTTCAACTGTATTTCCTTTTTGAGCTGTTAAATTAGCAGTAATAGTTTTTAAACCTTCTTCAAAAGAAGAAAAATCATTTAAGGTTACAGGATCTGAAAAATAAGGCATCATAATTTTATAATGATATTTACCTAATTTATGAGCTGCAACAGTTCCGCCAAAAGGTGTAAAATCACTACCAATAGCTGCTAAACTTGATTTTAGATCGGAACTAAATGTTTTAAATATGTTTGCAAAAGCAGTGTAGTTAGTGCCCAAATAAGCTCTTAAAATATACTCTGGATTTGTATAAGAAACTGTTGTCTTTCCATTTTCTTCAATCAATCCAATTTTAAAAGTTGCTGCCAAAGCACCTCTGTCTGTTATTTTGATTACGGTATTCTTTAAATCGTTTCTAGTAAATGCAATTACTTTTAAGGATTTTTTATTAGCTGGATTGTAGGTTCCTAAAATTGTAAAATTGTTACCTTCTAAGGCATTAATTACGTTTCTAGAAATTTGATCAATTCCTTCTGAAGCTTCTGTAACTTTGATATAGGGTGCTATTTTTTGACTGGTTGATAAAAAGATATTTAGAAAAACGAATAGACTGGTGAAAATTATTTTTTTCATAATTTTATACTTTTAAAAGTATTCAAAATTACTTTATGGTATTAATTATGAGGGTGATATAAGTCATTTTGTTACTTTTGTTACAAACCTTTTTCTATTCACTAAATTAACGGAGCTACAAGTAAGAATACCTTAAGCTTAATTACGACTAATTTATTTTTTTGTAGCTTTATAGTGCTATGATAAAATTTTTAAAGTTTATACCTGTACAATTAACGTTCTTTATAATACTTGGTATTTTAATTGGCAACTCATATAATTTTCAACCGAATATATTGGTTAAAATTAGCTCTTTATTTGTAGCACTACTCTTTAGTTTATATGTCTATACAAACCAACAATTAAAATCAAATTTTGTTTTTACTACTCTTGTATTTATAATTGCATTTTTTATTGGAATTTCTGCTATTACATTTAAAAATCAATTGCACCAACAGCAACATTATTCTAATGCAATAGATTTTAAAACAGCTTTAAATACAGTTGCCACAATTACTATTAAAAAGGAATTAAAACCTTCGTTAAATTATTTTAAATATGAAGCTGAAGTAATTCAACTACATCACAACAAAACATTAGGAAAAATATTAGTTAATATTGAAAAAGATAGCGCTGAAACATTTTTAAATGTAGGTGACAATTTAGTTGTGAATGCTTCATTTTATGAAATTAACAAACCTTTAAATCCTTATACGTTTAATTACAAAAATTATTTAAAAAATAAACAGCTTCACCATCAGGTGTATGTTAACAAGAATCAATTTTTAAAAAAGTCTGTTACAGGATTTTCCATAATAAGATTGGCCGCTAAATTTAGAAAAAAGCTTACAACTTCATTAATAAATAATGGATTTAAGGATAACGAATTAGCAGTTGTAAATGCATTATTATTAGGGCAACGACAAACTATTTCAGAAGATTTAATTGAAAGTTATTCCGATGCAGGTGCTATTCATATTTTAGCAGTTTCGGGATTGCATATTGGAATTATCCTAGTAATTCTAATGTTTTTATTTAAGCCTTTACATTATTTTAAACACGGAAAATTATATGCAAGTCTATTAATTATTTGTCTATTATGGGTGTACGCAATTATTGCAGGGTTATCTGCATCCGTTGTAAGTACTAAACAGTAACTAAGTAAATGATTAAAAAGAGGGTTTGTCAAGTTGGTTTATTCCTTATCCATATTATAAAAATCTATTTCTTCAAAGTAATCCATCCAACTAAACCACCTTGCATCATCTGGACCAATAGGAATTCTATCGCCCATCCGTTTGTACCATAAATCTCTATCCTTTTCCTTAATTACTTTTAATTCAGTTTTCATACTAATTCAGTTTGAGGTTGGTAATGTTTTCTAATTTTAACAATAGTTTTTGGAGATACAGATAACCTGCCACATATATCTCTAACCGATTTACCCTTATCCAATAAAGAAATAATTTGTTTGGATTTTGGTTTTTCTAAAAAGGTTTGAATGGTTTCATTCGTTCCTTTCTTTCTTCCTAATTTACCGCCATTTAAAACATACATTTTTCTGCCCATTTCAGTTCGTTCTAAGATGTTCTCCCGTTCCATTTCGTAGAGTGAACTCATAACACTCGTAATCAAATTCCATACGGGATTCTTCTTCCCATTAACTGTGGATTGAAGATTGCCCATTCCTCTTACAACTACATTTACTTGGTGTTCATCTAAATAGTGAAGTGTTGTTAATACGTCAATATTATTTCTTCCTAATCTTGAAAGTTCTTCTACCACTAATTCAGAAACTTTACCACTCTCAACAAGCGTAAAGAGTTCTATGCCCTTTTCTCTTTTCATAAATGGTATTTTACCACTTACTCCTTTATCAAAGAGAATTCTATCATAATTGGATTTATCTAATTTAAATCTTTCCCCATGCTGATTTATTGTTGAAGTTCGGTTGTATTTTACTCTCATAGTGTTACCCTTTATAATTGAGATTAAATATACCAAAAAACAACGATAAAACCTAATGTATAACGCACATTATCAGCTTTTTAGAGTTACCATGTAATTTGTGAGTTAAATTACTTTAATGAGTTTATAAACTCACTAAATATATTCTTAAAAAGGGACAAGGTTTCTTGTAACCAAGAAAAAAAAATTATTCAAAAATATAGATAACACCTCTTTATATAGCAAGGTTAATAATTCACACCATACAATTTGACAGGGTAAAACAAAAAATGGATAAAACTTCATCAGTAACTAATAATGCTAACTTTAGTATGTAGTATATGAAAAATACTACCGCTAAATTTGTGCATACTAAGATTAGCAATGAGATCAACTTCAAAAATACTCATAGAGTTTGGAAACCGTGTAAGAGAATTAAGAAAGGAAAAAAATCTTTCTCAAGAAGAATTAGCTCATAGAGCTAAATTACATAGGACCTATATCGGTATGATAGAAAGGGCTGAAAAAAATATCACTTTGATTAATATTCAAAAAGTTGCTAATGCTTTAGAAATAAGTATTAATGATTTATTAAAAATATTATGAATTGGGAAAATAAAACAAAAGAGTTTTGTGACAAATACAATATATCAGTAGAATATTTAGCTGACACTTTAAATGAACCTAAGGTTATTCCTATGATTAGAGGAAAGGCTTTTGAATTTTCAGTTTACGAAAAACTCGTCGATATTTTAGACCCTAATGTATGGGAAGCTCAGAAAAATGTGATGAACGCACAATTAGGTTCACACGATGAAGATGTAACTGTGCTTCATAAAGCAACTAATACAACCTTTGGTGGAGAATGTAAATTAGCAGGAAAAGGAAGGTTTAACTTTGATGCAGATGAGAAAGCTGTTATAAACATTAAATGTATGCGTTCTCGTACTTTAGGACAGGCTATGGTTGAAAAATTAGCACCTCAATATGGAATTTCAACAGAATCTTTAGCTATTCACAACGATCAATATTTACCAAGTGATTTTGCGTTTGTAATTACATCAATAGGTAATGCTTTTTATCAAACAGATGAAAATGGTTTAATGTATTGGCATCCTACTGAGAGTGAAATAGAATGGTTGAAATTTCTTTGTGACACAGAAGATGAAGATTTATTACAAGATTTAGCCTTTAATAAAATATATATTATCTCATCAAGAGATATATCTATTCATAATGACGGATATCAAAATTGTACAAGAAGGAAATGTGATAATAAAAACAATTGTGGTTTCATTCCTAATTATCCTAAACTAACATTTGAAAAAAACTCGAGAGTTCCTTCTAATGGTTGGTATGAATTAGAGGAAGCTACTACAGTATTAAATACTTTGCTTTAATTTATATATCAATCAATTACTATTTGAGTATTTACAACTGGCATAGGATCATCGTAGTTTAAGATAAAAATCTCTTTACCTTTCTCTCTTGATCCTTTTTCTGTTTTTTTATTAGTTTTTACTTTTTTCTGGTCATCTGTTCTTGCTATAGTATAATTCCATTCTTTTTCGTGAATTTCATTAGCCCAATTATACAATTCCCATACTTCTTGAGAATTATCATAAGTAATCATAAATTTTAATCTTTCTCTATTCTCAAATAATACTTGACTTAATCGAATATGATCCTCAAGTGTGAAAGAATGAGTATAAAATTTATTTTGATCAGCATTATAATAAGGTGGATCTATAAATAGAAATGAATTATCTGGAGCCATATTTATTACTTCGACAAAATCTAATAAAGTAAACTCAACACCTTGTAGTTTTTCAGAAGTTTTTAATATACTTTTTGGCCAATTTTCAGGCCTCATACTATATTTATCACCATAACCCCAATAACAATTTTTCATATTCATAATACCCGAATATGAAGTACGATTAAGATAATACCATCTTTTAGCTCGTTCTAAATTATTTTGAGGAATAAATTCTTTTTTAAAATAGGTGTGACGTTCTTTTAACGCTACTTCACCATTCAAAGATTCAATTAGTTCATTTGGAAAATCTCTAATGTGAATATAAGTATTAATTAAATCTTGATCTAAATCATTTAACCAATTTCTACCTACCTTATTCTTAGCAAAAAAAATTGAACCACCACCAACAAAAGGTTCTATATAACAAGTATGAGTAGGAATGTGTTCAATGATTAACTTTCTTGCATAAAATTTTCCACCTGCATATCTAAATGGAGAGTTTATAGGTTTATTCATCATTTTTCTAAATTTAATTGGCTAATTATAGCTTGCGAAGCTAACAACAAAATTCGATTTGCACAAACATAAATGTATACTGAAATAACTCATTAAACCTCAACTATTAACACCTTTTATTTACAACTCACTCTGATTTCCATCACTAAAATGAGTAATATGAATAACTTGCCTTTGTCCTATACTTTTTCCATTTTCAAAAAATGATTTTTGTAATTTTCTTATGTTAGGCGTATTTCCTTTATTTTTTTGTGTTGGATTATATTCATATCCATATTCATCACAAACATCAAATAACATTTTTTTCATTTCAACAACATCCATAAGTGTGCTTACCGAATCTTTCAAATCGTTATGTAATTCAAAATCAAAACAAGTGTTAGAATTAGTTCCATCCGGCTTTGTTTTTAGAATGTAATGTTTTTCACTAATTCTTGTTTTTGTTAAATAATTTAGACTCCAATCTACTTCTTTATTACCATATTTATCATCTAATTTACCACGAATTACAGAAGTTTTCCAATGTTGATTTTGTTCTTCCAGAAGACTTGGTTTTGTTTTAAGATAAAGTTGAATACACCTAAAATTAAAGTTGAAAAAATCATTCCAATCTTTTTGTTTCCAATGCCCTTCACTGCCTAATAACCGTTTATCTGAATCCCACATTTTCTGAATTTCACTTGGATAATGCTTGCCTAAATCACTAAATTCTACTACATGAATTCTTCTCATTGATGAACTATCATTTTTATCAAATACAATAAAATTTGAACACCCTAATAATTTAGGAACATCATCACCATTTAAAGTAATTTCATTTTTGTTTTTCTTTTGAACCTTAAAAGAACCCGTAATATCAGTAAATAAATCATGAATTTGAATTCCACCGCTTATAGTTCCTGATTTTGGTCTTAGTTCATCAATAAAAAAGATTTTATCCCCTAAACATATCCCTTGATATTTGAATTTATCATTAGCGATAAGCTTAATACCCTCACTCTCGTAGAGTTTTACCATATATTCTAATCCTTTCGCTATTAAGGATTTCCCATTACCACCTTGCCTTGTTATGCCATCAATATATCTAT
>Ga0193958_1000550_pt1 | contig 13477 bp, 10 predicted proteins | sample FB_1_MG_FD_140320 | JGI IMG/M metagenome (GOLD analysis project Ga0193958, IMG submission 140320) | Microbial mat bacterial communities from the Broadkill River, Lewes, Delaware, United States - FB_1_MG | ecosystem: Environmental > Aquatic > Freshwater > River > Microbial mats | place: USA...
ATATCAGACGCTGCTGCAGGAATATACACCTCTGAAAGGGAAGTACCGAGACCATCTGGAAAACATTGCCGTTGCTGAGACGCACAAAGGCTATTTCTCCATCGATAAGAAATCCAGCCAGCTTATTGACCCGACGTTTAAAAAACGAGGGGAAGATGCGGGCCTGGCCAATGACGAACATGCCACCGCAGCCTATGACCTGATTCTGAAAGACAAGGAACGACTGCTCAGCTTTGCCGAACCGACCCGTTTTATCTTCTCTCACTCAGCACTGCGTGAAGGCTGGGATAACCCCAACGTATTTGTAATCTGCACCCTGAAGCACAGTGATAATACGGTATCCCGGCGCCAGGAGGTGGGCCGCGGCTTACGTCTGGCTGTAAACCAGCACGGCGAGCGTATCGACCACGCAAGTACGGTTCATGAAATCAACCGCCTGACAGTTGTTGCCAGTGAAAGCTACAAGGACTTTGTTGCCGGATTGCAGAAAGACATCAGCGCAACACTATCAGCACGGCCACAACTGGCGGACGAAAAATACTTTACGGGTAAAGTACTGCAGACCACAGAGGGTTCGGTTGAAGTCAGCCCTGAAATGGCCAAACAGATCTACCGTTACCTGCTGAAAAACGACTATTCGGATGATCAGGACCGGATTAGTGACGCTTACCATCAGGCTAAACAGACACAGCAACTGGCACCATTGCCCGAGGCACTCCAGCCACTGGCCACGCAGATATTCCAGCTGATCGACTCAGTGTACTCAGACGCACAGTTGCCGCAGATCAGTGATGATCGCCGCGCCAAACGTAACCAGTTGAACACCAACTTCGATAAGCAGGCATTTCAGCAACTGTGGGCACGTATCAACCACAAGGCGATCTACCGTGTCGAGTTTGATAGCGACGAACTGGTCAACAATGCCATCTCGACGCTGGACGCCAACCTGCGGGTGGAGAAACTCCACTTCAATATCGTGCGTGGAGAACAACAGGAGCAGGTCGATGCCGATCAGCTCAAAGCAGGTCAGGGCTTCCGTATCAGGGAAACGGAATCGCCGGATTATCATGACTCAGTGCAGTCAGGTGTGCGTTATGACCTGCTGGGTAAAGTAGCTGAACTCAGCCGTCTGAAACGCAGTACTGTCGCCCGCATTTTGACAGGGCTTTCCAGCCCGGTGTTTGAGCAGTTTCGACATAACCCGGAAGACTTTATCGCCAGAGCAGCCACGCTGATCAATGAACAGAAAGCGACCATGGTCATTGAACACCTTGCCTACGATACACTCGACGAGACATTCGATAGCAGTATTTTTGATGCCAACAGCTCACAGGATTTTGCCAATGCGGGCGAGAAGCTAAAACGCCATATATACGACTATGTGGTAACGGACTCCCAGGTCGAGCGTAGCTTTGTCGAAGAGCTGGACAGCGCCAGTGAGGTGAGCGTGTACGCCAAATTACCGGGTGGTTTCTTTATCCCGACCCCACTAGGTAACTATAACCCGGACTGGGCTATCGCATTTCAAGAGGGGACAGTCAAACATGTCTACTTCGTTGCCGAAACGAAAGGCTCCATGCAGTCACTGCAGCTGAAAGGCATAGAGCAAGCAAAAATAGATTGTGCGCGCCGCTTTTTCGACACGATGAACCAGCAGTTTTCAGAAAAGAGAGTGAAATACAGCGTGGTGAATAACTACACAAACCTGAAAACACTGATTCAGTGAGCTGGTAGCAAAGGTGGTGGGCACATCGCTGCGCTCTTTTGCCCACCCTACGCCCCGGATCACCGCAGGATGTGGCAAAGCACAGCGTACCCATCAACCGCCACCGTATCACTACCCGCGTTTCTACCCGCGTTCGCAGGGTAAGTTGATGCAGCTGGTGTCAAACTATGCCCAACGCTTTGGACACACCATAGGTATCAGGCTACCGCGTTCTGCATCACCCGATAACATGCCTGGATGTTGCCCCGAAAGCTCTCTGGCATCTGTTCCCATACAAACAGATCCACCCGAAATGGCAGGCTGCTTTCTTCAAAGGCTTCACGCAGTTCGGAGATGCATGCCTGCTGACCCGGTTCAGCAAAAGCAACCAGATCCAGGTCTGAATAAGGTTTGGCATTGCCCGTTACACGGGAGCCGTACGCCCAGACGGCGGTACCTGGCAGGTACCGCTGGAGGTAGGCGCGAACTTCTGCAACCTCAGTATCAGATAGCTGCAGGTGATCACTCTGCGACATTCCACGGCTCCCCACTTAAATGGCTGTATAGCTGAATAGCGTCAGAAACGAAGCCTCCCATCAGCAAGAGCGCAGCTTTGGCTTTCTCACCACTGTAGTCATGAGAGGTCGCGACGCGGCTATCAGCATAGATCAGCCACTGACCAATATCTGATGGCAGCAACTGATTTTCATTGGCTATTCAGGTCGCATAGGCTGCTATGCACTAGCAAATCAGATTTGCTCGTAGTTGTACCCAGTTGGATCAAGTCGCCTGTGCAACGAAGGCGCAACGCAAAGAGATTGCTAAGACGACTGACTGATCTGTACCGCTAGATGTGAACTCCAACATTTCTCACTTCTACGGTGATGATGTGTCGATGCCTCCCTGAGAGCGATCAGAAAAATCAAAGGCCTGATGTACGCCAAATACGAAAAACTTTTTATAAACCTATAGTTAGAATGCAGTGGAATGATCCTATAGGGGAATAATAGTTCTTCCACCGGGTCTCTGTTCAACCAACATCACACAAGTTGCCTTTCTTTTCTTCGCGCACATTTATCTGCTTTCAACTGAGCAGTTGCGAATACCTGCTTTGACAATCGGTATCAGCGGTGCTGCAACACTGAGTGTACGAATACCACAGGCGAGTATGTTGGTGATCTGTTCAGGCCGCCCGGCAAGCTCTCCGCACAGGGACAAGGGCATATCCGGTACATCATCATGTACCAGTCGCATCAGTCGGAATATGGCGTCAGCCCGGTCATTGAAATACGACTCAACAGCGGCATTGTCGCGGTCTGCAGCAAAGACATACTGGGTGAGATCATTGGTACCGAAGCTGAGGAAATCAACATGCCGTGCAATATCACAGACCGATAGAGCTGCGGCCGGATTTTCGATGATCGCGCCGATGGGTGGCACCGCAATCTGACGCTGCTCACACTTTGTACGCAGAAATTGTTTAACCTCGGTAACATCTTCGGGCGTCGTTACCATAGGAATCAGGATACGCAGGTCAAATGCACTGGTCAGCTCCAGCAACGCAGCAAGCTGTGTACGCAGTAGCTCTGGGTATTCGCGCAACAGCCGGATGCCACGCCGCCCAAGTGCAGGATTGGATTCAGCAAAGAACGCGAGGAAGGGTAATGGCTTATCAGCCCCAGCATCCAGCAGGCGCACTGTCACCGGGGTTCCGGCGGCAGGCAGCAGCGTCTGCGTCATCTCTTCGACCAGATAATCCGAATCGGGCGGCGTAGTACGTCCTGCATAGATCTGTTCAATCCGGTATAAACCCACTCCTTCAGCACCGTTGTCCATAGCCAGCTGGGTGTCCGTTACCGTTCCCACATTGGCCTGCACGGCTACCGTGACACCATCCCTGGTGAGCGCAGGGTAACCCGCATTCTGCCTCGCCTGTCGTGACAGGCGTGCTTCTTCGCGCATCTGACTACGAAAAAGCAATTGCTGGTTTTCCGTCGGGTTGACAACAACAGTTCCAACACTGGCATCAATCTGCGCCAATCGACCATCAAGCGCATGAAGCATGAGGTCGTAGACGGTAGAAATACAGGGTATCCCCATTTCGCGTACAAATAAGGCCGCGTGGGAACCGCTGCTACCATACTCAAGCAGAACCGCCGAAATTGAACGACCGGCAAGGAAGATGGTGTCGGATGGCAGTAATCGAGATGTCACCAGCACGGCCCCATGCGGCAACTCGTCCAGCGGGTGTACGGTAATACCCGCCAGCGCATGCTGCATACGACGGGACAGGTCACATAGATCGGTACTTTTTTCCCGTGCAATCTGTGACTCCAGAGATAGAAAGCGCCGCTCCCAGCGTAGAAATACAGATTTTACCGCACTGCTGGCATTCACCAGATTACCGACAATCTCCTGCTGTAACTCCTGCTGCAGCGACGGATCATTCAGCATCAGGTGATGTGCGCCAAACACTTCTGATAATCGGGCATCGATCTCTTTTTCAACACGTGTTGCAAGCACAATCAGGTCATCGGAAATGCTGGCAGTTGCGATATCAAGCCGACTGACCTCCTGCTCAACCTGGTGGTGAGTGATTGTAGCTGGCGCATCAAGCGGCCCCAGCAGTCCGTGGTGGACATGGATGGTACCCTGCGCCAGTCCGGGCGAAATAGGTATACCATGAAGGGTGATAGGAGAGATATCTGATTGCATGGGAAAAACCTGCTAAATCTCGGCGGTGCTGCAGACTGTCAGCGGCACCGGTCAGCCCAGACTGTGGGCGGTCTGTATCCGTTCACGCAGGCAATATTGTAAAATGCCCCCATGGCGGAATGAGCGCAGTTCATCATGAGTGTGGATGCAACAACGGGTGCGAAGCGTCCAGGCTGGGCCTGTCTCAGGCTGAATCATAACGTCAACCACACCCGCTTCTGTCAAGAACGCCAACCCTCGGATACTGACCTGTTCATCCCCACTGAGCTCAAGGCTATTCAGCTGAGTACCCTCTTCCAGCTCCAGTGGCAAGATCCCCATCCCAATCAGGTTGGTACGATGAATACGCTCGAAGCTCTGGGCAATCACCACGCGTATGCCGAGCAGATACGCACCTTTTGCCGCCCAGTCTCGTGAAGAGCCCATTCCGTATTCAGCACCGGCAAACACCACCAGCGGTGTCCCCAGCTGACCAAAGTGACGGGCCGCAGCAAAGATGCTGACGCAAGCATGTGATGGAGCGAGGCGTGTAGTTCCCCCCGGTTGGTGCGGTGTCATCAGGTTTTGCAGTCGTGGATTGGCAAAGGCCCCTCGCACCATCACTTCAAAATTTCCACGACGGCTGCCATAGGAGTTGAAGTCTGCAGGTGTGACACCCACACTTTGCAGATACGCGCCTGCCGGGCTGTCAACGGCGATATTACCCGCCGGTGAAATGTGGTCAGTGGTTACGCCGTCCCCCAGTATTGCCAGAATTCGGGCCTGATCAATATCCTGCAGGGTAGGCGGTGTCTGCGAAAATCCGTCAAAAAATCCTGGGCGACGTATATAGCTGCTGTGGCTATACCAGGGGTAACACTGACTGGTACAGACCGCCTGCGACTGCCAACCCGGCGGTTCGGTGAAAAGGTCTGCATAACGTTGCCGGAACGCATCTGTATGGAGATGGGTGGTGACGGTATCAGCAACTTCTGCAGGTGACGGCCACAGCTCATGCAGGTAGACAGGCTGGCCATCCGCATCCTCTCCCAGCGGTGCGCGGGTGAGGTCGAGATCGACCCGCCCTGCCAGCGCATAGGCCACAACCAGTGGCGGTGAGCAGAGAAAGCTGGCCGATACCAGCGGATGTATCCGACCGTCGAAGTTACGGTTACCGGAAAGCACCGCGCAAACTTTTAACTGGCGGAAGTCAATCACGCTGGCAATGGCCGGGTCTAACGGACCGGAATTGCCAATACAGGTGGTACAGCCGTAACCCACCAGGTGAAACCCCAGATAATCCAGATCCGCCTGTAATCCGGCCGCCTTCAGGTAATCCGAGACGACCCGCGACCCTGGTGCCAATGAAGTTTTGACCCAGGGGGGCACCTGCAGACCGCGCCGACGAGCGTTACGGGCCAGCAGGCCTGCAGTCATCATCAACGCCGGGTTGGATGTATTGGTACAACTGGTAATGGCCGCAATCACCACCGCCCCCTCCTGCAACAACCAGGGTTTCCCCGGTACGGACCAGGACTGTGTAGCGACTCCGTTCTCTTCGCCCTGATGACTCACACTGCGCCTGAAGACAGCACTCACATCTGCCAGCTCAACTCTGTCCTGTGGTCGACGTGGCCCCGCAACACAGGGCGTCACGCTATCCAATTCCAGATGCACACTGTCACTGTAAAAAGCAGGCAATGTGTGTGGGCTGTGCCAGAGCCCCTGAGCCCTTGCATAGGCTTCTACCAGTGCAACCTGCTGTGGTTCACGGCCCGTCCGGGCGAGGTAGTTCAGTGTTTCACGGTCGATAGGAAATATGGCACAGGTTGCACCGTATTCCGGGGCCATATTAGCGAGGGTTGCACGGTCGGGCAGACTCAAGCTCTGCAAACCACTGCCATAAAATTCGACGAAGCAGTCAACAACTCCATACCCCCGCAGGCGTTCGGTTATCCGCAAAACAAGATCCGTAGCGGTCGTTCCCGGCGGCAACTGCCCGCTGAGGTGTACACCAATCACTCGGGGCAACATCAGGCTGACAGGTTGCCCTAACATTACGGCTTCAGCCTCAATCCCACCCACGCCCCATCCCAGAATGCCCAGCGCGTTAATCATGGTGGTATGACTGTCCATGCCTACCAGACTGTCGGGAAACGCCAGCCATCCTCCCTGGGCCAAAGGCTGCGTACGCACCACCTGACCCAGGTACTCAAGATTAATCTGATGGCAGATACCCGTGCCCGGCGGCACCAGCCGTACGTTGTCAAACGCAGCCTGCCCCCAGCGCAGAAAGGCATAGCGCTCTTTGTTGCGCTGCATCTCCAGCCGTACATTCTCATCAAATGCCATATCATCGCCAGCTCGCTCGACGCTGACAGAGTGGTCAATTACCAGATCTACCGGCACCTGTGGACGTATCATGGCCGGGTCCGCGCCAGCTTCGACCATGGCATCACGCATCGCGGCCAGATCCACCAGCGCCGGAACACCGGTAAAATCCTGCATCAAAATACGCGCCGGTCTGAAATCAATATCCCGACTTTCTTCTCCTGGCTGTAACCAGGCAGCCAGCGTTTGCAACTGAGCGAGCGGGTATGGGGCATCCTGTTGATGACGAAGCAGATTTTCCAACACAATTTTCAGCACGAACGGTAATCGGGACAGATCACCCAGCATTTTTTCGGCCGCCGGAAGTGACCAGTAACGATAGCGACGGGAGCCCACCTGCAGATTGCACTGACAGGGAACAGGAACCGGTTGTGACCTGATCATGGCTCAACCTCCGTTACAGGACGAAGCAACGCGGCTGACTTGCCAGCAGTATTCACAGGCTGTTCAACGCCGGGGGATATCTCCTGCAGGTATCGGAACAGCTCGCTGTCACTGGACAGCACCAGGGTGGTATTTTGTGACAATACGGCACTATAGGCCTGCAGGCTGCGGGTGAAGGCATAGAAGGCGGCCGCATCAGCGCTCTGATTGTAGGCCTGCGCGTAAATCAATGCGGCACGGGCATCGGCCAGCCCTCGAATCTCCTCTACCTGGCGGTAGGCTTCAGACTGAATCCGATCCAGTTCCCGCACCCGGTCACCCCGGATACGGGCTGCTGCACCATTACCCTCGGAGATGAAGCGCTCGGCAATCTGGCGTCGCTCACTGACCATTCGCTCATATATTTTGGGCCGCACACTTTCGTTGTAGTTGATACGTTTAAAGCGGATGTCGAGCAGGGCTATCCCAAAAACCTGAACTTTTTCAGCGGCGGCAGCGAAAATTTCGCTTTCCACCTGACGACGACCTTTGGCAATCGGCACCAGGCTACCAGTATCGGCCTGAGATACTCCTGTCAGACGCACATCACGCAGTGGCACTCGGTCCTTGCTGGTACGGATAATTTCGATCAGTCGATGTTTCGCCACAGCATTACGGGTTTCACTGCCCAGGATATCATCCAACCGAGAGCGGGCGCTGCGTTCGTCACGTAACCGTAGAAAGTACTGCAATGGGTCAATAATACGCCAGCGGGCAAACAGATCTACCGAGATATAGAGCTTATCCTGGGTTGGCATATCCGAGGGGGGGCCATCCCATTCCAGCACTCGCCGATCAATCCTGTTAACCTTCTGAATGAAGGGCAGTTTGAATTTCAACCCCGCCTGAGTCACAGGTGAGCCCACGGGTTTACCGAACTGAGTAATGATGACCTGTTCTACCTCGTTGACGGTATAGAGAGAACTGGCGACCAGATACAATACCAGTATGGCCAGCACCAGCAGGCGACTCCATTTCAGCACATTCATGGGGCCTCCTCGACGGGGCTCAGGTTCAACAAAGGCAGAATGCCGCCCGCCTGTGGATCAACGATCACCTTCGCTCTGATTCCGGGTAACACAGCCTGCAAGGTTTCGATGTAGATACGACGACGAGTCACCTCCGGTGCTGTCAGGTAAGCTGCCAGTAGCGCGTTAAAACGGGCAGCATCACCTTCAGATTCGTTAACACGTTTGAGTCGATACCCGTCCGCTTCACGAATGCGCTGATCTTTCTCACCCAATGCCAGCGGGATCACACGGTTATAGTCACGCCGTGCTTCATTAATCAGTTTTTCCTTCTCCTGTTTCGCCTGGTTCACCTCATTAAAGGATTCCTGCACGGGCAGTGGTGGGTTGATGTTTTTCAGCTGCACCTGATCAATACTGATGCCCATAACATAGCGCGTAGCAAGCTGCTGCATTCCGGCCAGTGCTTCGCTCTCGATCTCCTGCCGTCCGACGGTGATCACCTCGTCGACAGTACGGTCGCCCACCACTTCGCGCATCACCGACTCAGACACATAACGCAAGGTCTGCGCCGGTTCTCGCACCTCAAACAGAAAACGTACCGGGTCAGCAATGCGGTACTGCACCACCCACTCCACCAACGCGGCGTTAAGGTCCCCTGTTACCATCTGTGTTTCCCGCCGCTGATCGGCCTGACGTGGGCTCTGATAACGATCGACTGCACCGGGGGTTGAGAAACCAAACTCCTGCTTCAACTGACGTTTAACCGGCACAATGGTGGCAATATCAACCCCCAGCGGTAGTTTGAAGTGCAATCCGGGCGGCACCTGGTACACGTATTTGCCAAAGCGCTGTACCACTGCAACTGAGTCACTGGGTACGGTGTAGTAAGCCGTCCATATACCTGCAATACAAAGCAACAATAACAGCCCCATAAGGATGCTAAAGCCACTGGGCGGCGTGCCCTGGTAGCCCTCTAACCAGCGGCCCGAAGCACCACCGTCATGCGATCCTGATCGGCTCATGCCCAGCCAGACATTGTTCTGATCTCTTCCACCACGTGTCGACATAATATGAAGCCTCTGAACCGGGTTCCCCGATTAACCATCAGCAGACATGCCGCCAAGCATCATCCAGCAGGCAGCCTGCACTCAGACCTATACTGCCCACCCTTCACTGAACAGTCGGTACGTTAGCGAACAGAGCTGAATAGTCATCAAGTACACCGGCTTGCAAAATCAGCAACCAGCCACTGTAATGTCCAGAATGGTCAAACTCGGAAATGGGGCGCACGCCCCCTTACTGGAGATACAGATGCCCGTCTCACCACTCAGCAATCATCTTCTGGCAGTACTACCGGCCCATGTTCAGCAACGGCTGTTCCCCCACCTCACCCCTGTTGAGCTACCATTGGGGCACGTGCTGTATGAGTCAGGTGAACGCCAGCATCAGTTGTACTTTCCCACCAATTCCATCGTCTCGCTGCTTTATGTAATGGAGAATGGGGCCTCGGCGGAAATCTCAGTTGTCGGCAATGAAGGGCTGGTCGGCGTCAGCCTGTTTATGGGGGGAGGCAGCACGCCCAGTCGTGCGCTGGTACAAAGTGCGGGCTCCGCTTTGACGCTATCTGCACAACACCTGAAACCCGAATTTGATCGTCACAGTGAGTTGCTACAGCTGGTATTGCGCTACACCCAGGCGCTCATCACTCAGATGTCTCAAACTGCGGTGTGCAATCGCCACCACAGTATTGATCAGCAGTTATGTCGCTGGCTATTACTATCGCTGGACCGCCTGCCCAGCAACCAGCTGGTTATGACCCAGGAACTAATCGCCAATATGCTCGGCGTGCGCCGCGAAGGCGTCACCGAAGCGGCGGGAAAACTGCAGAAGCTGGGGATCATTGAATACCACCGGGGCCATATCAGCGTGCTGGATCGTGCGCAACTGGAAGCACGTTGCTGTGAATGCTATGCCGTGGTCAAAGATGAATCGGATCGGCTGCTCAACTGGGTGCCCTGACTGCAACACCCACGAAAATGTGTACACGGGTATAGCTGCGCAACTGCGCCGTAATCCAAAGTAAGATATCAAGCATACAGAAACACAGTAGGAAGCTATCGCTAAGCCCAACAGATATAGGAGCATATCTGTTGGGTAGCACGACAGTTACTGGACGGTGCTGCCTATCTGCTGTGAGTTTTATTTCCTATCCTGCGGTTTCACACGTGGGCCATCATTATCACGCGGCCTGTCACGTGGACCATCCTTTTCTGACATTGCCCTGGTGGCAGCATCTTCCGGCTGCTCCGGTTGCTGAACCTGCTCATCGGCAGGCTTGGGATCTGTGGCAGTCGGTGTATCGGTTCTCTGTTTATGTGACTTGCTCATATCAACCTCTGAGTTACCCGACGACACGCACAATTGCGAGTTACCGGAGTCATCATAGTGTGGCCAGGCAACTCAGTTGTCCGTTCGCTAACGCACCTTACGACAAAAATTTAAACCGCCTATGCAAATCATGGAAAATAGCCACACCGACACAAAAAGCCGAAAAAACCTTTTAATTACAATAAACTATATCATAGTGGAAGATTCCTATTGGGGAACAACACATCATCCACCGACTGCGCTCTTCAGAAACTGTGGCAATCAAACCAGTCCAGAATGTCTTTAGGTCCATGAACCCACCAGGATGTCAGCGGTTTCGTTTTATCGACTGACTCTGGAGCTATCTGTTTCCTGTCAAATACCTCCGCATAGACGAAGTTGTCTATGTCTCTCCTCAGATGCTGCAGTGCGAAGTTAACCAGCAGCTTGCGCTCCTTTTGCTTTGTCTGACGCGGGTAACGTGGGGCCAACCCTAGCAGCCGGTGACTACTTTCCAGCTCTGTACTGATGTAGTGGTCAACTAATTCCGGACAGTAAATTAAGTTGATCCTCAGCCTTCGCAGGGGATAACCCCTGGTTATGGCTATGCGGACGTTGCTGGTTGTAGTAATCCATCATGTAATAGCTGATATCTTTTTGCGCTTCACTGATTGATGCATAGCCGTTCCCTGGTATCCATTCGGTTTTCAGGCTCCGGAAGAAGCGCTCCATCGGTGCGTTGTCCCAACAGTTTCCGCGCCGGCTCATGCTCTGCACAATTCGGTAACGCCAAAGACGCTGTCTGAACTTTCGGCTGCCGTACTGACTGCCCTGGTCGCTGTGAAACAGGAGTCCTTGCGGCTTTCCTCGCTGCTCAAACGCCATATCAAGCGCTTTGATTACCAGCTCAGCATCAGCCCGGGCAGAAAGCGCCCAACCCACGATACGGCGGCTATACAGGTCCAGTACTGTTGCCAGATAGCTCCAGCCTGTTCCGGTCCATATATAGGTAATATCGCCACACCAGACACTGTCCGGCATCTCGACATCGAACTGCCTATCCAGCTGGTTCGGGATATCCGGGCGTTCTTCAGGCGCAGGCTTGTAGCGGTGTTTCCCGGGCTGTTTACAGACCAGATCTGCTTCTGACATCAACGCGCGTACCTTGTAGCGACCAATATCGTACCCTGCATTTCTCATCATATTCATGAGCATGCGGCTTCCAGCCGACCCACGGCTGGCGTTAAACAACCGGATAATTTCACTGCGCAACTGCATACGCTCCGTATCGATGGTACGACACTGTTTCCGATGATCGTAAAAACTGGATGTGGCAATGTCGAACGCTGAACAGACCAGATCAACAGGCTCATGCTCTCTCAATCGGTCTATCAGCGAATACGTTTGTGTTCGTCCGACATCAAGAGAGCGGTAGCCTTTTTTAGAATTTCCTTTTCTCGCTCCAGCCGGTTAACACGCGCTTCCAGTTCCTGGATGCGTTGCTGCTCGGGGGTAAGCGCTTTGGAGTCAGGGGTCTTGCCTGTGCATTCCTGTTCCAGCTGTGCAACCCAGCGACGCAAGGCGGTGGGTCCAACACCGACAGCCTGGCAGGCTTCGGATACGGAGTAGCCCTGATCAAGCACGAGACTGGCGGCTTCAACTTTGAACTCAGGGCTGAATGTTCGGCGTTTTGTTGTCATGGACACATCTCCTTCGAGTGGCACTGTACCACCTCAAAATGGTGTCCGGGATTATTGGACCACTACACCTCCAGATCAGTGGAAGATGCGGATGCAGGATTGGCTGACAGGGTGCGGATGCGCTCGTTGGTGAATTTGAATTTCTTATCCATATCGACCTCCATGAATAGCTATTCACGGATTTCATATATGTCTGAAACCGGGGTTGATTCGGTAACAGCCGGTGTCCGGTACCGGAGAAGACCGGAGACGGACCAGAAACTGCTGTAGCCCTGAAGCAAAACTTGATGGGTTAGCGATGCTGAAGATATAGAGAAAAATCCTGAGAAGTAGCAGGAAGTACGACGGTGTAGGATGTCATGACGCACAGATATTGCGCAGACGGTGGACCGGGGATGGACCGGGGCGTGAATTTCAGGCACAAAAAAAGCGGCAACCTTTCGGCTCCGCTTTCTTTTGCAGCCCCTGTATTACAAGGCTTCTACGCTGATCATCACAGGGATGATCAAATGCTGGTACCAGTGGCCGGACTCGAACCGGCACGCCGTGAGGCAACGGATTTTGAATCCGTCATGTCTACCAATTCCATCACACTGGCAGCTCGTAGGGGGCGTATTATAGGCCCTATTTACGTGCCGTCAATGGTGAATGTTACACAATTGGCAAAACAGGGGACTCTCCCCTTTTAATGGCATATTCGCTGGCTAAATCCTACTCAGTCAGAAGTCGGCCCGGCGGGGTCGGTAGCATCTTCAGAAGCCCGGTCCAGCTGGCCGATATCCAGTACCGGCGCGGCATCCAGGTGTTGCGCGTTGAGCATGTAGGCAACACGCTCCAGGCTGGCAACAATCATTGACTGCTCCCAGGGTTGCATATCCTCAAAATGACGGACAAACAGCTCCTGCCGGGTGGCGGGCGCGCCTTTCATCAGCTCAATGCCCTCATCGGTCAGGCTGATCCAGACTTTGCGCTTATCTTCAGAGCCTCGCTCACGCAGTACCAGTTTTTTCTTCTCCAGCCGGTCAAGGATGCTGGTGACGGTTGCCTGAGTCAGCACCACCTCTTTTGACAGCTCGCCCGGCGTCATCTGGCCGATCTCGCGCAGAGTCTGCATCACAATCAGCTGGGGCAGTGTCAGGCCGATCAGACGACTGATCTCCTTATCCTGCATATCGGTAGAGCGGATGATCTGTCGCAACAGCACCAGCGATTTCTGACTCTCATTC
>Ga0193958_1000553_pt1 | contig 13443 bp, 9 predicted proteins | sample FB_1_MG_FD_140320 | JGI IMG/M metagenome (GOLD analysis project Ga0193958, IMG submission 140320) | Microbial mat bacterial communities from the Broadkill River, Lewes, Delaware, United States - FB_1_MG | ecosystem: Environmental > Aquatic > Freshwater > River > Microbial mats | place: USA...
ATGTTATCCGCTCACTTAAAATATTTCGTATATTAAGTGAGCGTTACAGAAATAGACGTAAACGTTTTGCTCTTCGATTTAACCTTATTGCTGCTTTATATAATTTTCAAATTAGATAGCCATTTACTTTTGAAAGAGGTCTATTGTATAAAAATTAAGCTGTAGTCGAAAATTTTGGTAGCCAAGCCTTTAAGGTAAGGCTATCAAAATGGTGCTTATCAACTTAATACTGTTATCGTAAAATTTACGATTCAACAGTTGTTTTTACATCCATTAATATTTGTTTTAGTTCAGGGATGCAAGAACCACAGTTTGTCCCTGCTTTGAGTAACTCCCCAATCTCAACAACAGAACTTAGATTATTCTGTTGAATAGCGTCTACAATTTTAGCTTTGCCAACCCCAAAACAGGAACAAATCGTTTTATCTGCTGTTTTATTTGGATCAATACTTGTTCCAATTAATAAGCCTAAACGTTGACTAAATGTGATGTATGATGTGGAAAATAAAGCTTCCGCAGCAGTATTATCAGGGCTGGCTTGTGTATTGATAAATAGACATTGCTGCAACTGCTCTTCAGCAAATAATGCTCCACGGTAATCATGCAAACTAGGATCTTTATAACTGATCGCCTCGGCAAACTGTGCCCAATGTGACCAATTATCAACAGCTTTATCCCCTGCAATCACATACCGCCATCCGTAGGCAGTTTTAGTCTTTGTCCAATATAATAAATCTTGGCAATCAATGGGATCACGGGTTAATAAAATGCCTTGCCATACGGGCGCAACAGCCTCAATATTGACAGCAGTATATTTTAAGGCAGGCTGTCCAGAATAGGGATCAACAATAGGCGCAACAAGACTATTGACCCCTGCTTGATGGCTAAACTGGGCATTCCAATGCATGGGAATAAATACAGTTCCCCGCGTTTGAGAGCGATCATATACTGCTTTTACAATCACTTCTCCTTGTTTACTTTGTACGCGCACTAACTGCCCTTCATGAATATGTTGAGAGCTGGCATCATCTGGGTTAAGCGTAATAAATGGCTCTTCAATATGACGACTTAAACGCGCTACATAACCTGTGCGGGTCATAGTATGCCATTGATCACGGATACGCCCTGTATTTAAAATAAAGGGATAAGTTGCGCGTAAAGATTCAGCGGGTAATGTTGGTAATGCTGTACTGATAAACTGTGCTTTACCACTGGTGGTTGAAAAACGCCCCTTATCAAATAAACGTTTTCCCCCCCATTGTGTGGGCGGTAAGACATCATAGTCTTTGGCATTTAACTCTGAAAACTCAGTTAAATCAAAACGACGTTTGCCTTGATTTTCATATAGTGATAATTGTGCATGTTCACGGAAAATATCCGCTGCACATTGGTAATTAAAGGAAGTCGTAAATCCTAGGCGTTTAGCCACTTCACTGATCATCCACCAATCTGATTTGGCTTCCCCTGTTGCAGGTAAAAATGCCCGTTGGCGGGAAATGCGCCGCTCTGAATTAGTGACCGTACCGTCTTTTTCTCCCCACGGTAGGGCGGGAAGTTTAACATGAGCATAAGCACTGGTATCCGTCTCTTGCATACAGTCAGCAACAACGACTAGCTCACATTGTTGTAAGGCGTGTTTGATTTGTTCACTATCAGGCAAGCTCACCACAGGATTTGTACCCAAAATCCACACTGCTTTAATTTTGCCTGTTTGCATAGCGGCAAACATATCCACCGCTTTAAGACCTGCTTGCTTAACCATATTTGGGGCTTGCCAAAAGCTTGCCACTTCTTCCACATCTTCAGGGGTATAAGCACGATGGGCAGCAAGTTGATTAGCTAATCCCCCCACTTCACGTCCCCCCATGGCATTGGGTTGCCCTGTGATAGAAAATGCCCCCGCCCCTTCTTTGGCAATACGTCCTGTTGCTAGATGGCAATTAATAATACTGTTCACTTTATCTGTACCACTGACAGATTGATTGACCCCTTGAGAAAATAAACTCAAGGTTTTTTCTGTGTTGGCAAAAAATTGATAAAATTCACGTACTTCAATTTCAGAAATACCACAGTGTAATGCAACGTCTGCAATACTGAGTTGCTGTGTACTCAGTTGTATTAAGGTATCATCAAACCCTTCTGTGTTAGCAGAGATATAATTATAATCAACACGATTACTTTCAACTAAGTACTGTAATAAGCCATTAAATAAGTACACATCGCTGTCAGCCCGTACCTGTAAATGCATATCAGCGATATCACAACTTACTGTACGCCGTGGATCAATCACGATCACTTTCATGTCAGGGCGTTGCTGTTTTGCTGCACTTAAACGCTGGTATAAAACAGGGTGGCACCATGCTAAGTTGCTACCGATTAAAATAACACAATCAGCAAGTTCTAAATCTTCATAACAGTTTGCCACGCCATCTTCACCAAAGGCGCGTACATGCCCTGCAACACTAGAAGACATACACAAACGTGAATTGGTATCCATATGTGGCGTACCAACAAAGCCTTTGGCAAATTTATTCACCACATAATAATCTTCAGTTAATAACTGTCCTGAAGCATAAAAAGCGATAGATTCGCGCCCATAACGATTAATAATGGCTTGTAAATGGGCACTGATATAATCAAGGGCTTGTTCCCATGAGCTACGTTTGCCTTGAATTTCTGGGGCAAGTAACCTCCCCATTGGGTGCAAAGTTTCCCCTAAAGCAGCTCCTTTAACACATAACCGCCCTAAATTAGCAGGGTGTTCTTTATCCCCAATAATTTTAATTTCTGAGGTATGTTTATCTTGATTAACTGTCACACCGCAGCCAACGCCACAGTAGGGACAGGTGCTGCGAATGCTGTCCATATTTATACCTCAGCAACAATAGGAATCGTATTAACATCCGCAGGGGCAGGAATAAGATCCACATAAATCTCCCCTTCATCAGTGATTTTCACTGCATAATGACTGCTACAGCCTTCATCAGGGGCAATCGCTTCTCCTGTGCTAAGCTTAATCCGCCAGTTGTGTAATGGGCAGGTAACACTGTGTCCTGAGACGATACCTTGAGATAATTTTCCCTTTTTGTGTGGGCAACTGTCAGCAATGGCAAAAATTTTATCATCACTGGTGCGAAATACAGCAATATCGCCCTCAGCAGCTTTAATGACGCGTGCACTTAAAGGCATGATGTCGCTGATATATCCTACTTTAACCCAACTAGCCATTACACTGTCTCCTCAACTTCACTGACTAACTCTTGTTTCAGTGGCGTAAACTCATAAGCATGTTTACCCTCTGTAGCACGTTCTTTCCACGGGTCAATCTGGGCAAAACTCTGTGAAAAGAGGAAACGTTCTTTTAGATGCTGGCGACGGGTTTTACTATTATCGCCTTCTAATAAATGTGCTTTAATGGTGTCCAGTCCAACACGCTCTACCCACGGTGCAGTACGTTCTAAATAAAAAGCATCTTCACGGTAATATTGTAAGAAAGCAGCACAATACTCCATGACTTCGTCTACTGTGCTAACCTTACAAAGTAAGTCTGTACTGCGAAGATGAATTCCTGCATTACCACCTATATGTAATTCCCACCCTGAGTCGACCGCAATCACACCAAAATCTTTAATGGTGGCTTCAGCACAGTTACGTGGGCACCCTGAGACCGCCATTTTAAATTTATGTGGTGTCCATGTGCCCCATGTCATTTTCTCCAATTCAACGCCTAAATCCATAGAGCGTTGAGTCCCAAAGCGACACCATTCTTGTCCGACACAGGTTTTCACTGTACGCAATGATTTACCGTAAGCATGTCCTGAAATCATGCCTGCTTTATTGAGGTCATGCCATACAGCAGGCAAATCTTCTTTAACAACCCCTAATAAATCAATCCGTTGCCCCCCTGTGACTTTCACAGTAGGAATATCGTATTTATCCACCACATTTGCAATGGCGCGTAATTCATCGGCATTGGTTAAGCCCCCCCACATCCGAGGTACCACGGAGTAAGTTCCATCTTTTTGGATATTGGCGTGTACACGTTCGTTAATAAAACGTGATTGGTAATCATCAAGACCTTGTTCAGGAAAACTACTGATAACATAATAATTTAAGGCAGGGCGGCATTTTATACAGCCCTCACCGCGCCAGTTTAAAACATCACGTACCATTTCAACACTGGTTAAATGGCGTTCACGGATGGCTTGTTTTATTTCAGCATGGTTTAAATCAGTACATTCACACAAGGTTTCTTTTTTATCACTGACATAACTCTCACCCAAGGTATCGGCAAGGACTTGCTCTACTAAAGGTGAACAAGAACCGCATGAGCTAGAGGCTTTAGTATGGGCACGTACCCCATTTAGGTCTGTTAAATTATGTTGGGTAATCGCTTGAACAATATCGCCTTTACACACTCCGTTACAGCCACATATTTCTGCATCATCAGGTAAAGAAGCGGTATTATTGGCACCTGCACCTGCTCCGTCAACATTAATAAAAGCTTGACCAAACACAAGACGTTCACGATATTCACTAATATCTTCGGCTGATTTCATTAACTGAAAATACCATGCCCCATCTTCGGTATCACCATATAATACAACCCCTTGGATAGTGTTATTTTGAATGACTAGTTTTTTATAAATCCCCTGTTCAGGATCTTTAAAAATAATCTCTTCCGTTTGATCATTACCTTGGAAATTACCTGCAGAAAACAAGTTAATACCTGTGACTTTTAACTTCGTAGATGTGACAGATCCTGTATATTCGGCTGTTTCATCGCCTGCAAGATGACGTGCACAAACCTTGGCTTGATCAAATAATGGGGCGACTAAACCGTAAGTCATACCATTATGTTGTACACATTCACCCACTGAATAAATTAAGGGGTCAGAAGTTTGTAAACTATCTCCTACCATAATGCCGCGTTCACAGAGTAGTTCACTGTCTTGAGCCAGTTGAATGCTAGGGCGAATCCCTACAGCCATCACCACTAAATCAGCATTAAGTTCTGTGCCATCTTTAAAGCGTACCCCTGTAACATCAGTCTCTCCAAGGATGGCCTCTGTTTGGGCAGAAAGGCAGAACTGTAAGCCTTTTTTCTCTAAAGCTTGCTGTAATAATAAAGCAGCAGGTTTATCTAATTGACGCTCTAATAAGCTATCCATTAAATGCACAACTGTCACCTGCATGCCTTGTTTTAATAAACCATTAGCAGCTTCTAATCCTAATAAACCTCCGCCAATTACAACAGCATGTCCTTGACCTGCTGCCTTAGTAATCATGGCATTTACATCACTGATATCACGGAAAGTCACGACACTAGGTAAATCTACCCCTGGAATAGGTAAGATAAAAGGCTGTGATCCTGTGGCAATCAGTAATTTATCATAAGCAAAACTTTGTCCACTCGTGGTATGAATATGTTGAGCGGTACGATCAATTTGTGAGACCCATTCGCCAATATGTAAATCAATCCCCTTTTCGGCATACCATGCTTTATCATTAATGATAATGTCATCAAATTCTTGTTCCCCTGCTAACACAGGAGACAACATAATACGGTTGTAATTAACTTGAGGTTCTGCGCCTAATACGGTGATGTCATACTTATTTGGAGCCAGTTTTAATAACTCTTCCACCGCACGGACACCTGCCATGCCATTACCGATACATACGAGTTTTTCTTTCATGATCTATTCCTCGACTACGCTGCAGCAACGTGTTTTTGACGTTCGTATAAGAAGTGTAAAACTTCAGAACGACAACGGTGATATTCTGCATTATCTGTCATGGCTAATCGTTCCCGTGGACGGGGTAAAGCAACATTTAAAATTTCACCTACAGTAGCAGACGGCCCATTACTCATCATCACAATACGATCAGATAGCAAAACCGCTTCATCCACATCATGAGTAATCATAATCACCGTATTTTTTAAGCGACTGTGAATTTCCATCACTGAATCTTGTAAATGGGCACGGGTTAAGGCATCTAACGCCCCAAAAGGTTCATCCATCAATAACACCTTAGGCTCCATAGCTAAGGCGCGAGCAATCCCGACACGTTGCTTCATCCCCCCTGATATTTCATGCGGATATTTATCTAAAGCATGAGTCATATGTACCAGCTCTAAGGTTTCCTTTGTCCACTCATCCCGTTCTTCTTTGTTCTTGGTTTTAGCAAAAACTTTATCCACCCCAAGCCGTACATTTTCACACACGGTTAACCACGGTAATAAAGAATGGTTTTGAAACACTACGGCTCGATCAGGGCCCGGTTTATTGACTTCTTTATTTTCCAGTAATACCCCACCTGAACTGGCTTCTAATAAACCTGCAACAATATTTAATACCGTGGATTTACCACACCCTGAATGCCCGATAAGACTGATAAATTCACCTTTTGCAACCCGTAAGTTAACATCAGATAAGGCTTGAAACACACCATTTGGGGTGTCGAAATTCATGTCTACATTTTCTAAACTTAAATATGGTTTTGCTTTCATGATCTTTATTCCCTTACTGCGGGTAGCTAAAGCGGTTTTGTATCCACTGCATCACGCTTTCTAGCGTAATACCAACAACACCAATCACACCGATGGCAACAATAATGCTATTTACGTTTAAGTTGTTCCATTCATCCCAAATGTAGAACCCAATTCCAATTCCCCCTGTCAGCATCTCAGCTGCGACAATCACCATCCATGCAATACTCAGTGATAAACGCATCCCTGTAATAATATGCGGTAAGGTAGCGGGTAATAAGATTTTACGTGTTATTTCAAAAGTACCCAGTTGTAAAACTTTGGCAACATTCATGTAATCTTTTGGAATCGTACGCACCCCAGTAAATGTATTGATAATTACAGGCCAAATACTGGTGATAAAAATCACGAAGATGGCGGAGGGGTTAACTGCTTTAAACAGTAATAAACCAATTGGTAACCATGCTAACGGACTTACAGGGCGTAATATTTGAATTAACGGTGACCATGCACGCTCAAACACAGGGCTGACCCCCATGATAAACCCAACAGGAATCCCCACTAATACCGCTAAAGCAAACCCTGATAATACCCGCCCTAGCGAATAAGCCACTTGCCAACCGATTCCCATATCATTTGGCCCTTCACTGTAGAAAGGGTCAGAGAAAATTTCGACAGCAGCCTCCCATGTTTCACTGGGGGCAGGGATTTCACTAGAAACTTGGGCATGAATAAAGCTCCAAATTCCTAGTACAATTAAAAAAGTAATCATTGGGAGTAACAGAGCACGCGCCAAATTATTGCCTTTTTCTCCCCAATTACGTAAACGTTGCGCCGCCTCTGTGTGGCGTGTATCAATCACAGGTTTTACAAACACCAATTTCATTTTTTCTGTTTCCGCTGTTTTTTCTATCACAGCAGTACCAGAATTTAACTCCTCAACATCAGCATCAGGAGCCAGTGCTGTAGCAGAACTACCCATTGAGTTTCTCCAATTCATCAAGTGATACTTTGATATTGTGAATATCAAACCCACGTATATATTCCACTAATTTATTAGGGTCGTAGGTTTTGCCATCAAAAAAGATATCACGTCCCATTGCAATCGGTGCAGTGGCTTCAGACAATACCCACGGCTCGGCATGTGTGCCTTCTGTTTTAAAGTCGATAGTTGGGTAATCCATCCCTAAAGCTTTTGCCGCATCACGGTAAATATCAGGGCGGTAAACTTCTGCAATGGTTTTCTTAATATCCAAGGCTTTATCAATTTGTCCCCAGCGAATCATTTGAGTGATAAACCATTCACCATGTGATAGCCAAGGGAAAGTAGCGGCATAACGATGGAACACATTAAAATCAGCTAAGGGGCGAGGGTCTTCATTTTTACTGTATAAAAATGTCCCAGTCATCGACATTTTCACCACATCTAATGGCGCGTTAACATAAGAACGTTTAGAGATAATTTTTGCCACTTCTAAACGATTTTCAGGCTTATCCATCCATTTAGACGCTTCAAGTAGTGCCATTAATACCGCTTTGTGTGTATTCGGGTGTTTATCTGCCCACTCTTGGTTCACCCCAAATACTTTCTCAGGGTTGTTATTCCAGATTTCATAATTAGTAATTAAAGTACGTCCAATCCCCATCTTGACTGCACGCTCATTCCAAGGCTCTCCAACACAGTAGCCTGCAATATTATTTGCACGTAAATTAGCCACCATTTGTGGGGGTGGAATAACAATTAATCGTACATCTTGATCAGGGTTAATACCTGCGGATGCCATCCAATAACGTAACTCATAGTTATGCGTGGAAACAGGGAATACCATCGCAAAAGTCATCGGCGGCTTACCTGCGGCTTTATCTGCATCAATGACTTTCTTTAATGCACGTGCTGTTAAAGGACGTTCATTCATTGCCGCAGGGTCAGCTTCAACCATGCGCTCATATAAGGCGTTACTAACTGTAATTGCGTTCCCGTTTAAGTCCATGCTAAATGCAGTAATGGTTGGCTTTTTAATTGCGCCGACACCCAAACTCGCCGCAATTGGCATACCTGCCAACATGTGCCCGCCATCTAATGCACCAATGGCAACTTTGTCACGAATATTTGCCCAAGAAGCTTCTTTTAAGACATCTACTTCTAAACCATATTTTTTAAAAAAGCCTTTTTTCTCTGCAATCACTAACGGTGCGCAATCAGTCAAGGGGATAAAACCAAATTTTAGTTTTGTTTTTTCCAAACCTTCAGTTCCTCCTGCGTACACTTGAGTAGGATGAATAATTTGTTGACCTGCAACAAGCCCAGCACTGCCAGCAAGACCTAATTTAATAAAATCACGACGGTTAATATCACTCATGTTCACGATCCTTGAAAAATTTTGTGCAAAAAAAAACGCCTACCAATGCCCAAACAGGAGGTGTTTGGGTATGTGATAGACGCCATTGTCTAAATGGTAAGATCAACACTGATCAAACCGTACCAATTTAATATGTCAATGATGACACTTTTTGCAATAACTAACTAAAATTCTGTTTTAAATCAGTAGTTTTGAAATACTGATCACATGTTCTGCAATGTCTGCAATTTTCATGTGTTTATCCATTGCCATTTTACGTAAGCAATGATAAGCCTGTTCTTCATTCATGCCTTTTTGCTGCATGAGTATGCCTTTGGCACGTTCGATGGATTTACGCTCCACCAACTGGGTTTCAGCTTTTTGTAAGGCTTTACGCATTGCCTCGTATTCACGAAAGCGGGCAATTGCCACCTCTAAAATAGACTGTATGCGTACTTGGCTGAGACTATCGACAACGTATGCACTAACCCCTGCATGAATTGCCGCGCTAATCATCTTTTGGCTATTATCTTCAGAAAGCATCACCACAGGTTTTGGGTGAGTTTCTTTTAATGCCCCAAGATTTTCTAATGTATCCCTATCAGGTGATGCTAAATCAATTAAAATTACATCAACATCTAATGACTGTAAGGTATCAAATAAAGTATGACTACTGTGAATGACGGTTACGACATCGTAACCCGCATCCTCTAAAGCTTGTTGTAGCAATGCCCCACGACCACGATTTTTATCAACTAACATGACTCGTAACATTGTGACATCCCAACAACTAAACTTAACTAAACTATGCAACGTTGCATAGACAAGCTAAATATAGCAAAGGTCGTGCCACACTAGCGTTTTTCAGTTAAAACACACTAGAAACAATTAGATATAAAAATAAAAGGGCGGTTTAAAATGGGAAAGCCATGCTCTTTTTTGGTGAAACCCCTGTGTTTTGATGCACTGCAATAGTGCAGCCTTATAAAAAAATAAATCAAAACACTGTGCCATAATATCCTTAGTTAAATAACTTGAAAAATAACTTATTTATAACCATATAAACAATATATTTTATATAATATATGTCCTATTTATAAATGCTGTATTACATTACACTATAGACCTTACATAATTACTTTATAGGCGATAAGTTAAGGTAATGACTTTACAAATAAAGTATTTATGATAATTAATACAACTTTTGTATAGAGTGTGAGCTATTAATGGGAGAGAGAAATTAATTATAGGTAAAGCAACTATTAAGCTTTATCTTCTTCCTTAATATAACAAAACAGCAAATCTCTTTATAAGCTAACTTATCCATTAAAAATCACCAAATATCTTTAAGACAAGGAGTTTTTATGTCTGATACAAACGATTCAAATAATGACATCACCCCTGAGCCTAGCCCGTCAAATAAAGCGGAAGCAGCTGAAACAAAAGAAACCCAAACCACCAAGACTGCCGAAACAGCGGAACCTAAAAAAGGGGTAAAAAAGTTTACCCATCTTTATCACCCTAACACAATCAAGGAAAAAGGCTTGTATTGGGGGATGGGATTAATATTTGGGACATTATTTGTTATTGGCTACTTAGTTTCTGTGTATTGGAGTATTGAGCCTGATGGTTTTAATGTACAAGTTGAAGCAGAAAAAGCGGCAAAAGAAAACAAGCAACAATTGGTAACAGGTTATATCACCACTTATACCTTAATCCACTTAACCGAAACCCTGTTAAATAAAAATGGAGGCTACTTAAGTAATGATAAATTACCGCCTTCTTTATTTATGGATAACATGCCTAGTTGGGAATTTGGTGCCTTAAAACAGATTCGTGATTTCTCTAAAACACTACGTAATGATATCAGTCGTTCTCGTACACAATCGGTAGAAGATAAAGATTTAGCTCGTGCTGAGCCTGAATTTAATATCAGTCATACCTCATGGATGCTTCCTTCTGCAGAGAAAAAATACACTAAGGGTGTGGAGTTAATAGATAGTTATTTAACACGTTTATCTGATCCAACCATTCAAGATGCACAATTTTTTGCTCGTGCAGATAATTTACGTGATTGGTTTAAAGTGGTTGAGAAACGTTTAGGAGATTTATCACAACAATTGAGTGCCAGTGTTGGTTCACGTCGTCTTAATACTGATTTAGGGGGAGACAGTGCAGCCCGTCAATCTACTTACAGTTCACAAGATGTAGATGTTAAAACACCATGGTTAGATGTGGATGATATTTTTTATGAAGCACGGGGTGCAAGTTGGGTATTAATTCACTTATTACGTGCAATTGAGATTGATTTCAAAACCGTATTGCAGAAGAAAAATGCATTAGTGAATTTACGTCAAATTATTCGTGAATTGGAAGCCACGCAAAAAACTATCTGGAGTCCAATGGTATTAAATGGTTCTGATTTTGGTTTATTTGCAAATCATTCTTTAGTGATGTCTTCTTATATTTCACGTGCTAACGCAGCCATTATTGATTTACGCGAATTATTAAGACAAGGGTAACCTGCTCATTTGTTGGGTACTGAGGCTGACACTCAGTACCCAACTATATCAATTAATTAGGCACTACTGTTATCCTAAATAAGTTTTTAGGACTATGCTCAATAGTATCAGCTTTCCTATTCACTATATTCCTCCCCCGATCCCCCCTCGTTACAACGCTCTGCGTCACTGCCATTAAGTTAAGGATTATCTAGTTCCAGCGCGGCGCGCGTGGAACCAGATAAAAGTTTCCCTACATTACATTTAAAAGCTTAAAAAAAAAGCTTCTTTTGTGTTACATTTTAATGATGAAATAAAAGAGGTTTTTAAGGAGAGTGTATGCGCTATTTGTATTTTTTATTATTCCTGTGTTCGCTGGGGCTGACAGTCCCTGCACAGGCGGCACGGCTGGCGTTGGTGATTGGTAATAATAATTATCAAGGTGAAGAAAATTATTTAGATGAGAAGCCTCTAAATGATGGTCAGGATGTTACCAAATTATTAAAAGAGGTTGGTTTTAAAGTTTTTTCTTTTTATGATTTGGATCATGAAAGTTTTGATTATCGTATTCGGCAGTTTAGTAATAAAATTAATGAAGGGGATGAGGTTGTTGTTTATTACTCAGGGCATGGGGCACAGCATCAAGGGGAAAATTATCTTATCCCCGTGGGAGCGATTAATCGGGTCAGTGCATTTGCTAGTTTAAAATATAAAGCGGTACATGTTAATTATTTGTTAGAGGCATTGGTGAGTAATCACCCCGCTGTTAGTATCGTGATTTTAGATGCTTGTCGTGATAATCCATTTAAAGGTTTGGTTAAAACTAAAGGTGGTAAGGCAACAGAGGGGCTTGCTAATCAACCTGCTCCGTCTGGGGTATTGTTGGCTTATGCGACAAAAAATAATCAAAAAGCCTTAGCAGGAGAGGGACGTAATAGCCCTTATGTAGAAGCTTTAAAACAGGAATTACCCCGTAAACAAAGTATTTTTGAGATGTTTACTAACGTTAGAAACAGAGTAAGTCAATCAACAGGAGGATTTCAAAATCCAAGCTTTTATTCTGAGTTAAATACCAGTTTTTGTTTTGGGGGCTGTGGTGTAGCGTCTACTGTGGTGCCGACAGTGACGACTATGCCAGTAGGGCATGTATTTCAAGATCGCTTAAAAGGGGGTGGATTTGCGCCAAAAATGGTGGTGATGCCTACAGGATCATTTAGGATGGGGGGTATTCAAGAGGGGCTAAAAGAGAGAACAAAACCTGTACATAAGGTGACCATTAATTATCCTTTTGCTATGGGACAATATGAAGTCACTTTTGATGATTATGATCGCTTTACGCAGGCAACAGGACGTAAAAAAGCCAGTGATATAGGCTGGGATAAAAATTATAATGATGAAAGTTGGGGGCGAGGACAACGTCCTGTTATTAATGTTAACTGGAATGATGCAAAAGCTTATACAACATGGTTAAGCCAACAGACAGGGTATCAATATCGTTTACCCAATGAAGCAGAATGGGAATATGCTGCACGCGCAGGCACAGAAACAAAATATGCTTTTGGTAATGATGAAAGCCAGCTAGGGCAATATGCTTGGTATGATGATAATTCAGGGAATAAAACACATCCTGTGGGACAAAAACGTCCTAATCAATGGGGATTATATGATATGTATGGCAATGTGTGGGAATGGGTAGAAGACAGTTGGCATGATAATTATAAAGGTGCGCCTATAGATGGGAGTGCTTGGATAAAAAACAGTGTTCAAAATAAAAAAGCCCTGCGTGGTGGTTCGTGGAGCTACAATTCGGCTTACTGTCGGGTGGCTGAGCGTTTCAACGATCGATCTGCTTACCGTGACCTCTATTACGGTTTTCGTGTTGTTCGTATTGTTTCGCCGAGAACTTAGCCCTGTTCTCTTTTGCACTCTTGGGGGTTTTCAAAGGGGGCTTCGCCCCCTTTGATTTTTTAAAAATGGGTTTTTATCTGGATCCCCTCGTTCCCGCGTGTCCTTACGCCACTGCCATTAAGTTAAGGATTAAAAGCAATACTTCAGTACTCTTTTAACAAAACTTAAACGATAATGAGCTCGCCGCTTTTTTCTTATTGGGTTA
>Ga0193958_1000554_pt1 | contig 13437 bp, 11 predicted proteins | sample FB_1_MG_FD_140320 | JGI IMG/M metagenome (GOLD analysis project Ga0193958, IMG submission 140320) | Microbial mat bacterial communities from the Broadkill River, Lewes, Delaware, United States - FB_1_MG | ecosystem: Environmental > Aquatic > Freshwater > River > Microbial mats | place: USA...
CTCCGCACCACAAAACTGACAATACAAAAAAGTATCGATAATTAATCAAATGCAAATGATGTATAATTATTGATCATAAGTTCATTAAATTGAGCCAGCGCAGAGTGAAGAAGCTTTTTATAAAAATTTATTCCGTGATTTTGCTAATTTTAGTGGCGATTAGTGGTCTGTTATGGACGCAATTTGAAAGTTACGATTTGCTGAAGGATACGGATAAAACGTCTGTAAAGATCGAGCACCTGGACGAAGTCTTAACAATGTCTTCCAGAATGGCAGCGTTTACTGGTGATGACTATTGGATAGCTCGCTACAACAACCATGTAGACATTCTTGATAAGCTACTAAAGGATGTTCAGTCTGATCCCAATATACTTAATGAAATTCGAATAATCAGTGACGCAAATAATGCGCTGGTAGCAATCGAACGTCAAGCAATTCAACTGGTCAGGAATCAGGACCTCAAAGAAGCACAAGATCTTTTATTCGATGCTACCTACCAAAGACATAAGAATGACTACACTGAAGGCATTAAGAGCATAGCTCAATATATCAATCAACGGGGTAATCAGAGTACTGAGCAGATCTCTGTTAACTTTCGTTATAGCTTCATCACGATCATCTTCATGTTCATTATTACCTCGTTATTTGGTATCTACATTATCAATACATTGAACAGTTACAATAACGCGCTGGAATGCATGACACATGAGCTAGATCAACTAGCCAAAACAGATGTGCTTACTGAGCTGCTCAACAGGCGATGCTGTGATGAGAGCCTGAATGAAAGCATCAGTATGTTCAAACGCTTCAAGCAGGGCTTTTGTGTGATTCTAGTAGATATAGATTTCTTTAAATCTATAAACGACAACTTTGGTCATGACGCAGGTGATGACGTTCTAAAAGAGTTCGCCAAACTACTGTCTTCATCGGTCAGAGAGGTGGATAAAGTATTCAGATGGGGTGGTGAGGAGTTTATTATTTTGATGCCTCATACGGATATTGAGAATGGATCAGCGCTTGCGGAAAGGTTACGTATAAAGATTGAAAATCATAATTTCCACTCTAATAATCCGCTTACAGCTAGTTTTGGTGTTACTGAATATCAAGGTGACCTGACAAAACATCTTTTCATCGAGCAAGCTGATAAAGCTTTATATAAAGCTAAGCAAAGAGGTAGAAATCAGGTAGTAACGTTTACTGGAGCACAGTGAATATATCCTTATTCCTAAAGGATAGACATGATACTCAATTATTAAATCTCTCCACCGGAGAGGGATCTACACCCCACCAACTCCGGCACTGTGACCAGCGGGTGAATACGCCCAGCAAACGACGTTTGCGTGCGTCTTTGGCTCGAACCCACGACTAATCTCCAAGAGAAGCTTTCAGAAAGTCGGCAAAAGCATCCCATGACTGTTCATCCGCAACTTGGTGATAGCGCGTAGATCCTAAAACAGTGAAGGCATGTGGAGCACCTGAATATACTTGAATTTCGTACGGCGTTTTTGATGCTTCCAATTCAACTGAAATTTGTGCTACATCTGTCATCGGTATTGCAGAGTCCGCGCCACCATGTGCGATAAGGATTGGCGTTTTTACTCCATCATAGCCCTGCCCCTGTGGGGTTTTAAGGCCTCCATGAAAAGTACTGTAGCCAACAACATTGTCAGCCTTTCCTGAACGGGCTAGTTCAAGTGTAGCGGCACCCCCAAAACAATACCCCATAACAACAGTTGGTTGAGTTCCTGATTTACGTGCTTCATTCAAGCCTCCCAGAATCAGAAAACGCATTCGCTCTCTGTTTTTGTATAACTTTCCTGTTTCAGCCTTTTTGGCACCGGTTTCAACTGGACGATTTCCTTTACCGTATAAGTCGACAGCAAAAACATCATATCCCATTAAAGCAAGCATCTCTGAACGCTTAATCTCATATTCGGTTAAGCCATCCCAGTCATGTATAACAAGCACTAAGCCTTTGGAAACACCCGATGCTTTAGCTGCATAACCTTCAAAAGTTTCACCACCAACCTGGTAATTCACGATTTCTCCAGCTTGAGAGAAAAACGGAATCAAAGCGAAAAGACCAACGGCTATGATAGATTTGCGCATTATTTTTATCCTTTTCAAACAGGCTATTTTCCAGCGTTCGTAACCTAGAACTCGCCACTCATACTTTACCCCGAGGCTCAGCGGCTACGATCCAAACATATTTGCCATTAAACATAGATTAATAACTGAAATTAGCAAAGGCATTTGGATTCTATGAAGTACGAACGATTCATATCCTCGACTGACCGCCGGAGGAGAAGTTTAAGGAAGTGAAAAAGTGGCGCGCCTGGAGGGAATTATTCACTGCGCTCACCCTACGGGCCATCGCAAGCTCCGTTGTCTCGCTTCGCTTGGCTCGCCCCCGCCCACAGGATCGGAAACCGGGCACAGAGGGCCCTGTAAGCCGCTCTAAGCAACGACATCCACACCTCATCATACTTAGCCGTTACTACTGAATTCCGGTGGAGAAGCGGTCACAGTGATTTATCGTGCGGCACTGTGACCAGTGTGTGGCGACAACAGCGGACAAGACATGATTCAAGTCACTACTTAAGGATTAACAATCCCTCACCTATCAATACGAGTCGGTGTATGAGCTATGCTGCATTGAGGAGTAGCTTTCTGGAAATCCAAGAGATGCACAACAATACCCTTAATGACCCTTATCTCATGGCAGAGATTGTAGATACTATTCGAGACCCGTTACTGGTTCTCGATGACGCTCTGCGGGTTGTGTATGCAAGTAGAAATTTCTATGAAACATTTCACGTCACTGAAGAACAAACAATTGATCAATACATATATAAACTGGGTAATGAACAATGGAATATTCCGGATTTCATAAATCTTCTGCACGAAATATTACCAAAGCAGGCGTGTATAGAAGAATATGAGATTCGGCATGAATTTCCCAGTATTGGAAAAAAAGTGATGCTGTTGAATGCCAGAAGAGTTATTTCACCAAATTATTCAACGCTTAAAATTCTTCTCATAATAGAAGACATCACAGAAAAGCAGGCCTTAAAAGACAAACTTGTTGAAATGGCAACAACTGACCAGCTAACAGGCCTTTACAATAGGTATAAGTTTTATGACGTTTTAGATGATCGAATCCGAATATCTGAGCGTAGCCATCAAACTGTGGCATTGCTTAGCCTAGACTTAGATTTCTTTAAAGTAGTGAATGACACCTTTGGGCATAAGGTTGGTGATGAGCTGCTTAAGGTGGTAGCGAGTCGAATTTTTACTTGTATCAGAGCCACCGACACTCCTGCCAGATTAGGCGGCGATGAATTTTCAATCATCGTTTTTAACCCACATAGCCTTGATGAACTCAAACTACTGATTCAGCGAATCATTGATCATGTTTCCGCACCTGTTGTTATTCAAGGTGCAGAAGTCAAGGTTGGTGTATGTATAGGAGTAAGTCTTTTACCGTCACATACGACCAGTAAGGAAGAACTGCTTAAGCTTTCTGATGATGCACTATACAAAGCTAAAGCAAAGGGAACTAACCAATTCTTGATACATGAAGCTGACGTATAGAAGGTATACCACATACTTCATAGATGATGTCACATGCCTAAAGGGTGCATTGTGCCGAAACCCGCTATTACAGACTGCAATGATAATAAACTAAGTGGAAGGCCTGCTGCCTCGTTGATTTTTCATCTCCACCATTACGCCTTACTGTGGCTTAAGATAATCCTGCACTATAACTAACTCCACATAACATCAGATTTTTCCTTCACTGCAGCAGTAAGGAGTTCAATCAGCGGAAGCGCTCGATGTGTCACGCTCACCTCTTTTTCTTCAGTATTATTATCCGTAACAAGTGGCTGCGCTTTATCAGCATCAACTGCAGCGGTTAACTTACTTAGTGCTTCAGGAACATCTGCTGCCAAAATTGCACCGGGGACAGTCGCGCTGTGGCCCATTCGTTCTAGCATGGAAAGTCCGACATCGCCAAACATTGTGATACTGCTATATGCATCGGTTGTAAAGGTTACTAGCATGAGGGACTCCTCAAAATTATTGACCTGTACTGCGAAGGAAATGTATCAGATCGAAAAGGTATCTTAATTATAGAGGACTTATGTGCTTCCAAGAATATTTAGGTGTTAACTGTAGCGTTACTTGCGCTTTTTATCAGAAGTTCAAAGGGGGCTCTTAGGTCAATACACAAATACGCCCCGTAAACGGTTCTTAGGTGCGCCTTTGGATCAGATAATGTACCAAATAACGGAACGCCACCCTCCATTTATGGCAGAACATGGAGAGATGGCGTCTCAATTTCCCTCCGCACATACTCCCATCAATATCCACGTCAGCTCAGGAACAGGCTAAGCTTAAAAGAGCGGTACAAGCTTCTTTTAAGGTGAAGGTATGAGCAAAAAAGGCTATCGAATTGAGAATGATTCTCTAGGTGATGTGCAAGTGCCTATCGATGCACTTTACGGCGCACAAACCCAACGCGCACTGGACAATTTTACGGTGAGCGGAATTACAATGCCTAGAGCCTTTATTCATGCACTAGGCTTGATGAAAGCTGCTTGTGCAGTAGCCAATACTGATTTAGGAATGCTTGCGTCTGACATTTCACAAGCGATACAACAAGCCTCTGAAGAAGTTAGTCGAGGCCGATACGATAACCAATTTCCGATCGATATATTCCAAACAGGCTCCGGCACCAGCACCAACATGAACGCAAATGAAGTGATCGCCAACTTAGCATCTAAGCAGCTTCTTTCTGATGTGCATCCCAATGATCACGTGAATATGAGCCAAAGCTCAAACGATGTAATCCCTAGCTGCATACACCTAAGTGCTGCACTTTCTCTTAACCATCATCTGCTACCGGCATTAGATCAACTCATTCAAGTTATTGGTAATAAAGCGGAAACGCTGAGAGGAGAGATCAAAACAGGCCGCACCCATCTGATGGATGCCATGCCACTATCCTTCGCGCAAGAGCTAGGTGGTTGGAAAGCACAGATTGTGCAGGCACAGCAACGGTTACACGATGTTCAACCACGACTACACAAATTGGCTATAGGCGGTACTGCGGTAGGTACAGGGATAAATGCACCGGATGGTTTTTCCAATAGGGTCTGTGATGAACTGGCTCGTCGGACTGGGTTACCGCTGGTGGTTTCGGACAATTTCTTTGCATCTATCAGTAGTCAAGATACGGCGGTAGAACTGAGCGGCCAGCTGAAAACCCTTTCGGTAGCGCTCATCAAGATAGCCAACGACCTTCGCTGGTCTAATAGCGGCCCCTTAACTGGTTTAGGGGAGATCAGCTTACCGGTACTGCAACCGGGTAGCAGTATTATGCCAGGCAAGGTCAACCCAGTAATTCCGGAAGCAGTAATTATGGCGTGTACACAAGTCATCGGTAATGACTGCTGCATCACTCTTGCTGGTCAATCCGGCAACTTCCAGCTCAACGTAATGCTGCCACTTGTAGCCCACAACCTGACTCAGAGCCTAGAGCTCTTAACTAACAGTATCCTGTTGCTGGCAAATAAGGCGATATTAAAGATGGAGGTCAATCATCATCGGATTGAATCAGCATTGGCACACAACCCTATTTTGATCACCGCACTTAATAAAATTATCGGCTACGAACAAGGTTCGATCATTGCCAAGCAGGCCTATACTCAAAACCGACGTGTACTGGACGTAGCAATAGAAGTAACAGGCATGGACCCGAAGAAACTCGAAAAGTTACTTGACCCACACAAACTAATCTAGGGACCAGAATCTTATATTCAGTAGCTCACGTCTTGTAGAACGTCTCCACCGGAGACGGATCTACATCCTCACCAACTCCGGCACTGTGACCACAGAGTGACTATTGGGTGGATACGTCCCGCAAACGGTGCTTGTGTGCGCCTTTGGCTCAGTTGGATAGCCAGCAATATTCGTAAGGAAACAAGGAGATAGGTGGATCAAAAAAATGGCGCGCCTGAAGGGAATTATTCGCTACGCTCACCCTTCGGGCCGTCGCAAGCTCCGTTGTCTCGCTTCGCTCGGCTCGAACCCATCGGGGGTTTTATTCGCAGAAGCTCACCCTTCGGGCCATTGTCGCAAGCTCCAATGTTATCTCGCTGCGCTCGGTTCACCCTACAGGCGACAGAGTATTAAATTAGCTATGTGCTGAATTTAAAGATGGGGAAATATTTTCAAAAAAGTGGCGCGCCTGGAGGGAATTATTCGCTACGCTCACCCTGCGGGCCGTCGCAAGCTCCGTTGTCTCGCTTCGCTCGGCTCGAACCTATCGGGGGATCTCACCCTCCAGTTCAGTACTCTAAATATCGAATGGGAATAAACTGAAAGATGTGAAGAAATATAAAAAAGTGGCGCGCCTGGAGGGATTCGAACCCCCGACCAACAGGATCGGAACCTGCTACTCTATCCAGCTGAGCTACAGGCGCACTCAAGAAGTGTTTGCGGGGCGTATTCTACCCATGCGTTCTTGATTCGCCAAGCTTTATTCTTATTCAAGCGGATGGTGAAAGGAGCGATGCGGGGCTGTATAGGCTTTTTATCTCTTCTTCGACATCCCCTTGCATCAAAACTTCCCAGGATTGACGATCTTCTGTGAACGAAAGAAACGCCTGGCAGCTACCACATCGATAGATTCGTTGATTGGGGATTTCACTCAAAAGCGTAAGGCTGGCATCGTTACGCGGCTCACCTTTTAATTGATGGCACACACAGTTTTCAGACATTCCATTGCGGGGCATTACGATCACCATTATTATTTTTAGACCTTAGTATTACTTAACATTTGTACTCCTTTAGTTTTAGAAAATCTATTTTTTTATAATTCTTTCTCCTTTTTAACGCCTCTTACCGTTAAACCCATAAAAAAATGCGCTAAATCATTCGATTACAGGCTACTCGGGCCAAAGCCCCATTTCAGTTGTGATTATTTATCGCTATAATCCGCAACCGGTGAAACTTTGAGCAGTCGAGTCTGAATATCCGCCCCTGAGCACCTCTTGAGGCTGGGCATCCTGACAGACCGAACTGCCCGTATTTAAATTTGGTTGATTGAGAGGTCGTGACTGTGAAAAAAATCACTTCAGCATTGGTTGCTCTAGGTCTAGGTATTGCATTGAGCGCATCTGTACAGGCGACATCTAACGATGAAGCTGTAGCAGAGCGTATTAAAGCAGTAGGTTCTGTATGTATTGAAGGCGATGATAGCTGTGGTGGCGCTGCCGCTGCTCCTGTTGCTGCTGGCGGCACTCGTTCTGGTGAAGATGTTTATTCTTCTAAGTGTGCAAGCTGCCATGCAAGCGGTGTTGCAGGCGCGCCAAAATTCGGCACAACTGAATGGGCTGACCGTGGCGCTAAAGGCATGGAGTCTTTATTGGCGACTGCTATCAGTGGTGTAGGTGCAATGCCACCTCGTGGTCTTTGTGCAGATTGTTCTGATGAAGAGCTACAAGGCGCAATTCAGCACATGCTAGACAGCGCTAAGTAATCACTTAGTCATGTCATAAAAAAAGCCGCTATATGCGGCTTTTTTTATGACAATTTTTCTCGCTAATCGAACATATCTTTCAAACTATTCAGCGTCGCTCGACCACGCTTCTGGTTCTGTACTTGGCACTTTTCGCCTTCCCCTTCGACCTCTAAATCTTCCGGCGGGAGTTCATCTAAGAACCGGCTAGGCATGCAATCGAGGACTTCGCCATATTGCTTCCGTTGTTTAGCTAAAGTGATCGTCAGGCAGCGTTTAGCACGGGTAATACCTACGTAAGCTAATCGACGCTCCTCTTCAATATTATCAGTTTCGATACTATTACGATGTGGAAGTAGCTCTTCCTCCATCCCCATTAAGAAGACATGAGGAAACTCGAGTCCCTTCGATGCGTGTAACGTCATCAATTGAACGCGATTTGAATCATCTTCCTCTTCCTGTCGATCCAACATATCGATTAAGACCAAACGATTGATCGCTTCCTGTATCCCTGCATCTGGATCGTCTTCTTGTAAGCGCTCCATCGTGGATTTCAAGGAGTCCATTAAGAAGTAGACGTTCTGCATCCGCTTTTCAGCCATCGCATCACTGGAGCTGTTCTGTGCAATCCAGCCCTCATAATCGATGTCTCGCATCATCTCATGAATCGCTGCAATGGGATCGGCCTGGTGGCACTGGCGATAAATATGCTGCATCCAACTACAAAAACGGCGTAAACGCTCCACCGCATTCGCAGGCATTACCTGCTCTAAACCTAGCTCATCACAAGCGTTAAACATACTGATCTGACGCTCAACGGAATACTGACCTAGTTTCTGAAGCGTGCTTGGCCCAATTTCACGGCGCGGTAGATTAATGATACGCAGGAAAGCATTATCATCATCGGGATTAACAAGGACTTTCAAATAACTCATCAAATCCTTAATTTCAGCCCTCGCAAAAAACGAAGTACCGCCATTAAGCTTGTAAGGGACTTGGTAGTGCTGCAGCTTCATCTCCAATAAACGCGCTTGGAAATTACCCCGATAAAGGATTGCCATATCTCTAAACTGCACATTGTTTCGCAGATGAATATCCAGTGCTTCGGTAGCAATACGATCGCACTCGGCATCCTCGTTACGAGTATGGATTACACGGATAGGGTCGCCCATCCCCATTTCACTCCACAATGTTTTTTCATACACGTGTGGGTTATTGGCGATCAGCGTATTGGCTGCTTTAAGAATCCGGCTGGTTGAGCGGTAGTTTTGCTCAAGTTTTACCACTTTTAAGCTTGGGTAATCGGTTTCTAACTGCACTAAGTTTTCTGGACGTGCGCCTCGCCATGCATAGATCGACTGATCATCGTCACCTACCACGGTTAATGCACCACGATGCCCTACTAACTGTCGAACTAAGCGGTACTGAGAGAGGTTGGTATCCTGATACTCATCCACCAGCAGGTAGCGTAAACGGTTTTGCCAGCGCTCCAACACTTGTGGATGCTCTTCAAATAAACGTACCGGTATTAAGATCAGATCATCAAAATCGACCGCATTGTAGGCACGCAGATGCTGCTCATAAACCTCATACGCCCGAGCACATAGAATATCTTGTGGTAACTCTGAGGATGCTAATGCTTGCGCAGGCGTTAACATCTCATTTTTCCAACTAGAGATCTGATTCTGTACTACATCGACTTGGTCGCTTTCCTCATTATTCTGCAACATTAAGTCTTTTAATAACGCTTTGGTGTCTTGATCATCAAAAATAGAGAAACCTGGTTTAAAGCCTAAGGTTTTATGCTCTCGACGAATAATGGTCAGCCCCAAATTATGGAACGTTGCAACCGTCAGACCTTTACCCGTACCACCCTCTAATAAAGAGTTAACACGCTCTTTCATCTCGCGAGATGCTTTATTGGTAAAGGTCACCGCAGCAATATTACGTCCGGCAATACCACACTTGTTGATCAAGTAAGCAATCTTACGCGTGATTACACTTGTCTTACCTGACCCGGCACCCGCCAAAACTAATAATGGACCGCCAATATATTCCACCGCTTCTTTCTGGCGTGGGTTTAATCGAGACATTCTTTAAAAAACCTTCAAAAAAGACTAAAGCTTAGCTATACCAAGCCGAGATAGTATCTATACGATTCGGGTAGAACCGCCAAAAAATAGCAGATAACCTATTGATATATATAAATTAAAACAAACGTTTGAATATATTTATAAGAATGGTAGTCTGCATCGTAGAATTCTAAAAAGTAATTATGACACGAAAAAATTTACAGGGAGACACCCCCTGGTAAATTTGTGTCTGTTTAATCGTGTCACACTGGGGAAGTAAGCGATGCGCTCAGCGCTGCGGCAGTTACCCGATAAGCACAAAAAGATTCTGTTGATCGATAGCAATCAACAAGATCAAAGCAGGCTTCAGCTGATACTAGAGCAATACCCTCTATATCAACTTACTCGCTGTAACGATCATGTAGAAGCGATGATGCTTTTGCAGGAATCCCCTGTTGATTTTATTTTCCTTAGTTGTTGCTGCAGCCCTCTACCCTGCCCTACTGTTATTTCTGATCTAAACCAGTATCAACCGCATACGCCGATTATTGCATTAAGCTCGAGTATCAGCGAAGAACAAGGGCAAAAACTTATTGATGCGAAAGCGACCGATTTCCTATCAACAGAAAACATCAGTGCCGACACTCTCTTACGCACGCTTAGGCACGCGGAGCTAACGACAAAACAGAAAACTGAGATACAGCTACTGCGCCATTCGGATACCTTAACACCGGTTGGCAATCGTCAGTTTTTTTATCTCTCGCTGTTACATAAACTAAACTCTCTCATAGACCAGGAGAGCCAGCTTGCTGTTATCACCATTGATCTAGATGATTTTCGTAAATTCAACACTCGCCACGGCTTTAGTGTGGGTGACGAAATTGTTTTGGAAATGGGCAAACGTATTCAAGAGAGCATCCAACGCGATGATATCGTTTCGCGACTAGGCAGCGATGAATTTGCCATTATTCAAGAGATCCCTAAAGATCAAGACCTTCAACAAACGGTAAAACAGCAACTCGCTCAACTTATTACCTCGCTTCAAGAACCCTATACACATCACCATACGCACACCCACCTAAACTGCAGTATTGGCGTTGTTTTAGCACCGGAACATGGTAACGAAGTAGATCTACTCACTAAACGAGCAAGTTTGGCACGTCTCAGTGCAAAGCAGATACATGGTTGCAGCTACTCCATATACCGATCAGGCATGGAGGTCGCAGGCGAGGAAGCAAAATCGGGATTAGAAGCCGAACTAATGACTGCCCTCAGGGCGGAACAGTTTGAGCTGTTTTATCAACCCCGAATAGACCTACGTTCAGGCCGGATTGTGGGTGCCGAAGCGCTGATCCGCTGGCGTCATCCTACTCGCGGTTTAATTATGCCTGGCGACTTTATTCCCATCAGTGAGAACAACGGTTTAATTGTACCGATCGGTTACTGGACCATTCACCAAGCAGGGTTACACCTTAAAGAGCTGGCGCAAGAAGGCATCCATATTGATCGACTAGGGGTCAACTTATCCTTCCGGCAATTTAAAGATGAGATGCTCGTTGACACCATTAAGCGGATCATCAATCAAGAGACGATAGACACATCGGTGCTCGAATTTGAGCTGACGGAATCAGCCATTTTCAACGATGAAGAGCACGTTCGTAACTGTTTAGACTCGCTAGCAGAAGAGGGCGTTACTTTTTCATTAGACGATTTTGGCACCGGTTACTCCTCCTTCTCTCTTTTACACAAACTTCCGATCAGTGCCTTAAAAGTAGATCGGTCATTTGTAAGCCAAGTCAACGACTCATCCGAAGCGGCCGAGATCGTTCGCTCGATCATCAGTCTCGCACAAAACATGCATATCAAAGTGATTGCCGAAGGTGTAGAAACGCGGGAACAACTCGACTTCCTCATAGAATATGACTGCGATGAAATTCAAGGCTATTTTTACAGCCCGCCGGTTTGCTTTAATGACTTTAAACGTATGCTTCCCAAAAGCCCTCCACGGCCTTCAACGTAACGACTTTCTCGCAGATACTCGATAGCTTAACGCTTCCAATAGATGAGCCCGCTCCACCTTTTCAAGCCCCGCCAAATCGGCAATCGTCCGAGAGACCCGAAGCACACGATGATAGGCACGAGCTGACAACTGTAATTTTTCAAGCGCTTGAACCAACATCTCTTTATCGCCATCATCAATACAGCAGATCTCCTCAAGCAACTTACCTTCCAACAGCTGATTAGGCAGTTTCTGCCGCGCCAACTGACGCTCCCTTGAGGCTGCAACCCTTTCTCGAACCTGGGCACTGCTTTCAGTATGTTCACTATAACCAACGAGCTCTTTCTGCGATAAACTCTGTACGGTTAACTGCAGATCGATACGATCTAATAAAGGCCCAGATACTTTTGCTTGATAACGTCGCACTTGATCGGGGCTACAGTGACAACGTTCGGTCCCATCCGCAAAATAACCGCAAGGGCATGGATTCATAGCCGCCACCAATTGAAACCGGGCGGGAAAGACAGACTGCCTCGCCGCTCGGGAGATCAATATTTCTCCGGATTCGATCGGCTCACGCAAAACTTCCAATACCTTACGGCTAAATTCAGGTAACTCATCCAAAAACAATATCCCTTGATGGGCCAACGAGATCTCTCCAGGTTTTGGATTCCCCCCTCCGCCAACCAATGCAACGGATGAAGCCGTATGATGCGGTGCACGAAAAGGGCGCGCCCATACAGGCTCTTCCCCATGCGTAGATTGAGCAATAGAATGAATCGAGGCGACTTGCAAACACTCAGCCTCTGTCATCTCCGGTAGCAGCCCCGGTAAACGATTGGCCAACATGCTTTTACCGCTACCAGGAGGCCCAACCAGCAATAAGTTATGCGAACCCGCTGCGGCAATCTCCAATGCTCTTTTCGCTTGCAGCTGACCTTTAACATCACTTAAATCGGGGTACATACTTGAAAGGCAAGGTTGGGTATAACTCGATGAAACGGCGGTAATCAACCGTTCAGACTTCAGATGCGCGCACACATCCAATAGATGAACGGCAGGAAAAACATCCAAATTTGAGGCTAATGCGGCATCCTGCTGATTTGCTATCGGAAGCAGGAGCCCCCGCCCTACTTGGCAACAGGCTAAAGCGACAGGTAAAACCCCAGCAACACGTCTTAACTCACCTGAGAGTGCCAACTCACCAATAAGCTCAACGCTCTCTAAAGACTTCACAGGTAGCTGAGCACTCGCTGCCAAAATCCCTATAGCGATCGCCAAATCGTAGCGACCACCCTCTTTGGGCAGATCAGCAGGCGCTAGATTAACGGTAATGCGACGTTGCGGAAAATCATAACCCGAGTTTATTAACGCGCTACGAACGCGCTCGCGGCTTTCTTTTACGGCGGTTTCAGGCAAACCAACAATAGAAAAACTAGGCAGGCCGCCTGAAAGGTGAACTTCAACGGTCACAAGTGGGGCATCGATACCCACCTGTGCCCGCGTATAAGCAATTGCGAGTGACATAAGCTTCCATCCTTGGAAGAGAATAAATAGTTTTAAAATTCGTTAATCGATCAGTGCTCGACAGAAAGATGCTCTAACAGCTGCTGTAAAGTCAATGGCAGGCCAAAATAACGCCCCTGCATGAGCATACAACCTTGCCCCATCAGCTGTCCTCGCTGACCTGCGGTACTCACGCCATCCGCTAACACTTCAATATCTAATTTATCGGCCATATCCAATACAGTATCAACTATTTTTTGCCTGCCTTCATCACTACTCATGGTCACCACAAGTTCGGCATCTAACTTAATCACATCTGGCTGAATATCTTTTAA
>Ga0193958_1000555_pt1 | contig 13419 bp, 13 predicted proteins | sample FB_1_MG_FD_140320 | JGI IMG/M metagenome (GOLD analysis project Ga0193958, IMG submission 140320) | Microbial mat bacterial communities from the Broadkill River, Lewes, Delaware, United States - FB_1_MG | ecosystem: Environmental > Aquatic > Freshwater > River > Microbial mats | place: USA...
ATTGATAAGTATCATAAGGAAGTTGATGTTTACGAAGTGTTTGATGAAAACGGAAATTTCCTTTCTGTTTTTTATGCAGACTTTCATCCTCGTGATAGTAAACAGGGTGGAGCTTGGATGACATCTTATCGTGAGCAATTTTTGCAAAATGGATCTGATAATCGACCTCATATTTCCATTGTGTGTAATTTCACTCGCCCTACAGAAACTAAACCGTCCTTATTAAGTTTTGGTGAGGTCACTACTTTCTTACACGAATTCGGGCATGCCTTGCATGGTATTCTGTCAAAATGTGCTTACCCAAGTATGTCAGGAACGAGTGTGTATCGCGATTTTGTGGAATTACCATCTCAGTTTATGGAGAATTATGCTTTTGAAAAGCAATGGCTTGACAAGGTCGCTGAGCATTACAAAACAGGACAGAAAATCCCTTCAGATTTAGTTCAGAAGATAATTGATAGTGGTAATTTTCATTCAGGATATGCTTTTGTTCGTCAGATTAGCTTTGGTTTGAACGATATGGCATGGCATTCAGTAGAAAAACCAATTGAAGAAACGGTCTCTGAATTTGAAGAAGGAGCGATGCAGGCTACAGAACTTTTCCCTAGATTGGAGACTTCGTGTATGAGTCCAGCGTTTTCGCATATCTTTGCAGGTGGTTATGCCGCAGGATATTATGGCTATAAATGGGCTGAAGTGCTTGATGCAGATGCTTTTGATGCTTTTAAGAGCAAAGGTATTTACGATAAGGAAACTGCTGACTCTTTCCGCGAACATGTTTTGGAAAGAGGAGGTAGTGAACATCCAATGGTTCTTTATAAACGCTTCCGCGGACAGGAACCTTCTATTGCGCCACTATTAAAAAGAAGTGGGCTGAACTAAGATGATATTCCCAATAATATTTGACCTCAATTTAATAATTGGGGTCTTTTTTTGCTTAATAAACGCCATTTACGCTTTCTTTTTCTATAATATCGATTAATAATGATATTTATTGTATTTAAAAATCCTGTAAACTCCCTAGATGTTAGTATGTATAGCACTCATCATATGACGAAATAAAAATTTCTTATTTACAATAGCTTCAGGCTGATAAAATTCTGTTTTTCGACATGTAAAATTCTTTACTAAAGCCCTTGTTATTATGCACAAGCCGATTATTTTTGTCGCCGATTTTAAACACATCTAAACATTTTAATTTTTATAATAAGATTTTAATATTTGAAATCTTAAATGAATGTTGAATGTTTTTTACTAAACAACACTAGAATGGCTTTTATTACTAAAGAAAAATTTTTGTCAAGCGAATGGCTTTCTGCTTATACATACCTTATTTTAGGTAGTATTATTTTCGCTGTTTCTGACATTTTATTTGTGGTTCCTTACAAATTAGCGCCGGGTGGCGTTTATGGTATCGCTACAGTTTTAAACACGATGTTTAGCTGGAAAATTAGTTATTGTACCTTCGCAATGGAGATTCCATTGATTATTATAGGTACGATTATTTTAGGACCCCGATTCGGAGTTAAGACGATTGTAAGTGTTGCGACAATTTTGATTACGGTATGGGTTATGGAAACATTTGTTTCTGTAGGTTACCCTAAAGTAATTCTTGATCCAATGTTAAATACAATTGTAGCTGGTGTATTTTATGGTATTTCTATTGGTTTAATCTTTAAGTCTCGTGCGACTTCAGGAGGTTCGGATATTATTGCTATGATTATGGCGAAATATACAAAATTATCTCTTGGTAAATTGGTGATGATTATTGATGGTATTATCGTATTATTTACTTTAGTTCAGCCTACAGAAACTGGTGCTATTGGATGGGAGTTTGCAATCTACTCATTAATCATTATCTATATTGAAGGTAAGATTATCGATATGGTTGTAAGTGGAGCTAGCTATCACAAAACAGTAATGATTGTTTCGGATGAATATGAGTCTATCGCTGCTAAAATCAAGAACGATTTGGTACGTGGAGCAACTATTCTTTCGGGAACTGGAGCTTACTCAGGCCAAGAAAGAAAAATGGTTTATTCGGTAATGAGCCGTAGAGAGCTAGAAATTCTTAAATTGCATATTAAAGAAGTTGATCCGGAAGCTTTCGTAAATGTTACTGAAGCAAATGAGATTATTGGTAAAGGTTTCCAATCTTTAAATGAAGAAGAAGCAGGACACTAGACCTTTTATAATATATTAAAAATGGCGACCTAGAATAAGGTCGCCATTTTTTATCTAGATTCGTTATTTTTAATTGTTTCTATCTTCAGGTAAACCATAAGTGTCAACTACAAAATCTAAATCTTTATCGCCACGTCCACTTAAATTCACAAGAATTGATTGTTTAGGATTGGCTTTTGCCAATTTAATGGCATATGCAATGGCATGCGAGCTTTCAAGAGCAGGAATAATCCCCTCCAATCGGCTTAATTCAAAAAAGGCATCAATACATTCTTTTTCATTGATATGATGATATTCAGCTCTTTCTAAATCTTTAAGCATTGAGTGTTCTGGTCCAACACCAGGGTAATCAAGTCCACTAGCAACTGAATATACAGGTGCTGGCTCACCAGCCTCATTCTGTAGCATGTAGCATTTAAAACCATGAATGATTCCAGGACTACCTAAAGTCAAACTTGCTGCATGTTCACCTTCTTTATCAATACCATGTCCCGCTGGCTCTACTCCATGTAGCTTAATATTCTTATCATCTAAGAAAGCTGAAAATATTCCCATGGCATTACTACCACCACCAACGCAAGCCACGATATTATCAGGAGATTCACCAGTCATTTCTTCAAACTGATCTCGAGCTTCAATACCCACAACACGCTGAAATTCTCGAACCATCATTGGGAATGGGTGCGGGCCAACAACTGATCCAATGCAGTAAATCGTATTGACTGGATCTTTTAAATAAGCTTGAAATGCTGAGTCAACCGCTTCTTTCAAAGTTTTTAAGCCATGCGTTACCGTAACCACAGTTGCCCCGAGAATTTTCATGCGCATCACATTAGGATGCTCTTTGGCAATATCAACTTCACCCATATGAATTTCGCATTCTAAACCAAAGTAAGCTGCTGCAGTTGCTAAAGCAACACCATGTTGGCCTGCTCCAGTCTCGGCAATTAGTTTTTTCTTACCCATGTATTTAGCAAGTAAAGCCTCGCCCATACAGTGGTTTAACTTATGAGCACCAGAGTGGTTCAAATCTTCACGCTTTAGGTAAATTCGTCCACCATATTTTTCAGATAATCGGTTACAGTAATATACAGGTGTTGGTCGTCCTTGAAAGTGTTTACGTATGCTTCTTAGCTCCGAAATAAATTCGTGTGATTTACTGATGGAATAATATGCTTCATTAATTCGCTTCATTTCTTCTTCGAGAGCAGGCGGGATAAAGCTACCACCAAATTCTCCGAAATAACCTTCTTCGTTTGGATAATTTTTAAAATAGTCTTTAAATGTCATGGTATTCTGATTTAAAATTAAAACACAAGAATATAGTACAAAAAAAGACCTGCGAGAAGCAGGCCTTTTAGTATATGAATTTGCGTATATGGCTAAACCTTCTCGATATGAATTATTGAGAAGTTCCACCAAAAGTTATGTTGTGTTATATTTGTTTTCACTTTACAATGTTATTGTTATTTTCTTTTATAAACAAGTTTCGGTCTGAAAAAAATGCGAAGAGAATTGTCTCTTAATGCTATGATTCGTAACTTGTAGAGTTGTGGTTTTTAATTAAATCAGAAATATATCTAATGTTTTCTTAAGAATAGATCATATTTTAAACTGATTTAATGCAAGAAAAAGAATATTGTGATGATAAGAGAATATCGGGAAAGTGATATAAATGAAATATTGGACGTTTGGTATCAGGCATCAAGAATGGCTCATCCTTTTTTAGACGCCGATTTTATGGGTATGGAGAAGAGGAATATTCGGGATGTTTATATTCCCAATACATCAACTTGGGTATATGAAGAGGAACAAGAGGTTCTTGGGTTTATATCAATGATGGGCAATGAGGTTGGGGCAATTTTTGTTCGTCCAGAGTATCACGGGAAAGGCATTGGGAGACAATTGATGGATTTTGTTTCTGGTTTTCACGAAGAAATGGAGGTTGAAGTTTTCGAAAGGAATCGGGTTGGTAGAGCCTTTTACGATAAATATGGCTTTGAATTACTTGAAGAGCTGGTACACAAAGAAACAAATAATAGGCTACTTCGCTTAAGATATAAAAAATAATATATTCTGTCTCAGCTAGTATAAGCTGAGACTGTTTAATTTAAATGTCAAGAAGATTGAATAAGTAGACTTACTAGGAAATTATACCTATTTTTATGTATTGAATTCATGTTGGTACGCTTTATTTTGAGTGCTTATCATGATATAAAGTAATCTGAAATTATAAAGAAAAATTATGTGGAAATTGAAAACGTATTTAGGTCTAATAATTGGTGCCATACTGGTAGGTTGTAGTACAAGCGATGGCCCTATTGAGACTGGAATAGAAAGTGAGGCAACTTATACAGTTACATTTACAATGAATTGGAATAGTACCGATTTCCCGACTGATTATCCATCAAATGCTCATTTTTCGCCACTTATTGGATGGAGTCATTCCTCGGCAAGTCAGTTTTTTAAAGCTGAAACAATTGCAACCGAAGGTATAGAGTTGATGGCTGAAACGGGTGCTACAGCAACTCTTGAAGAAGAATTAAAAGCTATGATTGCGGATAATGAAGGTTTAGATTTTGTACTTGGCAACGGTTTAGATGAAGGAACTGGAGAAATTACTGTTGAGCTTAAAGTAAATGCAGCGAATCCTTCAATAAGTTTGGTTTCAATGGTGGCTCCAAGTCCAGATTGGTATGTGGCTATAGTAAATGAGAATTTATATAATGGCAGTAATTTCGCTGATTCTAGAACAATAACGGCTGCTGTTTATGATTCCGGTACCGATAGCGGTTCAACTTTTACCTCTGGCAATGCAAATACCGATCCCAAAGGTAAAATATCTTTATTTGTTAATTCCCCTTTGGGAGATGGTGAAAAACTACTAGCCGATTTTGCAACAGTTACTTTTGTGAAAAAAAAATAGAATGAATTTTTAATTCAAATGAACCCTGACTTTTAGAGTCAGGGTTTTTTTATAATCTATAATTCGTTAAATTAGAGAATGTAACGAAAAGTAAATCCTATTACTTTCTACCATTAGTCGTATTTAAATAAATCTAAAATATAGATTATGAGCTATTATTTTAATAAAACATTAAAGACTAAAAGTTTTGATATTGCTATCGATCAAGTAATAGAAGAATTGAAAAAAGAGGGTTTTGGTGTTTTAACTCAAATTGACGTAAAGGCAACTCTAAAAGAGAAGATTGATGCTGATTTTAAAAAATATATCATTTTGGGAGCATGTAACCCGAAATATGCATATAAAGCCCTACAAACAGAAGATAAAATTGGTGTTTTCCTACCTTGTAATGTGATTGTAGAAGAGCATGATAATGGCAATATTGAAGTGTCTGCCGTTGATCCAATCGCATCAATGTCTCAAGTTAAAAATCATACCTTAGGTGATATTGCCATTGAGATTCAAAATAAATTGAAGGTTGTTATTGGGAATTTGAACTAAATAAAAGCGCCTTAAAAAGACAAATGCCAATCGAAAGATTGGCATTTGTCTTTTTATGTAATGTTTTTAACCATTCATTAAAGAGAAAATTGCAAGGGCGTATAAATAAAATCGTAAAAATCTAAAAAGCCCAAACATCAAATATCTTTTGAAGCTAAAACGAATGATTCCAGACGCCATACTAACTATTGAAAAAGGAATAGGTAGTAAAGCTCCTACTATAATTAAAAAACCTCCCCATTTTCGAATATTGGTAATATGTTTTGCCATTTTAGATTCAATAGCATGATTCACCTTGGGTATAGCCAGTATACTTTTACCAATAAAATATGAGACACACCCTCCAAGATAAGAAAGTAATGCTAATAATGATAGGTTAATAAATGGTGTAGGTAAAGTCTTGACCCATGCAATAAATAATTCTGGAGGAATTAGCCCAAGTATAGATTCAGATACGAAAAACAATGAAAAGATACTTAGTGACGAATAGTTTTGAGTGACAAATTCGAAAAAATAATTGAAATCGATTACGAATTTATCAAGTAAGAAAAGTCCACCTATAATTAGTATAAATGGCAAAATTGCTTTTTTAATATTTTCCCATATAAATGAATAAAATCCTGTATAGGTATAGTATTGATGGGTGAGTTGAAGTTTCGTTTTTTTGTTTTTTTGTGCTGATTGTGATCTCATCATTTTCACCTTTGTAATTTTATCGAATTAACATATATCTTGAGAAAAGAATTGGTATTACATTCTTTGAATCTCAAAGTATTGTATGCTGGTTGTACCAACAATTGTTTACAGAATAGACTGTGATGAATAAAGTTCAAAAATAGTCTAATAAATCGACTAATTAAAATGTCGTACTTTGAAATTTAGGGGGAGGTAAAACAATATTTTCTGGGAGAATGAACTGCAATAATGAATTTTCTCTAATGGATGACGATTGCGATACATAACTTATAAGAGATTTTAACGATTGGACTGTAAGCATATAATCACATTGTTGTTTGTCTTCTTCTGTTGACGATTGATCTGTATCAGAATTAGGCATACTAATATATCCCTTTTGCTGTATCCCTATTACTTTTTTTTGAATTGTTGGGCCTACGACAATAAGAAGTACAAGTAGTATAAGATGAATGCTAATATTTTCCATATCTATTTCTGATGATGTAAATGTATATAAAAAATGAATGGGTAAAACATAGTATTAATTCAATAACAATTATCTTTTTAATGTTTAATGGTTTTTATGTGTGTTATAAGTTGATAGTTAGTGTTATAAATGGTGTTTGTGTAACTGTTAAATAATTATAATCGGATAAAATATAGGGTTTTCCCCCATTAAGTTTAGGACTTGCCCTGTTTCTCTGATTGCCTATAGCTCATACATTTGTCCAATAAAAATTGACTTATGCAAACAAAGGAAATTGACACATCAATAAAGGGGAAATCGAACATTCTGATTTTAGCTGATTATTCTGAAGGGAATATGGCAGCCATACATTTTGCAATGCGATATCTCTATCGACCTGGTTCATCGATTCATATTATCCAAACTTGGCAGAAACCAAACTTTGGTTCATCGATGATTAGGGATTTATCACCTATGCTTGAGAATATTGCTAATAGTGAATTGGATAGTTTAAAGAGTCATTTGCAAAAGCGCTATTCTATGCCTGATGAACAGATTCGTTTAATTTCACATGAAGGGGATTTAGCTTCTTTTTTTGGAACAGAATTCTACAAGTCTCAAGAATGGCAGATTGTAATGGGCTCTCGTAATTATGAAAATCTATTTACGAATAAGAGTAGAATGAATGAGTTGATTGAACAGGTATCTCAAGATTTATTTATGCTGGTTGGTTTTGAACACAATAATGAAATTTCGGAAATATTTATGCTTGCGGATACACCTAAGACTGCTTCTTCAAACTTATCTGTTTTGAAAAAAATTGCAGTTAGTGAAAACCCGAATATTAGTGTTTGTTTGTCTCAAGCATTTGAATCAACAGAAGATAGAAAGGAACGTGTACTGCCTTTAATAGAAAATTGTAAGGGAGCAAAAATTGGTGTTAGCTTGATTGAAAATGGTACGGGGCAAAAAGAACTCCGTGAATTTTCGAAGGGAAAAGGAAATAGGTTGATCATGTTTGAAAAAAACACGAAGCGGAAGTTTCAGAATGGGTTTAAAACATGTTTAGATTCTTGGTTATTGAAAAGTAAAGGTATTCGTGTTTAAATTATAAGGGAAATTGATATGAAAGAGATAAAACTGGAACGTATACTGGTGCCTGTAAGTTTAAGTGGTGATGGTGAAGATGCCTTGAAACAAGCTGTCTTTTTTAAGAAGAAAATGAATTCTAAAATTACACTTATTCATGTAACACCTTCTGCATCAAATTTAAAAAGTTTGGTTCAAGCTGAACTTAACAAAAGATTGCAAGCAAGAGCAATGGTTAGGTTAATTCGATTTGCAAAAATTCATTTTAAGGGTAGAATTCCTGATTATGTTGATTTAAGAGTAGAAGTTGGTCAGCATGTTTCGACAATAGTCGATATAGCTAATAAGGAAAATTACAATCTTGTTATCATTCGTAAGAATGAGAGAATTGAAGGATTAGTAGGGAAACTAAAGAAACATAGTGCAGATAAATTTGTTCAAGATATAAATTGCCCTGTATTGTCGGTGAAGGATAGATGGACCTACAGAGGGGTTCGTAACATATTGGTTCCTGTTGATATCAGACAGCAGTCTAGAGAATTGCTAAACTGGTCAATTTCTATGGGAATGAAATTAAATACTCGAATAACATTAATTTCAGTTTTAAATGTGAACATTGAACTTGAAAAGAGTTTAGCTTATAAAAAAGCAAAACTACTTGAGAGGTCTATAACAGAAGGAGGTGTCAATTGCGAGGTGAAAATATTTGAAAATAAGGGTGAAGATATCATTGATACTGTATTGCAATATGTCAAACATGAAAAAGCCGATTTGGTTTTAGCTCAGGGAGCTCAGGATGTATTATTTGGTGATTCTCAATCGGAAAATTTCACTTCGAGATTATTACATGATTCAATAAAACCTGTATTAAGGCTAGGAACAAATAAGGCTTCATATTTAAAAAAAGTAATAGGAGTTCAAATACCATTAAATGCAAGAACAGAAGAGTTCGCTTTGTAAAAGTAAAGGGTTATGTAATTGTACAGAATTAAACACAATTATAAGAATTTTAATTAACCGTTATACTGCACCATGTGATGTTTAGGGGGCATTCACAGTAGTAAACGTATAGGAAAGTTTCCTTAATTTGGGGTAGGAAACTTTCCTTCAATTTGCTTGAAAAAAGTCATGAAAAGATACTTATGACCAGCAATTAAATTGTTATTTTGTTAGATCCAAACAGTACGTATATTTAAGCCTTAAATTTAGATGGTTACAAAAAAGAGTTTTCTTATAAAACGAAAAGTGATTTTAGTTTTGCTTCTATTCAGCATTTTTGCTTTTGGAGGTATTATATACACATTTCAAACCAGTTCTATAATTGATGCCAGGCATATTAAATTAGTTGAGTATTCGGAAAAAGTCGAAATAGAAGTGTTCAACGGCAGAATTGAAATGGATAACTTTCTTATGGAAAGAGACAGTTTGTCTTTTAAAGGTATTGCTAAGAGCTTCGATAAAGCAGATTCATATTTAAATCGTTTAGCAAATATTGCATCAGAAACTAAAAGAGCTATACCCGAAAGTAGTTCATTATTTGAAAAGAAACTATTTGAAACCAAAGCGTCAGTAAGTCATTTAGATCAACTGATAAAATCAGGTCGATATCTTAAAAAACAAAGATTAGATAGTACAATGCTTCGTGCTTATTTGGATTTTAATCGCCTTTTTACTGAATATGAAACAACACTTCAGAATTATATTACCGAAAGTAATTCAAGACTTAAAAAGGAAATCTTCTTTTTATTAGTAGCTATATTCTTTATTCTTCTTGTTAGCTTGGTTTTGATTGCCAGACTGATGGATTCTTTGATTAAGACAGACAGACAACTTCTAAGTAACACAATGGAAGTTGAACAGAGAGAAAGACGAAGGATTGCGATGGATCTTCATGATGATTTAGGTGCTATTCTTTCTAGCGTAGGTATGTATAGTAAAATACTAGAAAAAGAACTTGTCGATAATAAGCTGGCTGGTGAAAAATTGAAACATATTACAAATTTGTCTAATCAAGCTTTACAGGCTGTTGGTGAGGTTATTAATAACCTGAACCCTTCAATTTTGAATCGATATGATATTGTTGAATCACTTGAGAGATTGTGTGTAAAAATAAACAGTATTGATAAGATGCAACTTGAATTTGACAGTAGTAAGTTTGGTGGAGAAATAACCAAAAGTACCGAGGTTATACTCTATCGTATTACAGGAGAGTTGTTAAATAACAGTCTCAAACATGCAAAAGCTGATAAAGCAAGTGTGAAATTGTCTAGAATAAAAGGACGTGTGGTTCTGTCTTATAGCGATAACGGAATTGGTTTTGAGATGAGCAAGCTGGCCATGCACGGAACCGATAGAATGGGACTTTCGAATATTGTTGAACGAGTTGAATCTTTAGGAGGACATTGTGATCTTCAAAGCTCACCAGGAAATGGCTTTGCAATGAATATAACATTTAATTAAAAGAACAAGAAAATAGCTGTAAGATGGATAAGATAAAGATAGTTTTAGTTGATGATCATAAAATTTTCAGAGATGGTTTTCGTCTTTTGTTGCAGAGTTTTCCTTATGTTGAAATAATTGGAGAGGCTTCTAACGGGCAGGAATTTCTTGATCTGCTAGACTCTCAGCTCCCTGAGATTGTTTTTATGGATATAAACATGCCACATATTGATGGTGTTGAGGCGAGCAGGAGAGCTGTTGAGCAATTTCCCGACATCAAAATTATAGCACTCACAACTTTCCTAGATGAGGATTACTTAGAAAAGATGTTAATGGCAGGAGTAGAGGCTTATATGCTTAAAAATTCGGAACTAGATGAATTCGAAAAGGCAATCATGAAAGTACACAATGGAGGAAATTATTTTTCCGATGAGATTGTAAGTCTGTTGTCTGATAAATTAAATCGTTTTAGAAAGCGTAAAAAGGAACAAGCTGTTCTTCCGGTTTTTACTGAAAGAGAAAAGGAAATTATAGATTTAATATGTAAAGGATATGGTAATAAGGAAATTGCAGAGAAAACATTCTTAAGTCCTAAAACAGTTGAAAAGCATAAGAGTAATCTTTTTCAGAAAACGAATACGTTTAACACCGTTAATTTGGTGATTTATGCATTCAAGAATCAGATTGTGAATTTTTAATATTAATTTTGGACTAATTTCTATATGGGTTGGTAAATATCACATTAATTAACATTTAGGTAATCAGTTTCATTCTGAAGTAGGGATTACCCTCTTTCTGAAGCTCGTAGACACTACTATTTTTGCAACATACAGAATGGAATAAATCGATCTTTATTCCCAAAGACCTTGCTGAGTTTAAAGACAAAGCTAGGTTTGTATATATAACTGACAAGTACTAAAAAAATATATAATGAAACAGTTTTTAAAGAAGAAAAGGTTTTTCGATCGTATTAAAGATCCATTAGTTGACTTCGTTCGATTAGAAGCATTTGGGGGTATCGTCCTCATATTTTTTACTATCCTGGCATTGGGAATTGCAAATTCGACAATGGGAACTGATTTTCTTGCACATTGGGAGAAATATTTTGGTTTGCATTTTGGAGATTGGAAGTTAAGTAAAACGCTTATCCATTGGATAAATGATGGCTTAATGGCAGTATTTTTCTTTGTAGTAGGGCTCGAAATCAAAAGAGAAATGTTAACTGGAGGGCTGTCTTCTTTTAAAAATGCAACTTTACCTATTTTTGCAGCTATAGGAGGAATGTTAGTCCCAGCTTTAATCTATGTCTATTTTAACCAAACTGGAGTAGGTACGCATGGATGGGGTGTGCCAATGGCTACCGATATTGCATTTGCTCTTGGTATTCTTATCTTGTTAGGTAAACGAATACCTGTTTCATTGAAGCTTTTGTTGACTTCGATTGCCATTGTTGATGATATTGGTGCTGTTATTGTAATTGCACTTTTTTATACCTCCGAAATAGATTGGATGTATTTGATATATGGAGGTGGAATTTATGCTCTACTTTGGTGCTTAAATATTCTTAAAATTAGAATAGTTCCTTTTTACATACTCTTAGGGCTGTTGCTGTGGTATCTTATGTTGAAGTCAGGTGTTCATGCTACGCTCGCAGGGATTCTTTTAGCTTTGACTATTCCGTCACATGCCAATCGTGATGTGGTTCAGTTTATTAAATCGGGTACATCTTTATTAGCACAGATGGGAAAAATGCCTTCTGAATCGTCTATAGCTGAAAAGGATAAACACATGCAGTCATCGGTTGAAACCTTAGAGGCAAATTGTATGGAAGTGATTTCCCCTTTGCAGAGATTAGAGCATGCTCTGCACCCTTGGGTAGCCTATTTAATTGTACCACTTTTTGCATTTTCGAATGCAGGTATCATTATCGATCATCAGTTGCTTGGTCAGGTGTTTGAGCCTATTTCATTAGGTATTATTTTGGGCCTTTTTCTAGGGAAACCATTGGGTATCTATCTTTTCTCATTATTGGGAGTTCGTTTGGGTTTTGCTCAAAAGCCAATTGATGTATGCTGGGCTCAAATTATTGGAATCGGTTTCCTTGGTGGAATTGGTTTTACTATGTCATTCTTTGTGTCGCAGTTAGCATTTTCTGATCCTGCAGTATTGAGTCTGGCGAAGATCGCAGTTCTTATAGCCTCTGTACTTTCTGGTTTAATAGGTTTCTTGATTCTAAAAACCATTCGACACGAACCAAAATAATTTATATAAGATCAAGTTTAGTTTTTCAAGTTTAGTTTGTGGTCGGGACGTAAGTTCCGGCCTTTTTTATTTTATTCCATTTTGTAATATAGATTATAGTAATGCAATACTAAAATGTATCTGTTTTTTATACTCTACCATTTCCTTATTATTCAAAAGTTTTTTGATTTTGAACCAATAGTCAAGTATTGAATTGTTATCTTGATATGATTACTTTCAGTTATCTTGCAATTATATTAGAATAAAAAGAAAGAAATGGGAAAAACAGCATTAATTCTTGGTGCAACTGGGTTAACAGGGAAATTACTTTTGAATCGCCTTTTAGAAGATTCAGATTATGAGAAAATTAAAATCTTCACTCGTAGAGATATAGAGTTGAATCACCCTAAGTTAGAGGTTTTTGTTGGTGATTTATTAAATTTGGAAATTTTTGATCCTAATTTTAAGGGAGATGAATTGTTCTGTTGTATCGGGACAACAGCAAAGCAGACTAAGGATAAAGCTATTTATAAGCAAATTGATTTTGGTATTCCAGTAGCAGCTGCCAACTTATGTAAGAAAAATCAGATAAATTGTTTTTTTGTTATTTCTGCTTTGGGGGCTAATAAGAACAGCCGAATTTTTTACAACAGAACTAAAGGAGAAATGGAACAGGCCGTTTTGAACGTTCATATTCCGAATACTTATATTCTTAGACCCTCATTGATAACTGGAGTTAGGCAAAATAGACGTTTCGGTGAATGGATTGGAACGGTTCTGATGGGGATAGTTAGCGTATTTTTGGTTGGCAAGTATAAGAAATACAGGACTATTAAGGCTGATGTCATTGCTAGAGCTA
>Ga0193958_1000557_pt1 | contig 13379 bp, 15 predicted proteins | sample FB_1_MG_FD_140320 | JGI IMG/M metagenome (GOLD analysis project Ga0193958, IMG submission 140320) | Microbial mat bacterial communities from the Broadkill River, Lewes, Delaware, United States - FB_1_MG | ecosystem: Environmental > Aquatic > Freshwater > River > Microbial mats | place: USA...
AGAAAACATAGTTGTTAGTATAGATGTAGATGCAGAGTTGCTTGAGTCGTTAAAACCAAACACTCTTTTGATCACACATCATCCACTTATATTTGGTGGGATCACTGAGCTTAACTTTGAAAAATACCCATCAAACCTTTTAAAAACTATGGTTGAGAAAAAAATCTCAAACATAGCTATGCATACAAACTTTGATAAAACACATCTAAATAAGTATGTAGCAAATGAGATTTTGGGTTATAAGATCATAAGTGATGAAGACTTTATTATAAAGTTTGAAGTAAATGAAGATTTTGATGTTTTTGCTAAAAAAATAAAAGAAATGTTCTCTCTTGAAAATATAAAAAGTGTAAAATGTACAGATTTTGTAAAAACATGTGCATTAACTACTGGTAGTGGTGGCTCAATGATCAAGTATGTAGATGCTGATTGCTTCTTAACAGGGGATATAAAGTACCATGATGCGATGGAAGCAAAAAGTATAAATCTGTCACTTATTGACATTGGACATTTTGAATCTGAATGCTTTTTTGCCGACATTTTATACAATCATTTGAAAGTTTTAGGTTTAAACGCTATAATTTCATCATCAAAGAACCCTTTTATATATATTTAATCGAAGGAGATTAATGAATCCGCACTTAAAACAACTGATTGATCTATCAATAGTTGATAAAGAAATAGATGCATTTGAGCCACAAATTGAGGAAGCAAACTCAAGCTATGAAGCGGCTGTTGCAAAAAAAGATAGTATCGATAAAGATATTGAGAACTTAACTGAAGAGATCAAAGAAGAAGAATTAAAAAAATCTAAAAATGAACTTCACTTAAGTGAACTTTCTCAAAAACTTGAAGAAAATTCTAAAAAATCTAAAGAGGTAAAAACTGAACGTGAGATGAAATCACTTCAACTTGAAGAAGAGATCGCAAAAGAGCAAGTTACTTTTGCAAATGAAGAGATTGAACGTTTAGAAAAGATCATCGAAAACAAAAAAGAGCAAATCGAATCTGCTAGTGAATCTTTAACTGAGATAGAAGCAAATTTAGCATCAGTAAAAGCTGATGTAGATGAAAAATTAAAAACTATTAATGAAGATAGACAAAAGGTTTTTGTTGAAAAAGAGAAACTTTTAAGTACTGTAAATCAAAAAGGTTTAGCTTTTTACCAAAAAATCCGTCGTTGGGCTAAAAATACAACTGTTGTAAAAGTTGAAGACAAAGCTTGTATGGGTTGTAATATGGTGATTAGTGATAAAGTTTACGCTGATGTTATCAAAGGTGAAGATATCACTAACTGTCCACATTGTGGTCGTATACTATATGTGGAACCTGCAGAGCAATAAGGCATTGCCTTTTAAAATTTTTTACTTCATCTTAAGTGTAGTGCTATATATATTAGCATTTCCACTTTTGATATTTTTATCCTTCAAGCCAAAGTATAAACAATCAATTCCAGCAAGATTTTTTTTATATAAAAACAAAAAGTTTAGCTCAGAAAATGGGGTATGGTTTCATGTGTGTTCACTCGGTGAAGCAAGAGCATTAAAACCTATACTAGAAGAGCTAAAAGATGAAGAGATAAAGATCACAACGATCACGCATACAGGTCAAGCAGAAGCTAAAAAGTATGATGCTGAAGTTAGATACCTCCCTTATGAGATGCTACTTCCGTTTTGGATGAAAAAGCAACGTGTTTTGGTGGTTTTAGAAGCTGAATTTTGGTATATGCTTTTTGTTTTGGCTTCGTCTATGGGAAGTCGGGTAATATTACTAAATGCACGTATATCTGAAAAAAGTGTAAAAAAATATTTACAGTTTGCATGGTTTTATAAAAAGATGCTTTCACGTGTTGAGATCATATATGCTCAAAGTGAAGAAGATAAAAACAGATTTTTAGCTTTGGGAGCTAGAGATATAGAAGTCATTGGAAATATAAAACTAGCAGGTGAGATCAAAAAAACAAAAGATTATGAAAAGCCTGATTGTGAAGTTATAGTAGCTGGTAGTACACATCTTGGTGAAGAAAAAACTGTACTGGACGGATTTGTAAAGTATAAAAAAGAAAATGACTCAAAACTTATAGTAGTACCTCGTCATCCTGAGCGTTTTGAGAGTGTGTATCTTTTTATGGAAGCTTATTCAAAAGAGCATAACTTAAGTTTATCTAGATTTTCAGAAGATAAAAACTTTAGTGCAGATATGATCTTAGTAGATGCTATGGGTGAGTTAAATAACATATACAATATAAGTGACATTGCGATATTAGGTGGAGCATTTGCTGAAAATGTAGGGGGACATAATCCTCTTGAACCTGCATATTTTGGATGTAAGATCATAACTGGAAAGCATTTTTTTCATCAGCGTGAGCTGTTTAAGTATGTGCACCATGTACAGTATGTAGAGAGTGATGAAGTTGAAGAAGCTTTAGTTATGGCAAAAGAGTTACCACCGTCTATGGTTGATGAGAAAATAGATTTGGATAGGGTTATTGATAGAATTAAAAATGAGGAGTCAGAATAATGGCTACAAAAGAAAAAGCATATAAATTATTAGCTGCCCAAGAGGGGATCTCAAACAACGTAGCAAAGTCTATGATCGATCGTGGACTTGTATATGTTGGAAATAAAAAAGTTATGATCGCCCGTGGTGAGCTTGACGCAAAAACTATCTTTCGTGTAACAAAGGTAGAAAAACCAAACATCATCTTTGAAAACGATGATATATTAGTAGTTGATAAACCACCATATATAAACTCAGATGAGATTGAGCGTATGTTTAAAGATGTACAACTTTTACACAGACTTGATCGTGAAACAAGCGGTGTTTTAATGCTTGTTAAAAACGAAGAGTTTCGTCAAAAGGCTATTAAAGAGTTTAAAAAAGACAATGTTTACAAAGAGTACATTGCATGGGTTGAGGGGATCATGAGTGAGCCTATCGAAGTTGACAAACCTATCGTAACTACTAAGAAAAACAACCGTGCTACATCAAATGTATCAAGCAAAGGTAAACCGGCACGCAGTGAGTTTTTTCCAGACCTTGTAAGTGCTAAAAAAACAAAAGTAAAATGTATTATCCATCATGGACGTACACACCAGATCCGTACACACCTACGCTATGTAGATCATCCGATCGTTGGAGATGAGCAGTACGGAGGACGTCGTGCAAAACGTGTAATGCTTCATGCTTATAAAGTAAGACTTTTAGGTATGGAGTTTGTAGCCAAAGAACCAAAGGCATTTGTGCACTTTGAGTAGTAAAAAAGAGTCTCTCTACATAGGTATAGACTTAGCTTGGGGTGAGAAAAACCCAAGCGGATTTTGCATTGCAAAAAAACAAAAAAACAAACTTAAAATAGTAGAGGCTAAACTAATTTACCCCATTGATGAGATCATAGATGAGATTTTAAAACATAAAGATCATAAGCTGTATGTAGGTGTTGATGCACCTCTTGTAGTTCCAAATGAGAGTGGCAACAGAGAGATCGAAAAAGAGTTTAACAAAGACTTCGCAAAGTACAAGATCTCAATGCTTCCCGCAAATAAAAAACTTCTTACAAAATACTCCCCAACAATTAGAAGCGTAGTCTTGTTTGACAAACTTAGTGAGCTTGGATTTAAGCGTGACTACAGTAGTGATAAAGTGATTTACGAGGTTTACACCCACTCAACCATAGCGATGCTTTGGAATGATCATAAGATACTTCCCTACAAAAGAAAAAAAGGGCGTAATACTGTTTTTATAAAAGAACAACTTGAGATCTACAAAAAATACTTATCAAAAGAGTTTTACAGTCACGAGTTATTAAAACAAGACCTTAGTGATCTAAAGGGGAAAAAACTCAAAGGTTATGAAGATATGCTAGACGCACTTACATGTGCTTATGCAATAAACTACTGTCAAAACAATGAAGCAGGATTTTACAAAGTAGATGGGGTTGATACTTTTGTAACTCCAATCAGCAAATGGAAAGTTTATGTTTTAAAATGCTGTGATGATTCTCTTTACACCGGTGTAGCTACAGACTTGCAAAGACGTTTATATGAACACAACAACTCTGCTAAAGGTGCAAAGTACACAAAAGTCAGACGTCCAGTTGAACTTGTTTACTATGAAAATTGTGCTGATCGAATAGATGCAACAAAAAGAGAGTACGCTATAAAAAAGCTTAGCCGAAAAGAGAAGCTAAAACTTATAAATAATAAATAGTGAATTAACATTCATATAAGTGTGATGCTTATATAATCAAACATATATTATTGGGAAGACAAGCATGAATAAAATACTATTTACACTACTAGGTTTGACAGCACTAGCACAAGCTCACTTTTTAACATTTTTACCATCCACTGACAACGTAACTGATCAAAAAGAGGCAAAAGTTGATTTTGACATCTCTTTTATACACCCTTTTGAGCAAACAGGTATGACTATGCAAATGCCTGAGCTATTTTTAGAGAGTAAACAAAATAAACTAAAACTTCAAGAGACTAAAAAGTTTGATCATAAAGCTTGGAAAAGCAGCTACACAATAAAAAGACCAGGTGTGTACAAGTTTTTTGTAAAGCCTCAGCCATACTTTGAACCAGCAGAAGAAAAGTTTATCTCACATGTGCCAAAGATTATTATTAGCTCATATGGACTTGAAGATGGATGGGATGAACCGCTTGGTTTAAAGTATGAGATCATCCCTATGGTAAAACCTTTTGGTGTATACAGTGGAAATATTTTTACAGCACAAGTTTTACACAACTCAAAACCAGCTGCAAATGTAGAAGTGGAAGTTGAACTCTACAACGAGTTTAATCTTAAAGCACCTAGCGATGCACATATAACACAAGTGGTAAAAACAGATGCAAACGGAGTCTTTTCTTTTGTTATGAACCACAAAGGTTGGTGGGGTTTTGCCGCACTCATAGAAGAGGGTGAACTAGAACATGAAGGTAAAAGCTATCCAGTTGAAAATGGAGCTTTACTCTGGATAAAAGCGTACTAAAATGCATATATCCGATGGAGTTTTAAGTGTAGAAGTTACAGCTATAGTATCTGTAGTCTCTTTACTTGCTCTTGCAAAATCTATAAAAGATTTAAAAAACGAAGATATTCCACTTACCGCAGTTGCAAGTGCTATGTTTTTTATAGCCTCTTTTATCCATATACCTTTTGGAGTCACTCAACTTCACCTCATACTGCTTGGTGTGATCGGTGTTTTGATAGGATGGAGTTCATTTGTAGCTATATTTGTCGCACTTCTTTTACAAGCACTCCTTTTAGGCTATGGCGGTGTTGTAAGTTTGGGGGTTAATCTTTTTGTTATGGCTATGCCTGCTGTGATCGTGTACTACCTTTACAACAACTTTTTAGTTAGTAAGCTCAAGGATAAAGTAAAGTACTTTTTAGTAGGTTTTATAGGGACTTTTTTTGCGACACTTTTTTTAAGTATGATCCTTTACTTTTCTAAAGATGAGTATAATTATGCAGCATATACGATCTTTTCTGCAAACATAGTAACAATGATCGTAGAGGGTATAGTTAGCATGTTTTTGCTTTTGTTTTTAAAAAAAGTTTATCCAAAAGTTTTAAAGGGTTAGTTTGAAGTTTGTTGTTTTAGTTTTTATTCTTTTTTGCTCATTAGATGCACACAAGGTAAACCTTTTTATAACTGAGCAAAACTCTACTTTAGACATCTACTCATACTTTGCAAATGGCAAACCTTGTAAAGGTTGTAAGCTCACTATAAAAGATCAAGAAAAAGTCCTACTTAGCGATAAACTAAACCATGAGGGAAAATACCTCTATAAACCAAGTGTAAAAAACATACAGGTCACAGTAGATGCTTCGGGCGGTCACATAGTAACTAAAGATGTTGAGGTTTACAACGTAAGTAAAGAGACCTTAAAAGAGCATATGAAAAAGGAAGAGTCATCTAAAGTTACAAACATATTTATAGGTTTGTTTAGTATACTTTTTATATTTTTAATTTTAAAGAGAATAAAAAAATAATGAAAGAGGCAATTAAACTTGTTAACTCTTTTCTTTACTCACTTGTAGTGGCTTTTTCACCTCTGCATTATCTGTTTTTATTACCTTTGTTTGTTGTTTTATTTTTTGAAAGAGAGAATTTTTTAAGTATATTTAAAAAGGTAGTATTACTAAACTTTTTCATACTATTTCTTGTAGTTTTTGTCTACTTTAAAGACTCATCAGAAGCTCTAGAATTATTTGTCCGTACAAACATGATCCTCTTGTTTAACATAGCTCTTTTTTACACTTCGCAAGGGTATGATCTAGCCCGTGGGATGCAAAGCTTGGGCTTTAACTCAAAAGTAGTAAGTGTTCTTTACTTTACACTCTCACTTACAAATTTTATAAAAAAAGATTTCAAAGAGACAAAAAACACTCTAAAAGCAAGAGGATTTAGTGCAGGTACTTCTATGTTTACATATCAGACTTATGGTAATATATTTGCCATGATACTAGTAAAAGCTTTGAGAAAATCAGAAGATATGAAAGTAGGTATGAGTGCTCGTGGCTTTGAAGATAAGATATACTTTTTAAACTCAAATACCATAGGTTTGTTTGAAAAGGTATTATCTTTTTTTGTGCTTATTATTTTACTAAAGGTTGGGTATGAGTTGTTCAGTTAATTTAAGAGGGATCTCATATAATGATGGTCTTTTAAAAGGGATCGATCTAAACCTTGGACATGAAGAAAAGGTAGCGATCATTGGACCAAACGGAAGTGGCAAAAGCACACTTTTGAAGATCATAGCTGGTTTTATAGCTCCAAGTGATGGGCATATAGAGATATTTCACAACAAGATAGAAAACATAAAAGAGTTTAAAAACTACAGAAATGACATAGCGTATCTTCCTCAAGATGTAACAAACCACTTCTTATGTCCAACTGTTATAGAAGATGTGATCTTCTCACTTCGTGCAAGAGGTGAGAGTGAAAAAGAAGCTTTGCTTAAGGGTGAGAAGATCTTAGAGAAGCTTCATATATCGCACCTAAAAGAGAGAGTGATCTTAGATCTGAGTGGTGGGGAGCAAAAAGTGGTAGCCCTTGCAGGACTTTTGATCTTAGAACCTAAGATCCTACTACTAGATGAACCGACAAATGCACTAGATGAAAAGTCAGAACAAAAGATCATAGATATACTAAACTCCATAAAAAAGTCTATGATCATAGTCTCCCATCATAAAAGTTTTATAGACAGCTTGGTTCCTACGATCTACGAACTTCAAAACTCTACTTTGCAAAAGAGATAAGTTGGTTTTTGTATATGTTTAAAATATATGTAGACGGTGATGCTTTTCCAAACCTCCTAAAGCCAATCCTATTAAAACAGATCAATCGCTTAAATATAAAAACCATAGTAGTAGCAAACAAAAAGATAAACATAGGAAAATCAGATCTTGTTGAGTACGTGATAGTAGATGAAGGAGCTGATGAGGCGGATCATAAAATAGTCGAGATGTTAGAGGAGGGTGATCTTGTGATCACTGCTGATATCCCACTAGCTGATAGAGTTATAACTAAAAATGCACATGCAATAGATCATAGAGGTGAGCTGTACTCAGTAGATAACATAAAACAGTATCTTGCCATGAGAAACTTGATGGAAAAGATCCGTGAAAGCGGAGAGATCACAAAGGGACCTAAACCTTTTTCAAGCAAAGATGCAGAACTTTTTGCAAACCAGATAAATGCTTTTTTAACAAAACATACAAAATGAAAAAACTAAAATACCTAAACCATTATCCCCAAGCTGTTCAAAAACAAGTCCAAGCTTTAATAGACGCAGATAAACTTGATAAGTACCTAGTAAACAAATACCCAAACCCACATAAGTATAAAAATGATAAAGCATTGTTTTCGTATGTACAGGACATAAAAAACGAGTACATGAAAAAGACATCACCGCTAAGCAAAGCTGTGTATGATGGCAAAATAAATGTGATCCACAACGCTTTAGGAACTCACCACTTTGTCTCAAGAGTTCAAGGAAACAAACTAAAAGCAAAAAATGAGATACGGGTAGCGTCTATGTTTAAAAACACACCTGAGGAGTTTTTACAGATGATCGTCGTGCATGAGCTTGCACACTTTAAAGAAAAAGAGCATAATAAAGCTTTTTACAAGCTGTGTGAACATATGTTCTTGGATTATCATCAGGTAGAGTTTGATCTGCGTCTTTATCTTACACATATGGACTTAAACGGTAAGATAGAGCAGTGGAGTAATTGACTTATAAAGTATCTGGAGTTAAGCCTACCTCTTCTAAAAAATGGCGAAGACCTACAATAGCGTCTTTTGAGAGTTCATTTCTATGTGATAGAGCCAAAGAGTATTCTTTGTCTTTAAAATGGATCAGTGCGCGGTGCTTTTTGTTCATATCTACCTCTGCACCATAATGCTCTAATGCACGAACTAATCTTGTAGCATCAATATTTCCGGATATTGGATGTTCAAAAATCTTTGCTATTTTGTCTTTGTGTTTACTCATAATTACTCCCTTTAATTAAATACAAATATTAGTCTTATAATATATTAAAAGAGTGTTAATTATATATCCAAATAACTTTATAAGACAATAAAAATTATATAAAATATTGCAATTTGACATATTTTATTAAGTAAAGGAGATGTGCTGTTACAATGGCTAAATTTTAATAAAGGAATATTATGGAAAAAGAACTAAGTAATATAATTCAAATAGCTGTTGGCTTACTTGCTATATTTTCAGTATTTGCTTCATTAGGTTTTTTTATGGGTAAGATGTACTCTAATTATGAGCACATGAAAGAGTTAAAACGAGAGCAGGAAAGTAGTTTAGAATCTAAAATAGTATCTACAGAAATTATGGCGGAAGAAGCTACAATAAATTTAAGAAACAACAAAACTATAAATGACTTTTTAAGAGATAGGTGTAATGAAGAAGAAAAGAAAATACATGATGCAAATCTAAAATGTACTAATATTGTAGACTATAGGGAACCTTATTTTTTTAAAGAAAAAACAACAAAAGAAAAAGAATCTAAAAAAATGATTGACTTATGTAAAAAAGCAGTTTCTTTAGACGAAAAAAATTCTACAAATATTTTTTACTTAGCAATAGCATATCATAAAAACAAGGACTATGAAAAAGTGGTTGAATTATTAGAAAAAAGTTCAAATCTTGGTAATAATATTGCTCAGAGAAAATTAGGGATTATGTATTTGACAGGTAATATTGTAGAAAAAAATACAGAAAAGTATGTTCATTATTTTAATTTAGCTTCTAAAAATGGAGATAAAGCATCTAAGATTATTATTTACAATGAGTATTACAAATAAATTATAAGTTGAAATATGCTTTAAGATTAGCAAATGTTTGATAAATTTATTTTCCTACTTTATAAATTTTTTTAATGTTAACCGTAAAAATGGTTTTTTATATATCATATACTAAAGCAAACAAAAAGCCCACCTTCGATATAATCGCAAAAAATTATACAGATATTTAGAAGGTATTTTTATGTTTGACACACTGACATCCTCGTTTACAACAGCGATGAAAAAGATTCGTACATTTGATGATGAGAAGGCACTTAAAAAAGCACTTGATGAGCTTAAAAAGTCACTATTAAAAGCAGATGTAAACCATAAAGTTGTAAAAGAGCTAATAACAAAAGTTCAGCTGAGAACAAAAGAAAAAGGGATCGGTAAAGATCAGTTTTTAGAAGCACTTAGAACTACACTTAACGAGCTTCTAGAAGTTGGCGGGAACAAAGGTTTTGTTTACGCTCCAAATCCTCCTACAGTTATCTTAATGACTGGTCTTCAAGGTTCTGGTAAAACAACTACTACTGGTAAGCTGGCTACTTACTTAAAAGGCAAGCAGAAAAAAGTTCTGATCATCGCAGCCGATTTACAGCGTTTAGCAGCGGTTGAACAACTTCGCCAGATTACAACTCAGATCGAAGTAGAACTTTACGAAGATGAAGCTACTAAAAATCCTGTTGAGGTTGTAAAAGCAGGACTTGAGTACGCAAACTCAAAAATTTACGACGTAGTTCTGATCGATACGGCTGGTCGTTTAGCTATTGATGATGAACTTATGGACGAGCTTCATGCTGTAAAAGAGGTTGCAAAACCAAGTGAGATCTTCTATGTAGCTGATTCACTAACTGGTCAAGATGCAGTTAAAACAGCTACAACGTTTAAAGAAAAGATCGGAATAGACGGTGTGATCCTTTCAAAGTACGACGGCGATGCTAAGGGTGGTGTAGCTCTTGGACTATCTAGCCAAGTTGAAGTTCCACTTCGTTTTATCGGTAGCGGTGAGAAGATGGAAGACCTTGAAGTTTTCATGCCTGAGCGTATCGTTAACCGTCTTATGGGATTTGGTGATGTTGAAGGTTTAGCTGAAAAAACTGCAGGTGTTATCGATGAGAAACAAGCTAAAAAACTAACTCAGAAGATCAAAAAAGGTAAGTTTAACTTCAACGACTTTTTAGAACAAATGGAACAGATGAAAAAGATGGGTTCTATGAAGTCGCTTATAAGTATGATGCCAGGTATGGGACAGATGGGTAAAGCACTTAAAGACTTTGACCTTGAAAACTCAGACGAGCTTAAAAACATAAAAGCTATGGTCGCATCTATGACTCAAAAAGAAAGAGAAGACCCGGATCTTTTAAACAACTCTCGTAAAGAGCGTATAGCTAGGGGTTGTGGACTTACACAAGTTGAGATCAACCGTATGATCAAACAGTTTAAAAATGCAGGTAAAATGGCTAAAAAATTCTCTGGTAAAAACGGCATGAAACAGCTTCAAGATATGATGGGTCAAATGGGCGGTGGCGCTGGCGGTATGGGTGGCTTCCCAGGTGGACTTCCAAGATAAAAGTTTTTCCCATTCATTAGTAAAGTTTGGGGATAATCGCGTAATTAATACAAGGGCTAAGGAATATAATGCTTGATTTTTCAAAATTTTTAAAATACTCAAAACCGGGACCAAGATATACCAGTTATCCAACTGCATTGGAGTTTTCTGATGCATATAAATATGATGAGTATATTAAAAAACTTGAATCACAAGACAAGTCACGTCCACTTAGTCTTTACTTTCACCTTCCATTTTGTAGAAACGCTTGTTACTTTTGTGGGTGTAATGTAGTTTTTACATCTAAAGAAGATAAGATGATGCGTTATGTTGATTATCTAAAGCGTGAGTTGGCGATCCTTGCAAAACATGTAGATACGTCACGTGAAGTACTTCAGATGCACTTTGGAGGCGGTACACCTACATTTTACTCAGCAGAAGCTCTAAAAGAGATAATCGATGAGATTAAAAAAACTTTTCCAAACTTCCGCGGGGACGCTGAGGTTAGTTGTGAAATAGATCCTCGTCATATTACAGAAGAACAGATGAAAGTTATGAGTGATGCTGGATTTAACCGTGTAAGTTTTGGTATTCAAGATTTTAACGAAAAAGTTCAAGTTGCTATCCACCGTGTTCAGCCTTACGATGAAACAAAATATGCTATGGACCTAGCTAGAAAGTACAATATGATCTCTGTAAATGTTGATCTTATTTACGGTCTTCCATATCAGTCATTAGAGACTTTTAAAGAGACATTAGAACTCTCACTTACTCTTGATCCAGACAGGTTTGCAGTGTTTAACTACGCACATGTCCCTTGGATGAAAAAGACTATGCGTAAAATAGATGAGACAACACTTCCACGCCCTGATGAAAAGCTAGAGATCATGAAATATACGATCGATTTTTTAACATCTCGTGGGTATAAAATGGTTGGTATGGATCACTTTGCAAAACCTGAAGATGAACTTTTCAAAGCTATTGAAAAAGGTGAACTTCACAGAAACTTCCAAGGTTACACAACTAAAGGTGGAGCCGACTTAATAGGTGTAGGTCTTACTTCGATCGGTGAGGGAGTTGATAGTTACAACCAAAACTTTAAAGATATGAAGCTTTATGAAGCAGCGATCGATGAGGGTAAACTTCCGTTTGAGCGTGGTGTTGTGTTAAGCGAAGATGACCTTATCCGCCAGTATGTGATCATGGAACTTATGAGTAACTTTAAATTAGATATTGACAGATTTAACGAGAAGTTTGATGTTGATTTTAACACTTATTTTGCAGATGCAGTTGAGGCACTTAAGCCTTTTGCAGAGGAAGAACTACTTAGTATAAGTGATCATAAAATAGAGTGTAGCCAAACAGGTACACTTCTGATCAGAAACATATGTATGCCTTTTGATGCTTACATGAAAAAACATGCAGCAAATAAAAAGACATTTTCAAAAACGGTATAAAGATGGATAAAAAAGTAGAAGATATTTTTAACTTTACCGCGACAAGCGATGAGTGTGTGAAATGTGGTAAGTGTATACCAGTTTGTACGATCCATAATGTAAATGCGGATGAAGTTACGTCACCTCGTGGTTTTATAGATCTTCTTGGTGCATACAAAAGAGGTCAACTAGACCTTGACAAAAATGCAAAAGATATTTTTGAATCATGTTTCTTATGTACAGCTTGTACAGAAGTTTGTCCAAAATCACTTCCAACTGATATGGTGATCGAACAAGCTCGTGCAGATATAGCGCAAAAGTTTGGAATAGCTTGGTATAAAAGACTTTTCTTTTTACTACTTCGTCACAGATGGTTAAATGATCTGGCTTTTAAACTAGGTTATGTATTTCAGACATGTGGGTTTAAGATCAAAGCAGAGATCGACTCTATGAGTCCAAGATCTTTTGTTCCCATGATCAAAGCTGACAGACTTCTACCAAGCTTGATGAAAAAGTCATTTTTAAACTCTCACGAAGAGAACATAGACAACGGTGGGAAAAGAAAAGTTGCAGTATTTATCGGCTGTTTGGGTAACTACAACTATAAAAAAGTTGGAGAGTCACTTTTAGAGATACTTGAAGCGTTAGAGATAGATGCATTTTTAGCAAAAGATCAGAAGTGTTGTGGTGCTCCTGCATATTTTACTGGAGACTTTGCTACAGTTGATTATAATGCAAAACATAACATCGAATACTTTGAAAAGTTCGGTGATGATATAGAAGCGATCATAGTCCCAGAAGCTACTTGTAGTGCTATGATCAAAATAGACTATGAACACTTTTTTCATGATCAGCCTGAGTGGTTAGAACGTGCTAAAAAAATAAAAGATAAGATATATATGGCGACAGAATGGCTTCAAAACCACACACAACTTGAAGAGCTTTTAGCTTCTAAGAAAAAGATGCCAAATATTGTTACATACCACGATCCGTGTCATGCTAAAAAGATGCAAGGTGTTTACCAAGAGCCTAGAAATCTGATCAGCAAAAACTATAACATCGTAGAGATGAG
>Ga0193958_1000558_pt1 | contig 13379 bp, 14 predicted proteins | sample FB_1_MG_FD_140320 | JGI IMG/M metagenome (GOLD analysis project Ga0193958, IMG submission 140320) | Microbial mat bacterial communities from the Broadkill River, Lewes, Delaware, United States - FB_1_MG | ecosystem: Environmental > Aquatic > Freshwater > River > Microbial mats | place: USA...
GACCGCTCTATCCTGCTGAGCTACTGGGACTTTGTGTGCTGAAATGCTTTCGGGGCGATTTTAACGTTAATCATTCATAGAGTCATCAATAACTCATACTGAAAAATGATTATTTAGACTTAGGCCTTTCCGATTCTGTTTTGGGCTTTGTAAAGACCAGAACTCCCAGCTTTGTTATACAGTTGGTCTTGTTTTTTATGGCCGCGAACAATGGCTAGCAGCTGGGTGACATTTTGCTGGTTTCTGTAGATGGCTTGTTCGTTGCGCTTATTTTTTTGCTGTAGCTCTTTTAAATACTGTTTGATCAGTGTGTAGTTTTCAGTCACAGACAGTGTTGAAGGGCTGTTTTCAGGTGAGTCGTCTGGTAGCTTGTAGTCACCAATCTCAAATTCATAGCCGAATGACTTAAGCAGTTCCACGCGTTCAAGTGTGAAATTATGGAAGTTGTTCAGAAGCGACATTTTCTCTTGGGTGGTGTCGCTAAGTTTATCTAGGTCTTTGCTGCTAAGCGCTTCTAGTTCTGTATCATAAATATTGCTTAATGATTCTAAAAGCAAAATACCCTGCTTAAGCAGGGTATCAAGTTCTATGTATTGTTGTTCAGTCATGTCAGAGCTTTATAATAGGTTGTCAAAGTTCAGCATCTTCTCAGCTACGCGTTCTGCATTGACCTGATAGTTGCCGTTCTCTATTTCCAGCTTAAGACGTTCGACTCGCTCGCTGTCCACATCAGGTGTGTTGGCCAGTTGTTTCTCAACATTCTGCAATGTCTGAGCTGCATTGCTGAGGTTAACTGTATCACCTTTATTGGACGGGGACTGGGCAGCAGTAGCACTACCGCCTGATTTGGCAGCATTACCCTGTTCGCTTGTCCGTGCACGAGAGTTTGCCGTCTGTGAGGCTGACAGGCTCGTGAGATCATTAATCATTTTTCCGTCCTCAAACTTGTATCTGAACCAGTTTATCGGCGGCTATTTGCAGAACTTTAAGAAAAAATAAACTTTTCTTAAAAATAATTATAAAACTCAGTATAGCAGCTGGTTATTTTTCAATCCAATTTGTGTCAGTTGGTATATTAAGGTGTTTGTACCAGCCCAGCTTCAATGACTGTCGCTTTAATAATATTGCCAGAGCGATCATTGCGTACTTTTATTTGTTGTCCGATTATCCCGTTTTCCAACGCTGTACCCGAGGCTCGGATAGTTACGCCATTTCGCCTAGCCTCAATGATTAAGGCGTTACCTTTTGAAACAGCGAGGGGTGGTTTTAGCATTGGTGCGGTGATTATGCTGCCAGCAGCTATACTTCTTTTACTAGTCCAACCAATAATCTCGCTGGGTTGGACAAAATAGGCAGACCTAAGCGATGTTAAATTAACTTCTTTTTGTTGTAAGTGATTGCTTTTTAAATAGGTGTTGCGTGGTAAGCTAGTATGCGCAATAACGGCTAAACCAAACTGTTTAACTTCAGCTGCGATAAACAGCTGCCATAGAGGTGAGGGACAGCGTGCACGGAAGGTTATTCTACTGCCGTTTCCTTTAGGTGTTTGAAATTCAAACGGAGCAAGGCAGGTTTTTAGTTTGATTTTTCGGCTAATCGGGTTAAGTTTGATCTCTGTACGCGCAATGGGCATCACATTGAGGTAATGTTCTTGCAAGTACATCAGAGCTTCTTGCTCTAATTTTTCTGCCTCACTAGCTGCAAAAAGACTAGCGGGATTCAAAAGAAAAGTGGTGAGAAGGAAAAGTCGTGTTAAATTGTATATATTCACATTGTTGTTACTAACGTTAAGTTAATGGAACGGCGTGTTAAAAAATAAAATCGATTTAATCTCTACGGGATTGTTAGATCATGTCAGGTATCCTAGATAGTGTAAACCTGCGTACCCAGATGGTGGGGCAGAACAGACTTGAATTACTGTTGTTTGCTTTAGAGTCAGAGCAGCAATACGGTATTAACGTGTTTAAAGTGCGCGAGGTGCTGCAGTGCCCGGAGCTAACTGAAGTTCCAAGGCAGACTTCTGCAATCAAGGGTATGGCGCACATCCGCGGTGAAACTATACCTGTGTTGGATTTATCTGAAGCGGTAGGCCGTGAAACGGTTCCTCATGCGCAGCGTCAGGATTGTTTTTTGATTGTCGCTGAATACAATCGCCGGACATTGGCCTTCTTAGTTCGTAAGGTTGATCGTATTTTGAATACTCAGTGGGACCAGATCATGGCACCGCCGACCGAGATAGGTGTTGAAAACTATCTAACGGCGATCTTTGAGTATGAAGGCAAGTTGATTGAAATTTTGGATGTAGAGCAGATCCTTGCTGATCTATATCCTATGCCTACCGAAGTTAGTAAAGATGTAGCTGATGATAAAGTACGAGAGAAAGCGCGTGACTATCAGATACTGATTGTTGATGACTCTTCGGTTGCACGTAATCAGATGCAACGAAGCTTGGAAGGGTTAGGTATAAAAGTTACGTCTTGTAATAATGGGCGGATGGCGTGGGATCTGTTGTGTGAAATGGCAGATCGTGGAACGGATGTTGCCACTAATTTCCTAATGGTTATTTCAGATATTGAGATGCCAGAGATGGATGGTTATACGTTGACCTCTATGATTCGAGATGATGAGCGTATGAAGGCCATGCATGTAGTACTTCATACTTCGCTTTCAGGCGGCTTCAACGTTTCTATGGTCAAAAAAGTTGGGGCAGACGGTTTCCTTGCTAAATTTAACCCTGACGACCTTGCGACAGCTGTTGTGCAGCGTATTCAGCAAGTTGAGCGATAATAGGAGCTTTTACTCTTTATGAGTACAACTGCCCGTTCAAGTTTTACTATAACTGATTCTGATTTTGAGCTATTTAGCCGTTTTCTAGAAGATAATAGCGGTATCCTGCTTGCAAAACATAAGCAGTACTTGGTTCAAAGTCGGCTTGGGAAAATTGTCCAGGAACAGAATTGTCCTGGATTGAAAGAACTTATTACTAAGTTGCAAAGTCCTGCTTCTAAGCGCTTGCGTGAGCAAGTTATCGATGCAATGACGACGAACGAAACGTTGTGGTTCCGGGATGTGCATCCTTTCGATATCTTGCGGGATCGCATACTGCCTGAGATGGTGGGCAGTGGCCCGAGTTCAAAAGTCCGGATATGGTCGGCTGCATGCTCGACAGGGCAAGAACCATATTCTATTAGTATGACGTTGGATGAATATAAGAAAAAAAGCCCCGGTAAACTCTCATCTGAAGAGATAATTGCTACTGATATCTCTACGCAAGTTCTTGAGCAAGCACGACGAGGCGAGTATGAGATGCTCGCTATTGGTCGAGGTTTATCGCAAGAGCGCCTTACTCAGCATTTCCGTGAAACCCCAAATGGGGGCTGGGCTGTTAAGCCTGACATTAAGTCGCGAGTTCGCTTTCAGAGTATTAATTTACTTGGGCAGTATTCGGCGATGGGGAAATTTGATGTGATTTTCTGTCGTAATGTGTTGATCTATTTTTCTAGTGAAAAGAAAACAGAGATACTGACAAAAATGCATGGCGTACTGAAACCCGGTGGTTATTTGATTTTAGGGGCTTCGGAGTTTTTATCAGGCTTATCTGATAAGTATCAAATGATCCATTGTCGACCAGGGATTATCTATCAGGCTATTTAGAAGCAGATAGTATTTGTGAACTAAGGCTAAGAGCCGCATGTTGTTTTCAGCATGCGGCTTTTTTATTGTCCGCTTTCCGCTTTCCGCTTTCCGCTTTCCGCTTTCCGCTTTCCGCTTTCCGCTTTCCGCTTTGCCGGGCGGCAAATCAACGGTTTGTAATTGCCGTTTTGGGTTGGTGTTATCTGCATTTATATTGGTCATTTTTTTGTATCATATTGTAAGTAAAGGGTTTTTGCTGATCTGGTATAAGTCCTGCATATATTAAGCTAACTATAAAAGAGGACAGTGATATGGCTATAAGCTTCGATGCGGCACTAGGAATACATGATGATGCGTTACTGCATCGTGCTCGCCGTGCGGAGGTTTTAGCTAACAATATAGCAAACGCTGATACGCCAAACTTTAAAGCGCGTGACCTCGAATTTTCCCAGATATTAAATAATGCTACTAAGCTTCAAGTTAAGCAGGTAGCGACAGCGCAGGGTCATCAAACGGAATTGTTAGAGCCCGACCTTGCTGCAGAAATGATGTTTCGGATCCCCAATCAAGCATCTGTTGATGGAAATACGGTTGAGGTTCAGCAGGAAATGGCGCGTTACACTGAAAATGCATTGGATTATCAGACCTCCTTTCAGTTCCTAAATAAGAAGTTTACAGGGCTGAAATCAGCCATAAAGGGTGAATAAGCATGTCGTTAAGTAATGTCTTTGGTATTGCAGGATCTGCGATGAATGCGCAGACCATTCGCCTGAATACAACTGCGAGTAATATGGCTAACGCAGAGAGTGTTAGTTCAAGTGTTGATGAAACTTATCGTGCTCGTAAGCCAGTGTTTGCTGTTCAGCAAGCTGATCCTTTGGCTCAGCCAGATAATGAAGCGGGGATAGCAGCGGGCCAAGGTGTGCAAGTGCTTGGGATCGTTGAGAGTCAGGCTGAGTTGCGTCAGGAATACAATCCTGCTCATCCAATGGCTGATGAAAAAGGTTTTGTGTACTACCCAAATGTAAATGTGGTCGAAGAGATGGCGGATATGATTTCTGCATCCCGTTCTTTTCAGATCAATACCGAGATAATGAATACTGCTAAGCAGATGCTTCAACAAACAATCAGACTTGGGCAGCAATAATGAATAAGGCGCGGGGCTAATCGCCATGAGTAATGTAAATGGTGTAAATCAAAATGTCTTTGATCAGATCAATACGACTAATCAAAAGGCAAGTACGGCAAAGAGCCAGACGGATGAAGATAGTGATATGTTCATGCGTTTGATGATTGCGCAATTGCAGAATCAGGACCCATCCAGCCCAGCTGATACAACTGATTTTATGCAGCAAATTGCGACAATGTCTCAAGTCGAAAGTATTAATCAGCTAAACACATCTGTGAACCAGATGGCGCAATCGATGTTGGGTAGCCAGGCTGCACTGCAAGCGTCAGCGATGGTCGGTCAATCAGTGTATATACCAGGTGATACGTCAGAGGTGGGTACGCAAGCCAACCCTTATGCTCATGGCTCTTTTAATCTAGAGACAAGTGCTCCTGATGTGAGAATAAAGGTTTATAACTCAAGCGGTTCTTTAGTTGACACTATGCAGCTTGGTGCGGTTTCTCAAGGTGAGCATGAGTTCGCATGGCAGATGAAGTTTGATGACGATGGTAATCCAGAGCATCCGCCAGGGGATTACACCTTTACGGTTGAACGTTTGGATGACGATGAATATAAAGCGATCGATACCAACATCGCTTATAGAGTGAACAGTGTTACTTTAGGTGAAAATGGTATCGGTATGAAAGTAAATACAAATGCGGGCACTTTTGATGCCAGTGATGTAAAACAGATCGGCGTGTGAGGACAGGATAATGGCAGGTTTTAATACAGCGGTAACCGGTCTGAAGGCAGCGACAACAGACCTAGATGTAACGGGTAATAACATAGCAAATGCGAGTACAGTGGGCTTTAAGTCATCACGTACCGAGTTTGGTGATATCTATGCGACTGCTGTGGTTGGCGCGGGTTCATCAAATGTTGCAGGGGCTGGTGTAACTGTTACGGATATAGCCCAGGACTTTCAGGCAGGTACAATTGAGTTTACCAATAATAATCTTGATTTAGCGATCAATGGCTCAGGCTTTTTTCAGTTAGACGATGGCCAAGGTGGTACAACTTACACACGTGCCGGATCATTCGAGTTGGACAAGAACGGTTTTATGGTGTCCAAAACCGGTAAGTTTTTGCAAGGATACGGACTAGATTCTGAAGGCAACCGCTTGCCAATTGGCAACCTTGCGGTAACGCAAAAAGAGAGCCCGCCGAAAGCGACGGAGGATATCGATCTATCCTTTAACATCGATTCTCGTGAAGACGCACAGACTCTTTTGGCTGATTACGATAAAGATGAACCAGGTTCATTTACCTATAGTACGACGGTGAGAACATTTGATAGCCTCGGTAATGAACATACGATCAAATTTAACATGGCTGAAGCTCGTCCACAGCAGGCACAGCAAGCTGTGACATTACCTGCGCCTGGTGCGAATGATATTACAATCTCAGGTGTGACAATTACGATTGCAGAGCAGGCAGCATTATTGCTTGGTGGTGCTGGAGTTGCTGTTCCTGATACTAGTTTAACGCCCGCACAGCAAGCTGCTCAACAGGCAGTATTAGATAAGCTAACGGATCCTGTCACTGGCGATCCTCGTATTGGCGAGTTGATTACGGATTCACCTAATGCCGGCGATATCACTCTGCGTTTTAAATCTGAATTCCCTGAGCCTGATCTGGTTCAAGTCTCTGGTGCTGGTGCTTCTGTACTTGAAACAACAGAGATCGCGGCAAATGAAACTTATACTTTCCCAATAGATGCGACAGAAGTGCCGTTGGTTGCTCCGATTGTGTTAGAGGTTGGCGGTGTATCGATTCCGGCTCTAGGTATTGGTTCTACAGATGACCAGATAGGTCAGGCGATCTCATCTACTGAAGCTAAAATTTTAGATGCAAACCCAGATGTTGAATCTGTCATATACGATAATGTGAATAAGCAGATTGTAGTGACTTATAAAGCGGAAGCTGGTGATATAACACCGGGCGAAGCAATAACAATTACTGAGACATCGGGCGCTGCAGCGGGTACGCCTTTTACTGCCGCGGTCGTGAAAGATGGTGATAACTCTTTCCAAGGGGTGTACCGCATGTATGCCTACTTGAATGGATCAGAACAGCTGGATATTGGTAAAGCATTAGATCCAGGTGAGGCAGGAACCGGTTCTGAACCTGGGCCTATTTTGGTCAAGTTCAATCCATCTAATGGTTTGCTCACAGGTATTAATGGTAACCAATTCTCAGCGAATGCAGTTGTTCCGGCGATTACTATTACAGGGGCTGATCCAGCGGATACGACAACCGTTATAAATTTAGATATCGCTAACACGACCCAATTCGCTTCAGCATCTATTGTGAAAGCATCAGCACAAGATGGTTATACCAAAGGTGATCTTATTGGGGTAACTTTTAGTGGAACGGGGGAGATGGTTGCTAGTTTCTCTAACGGTCAGAATCAAGATTTGGGTGTGGTTGCCATTGCAACGTTTGAAAATCAGTCTGGGTTATCCCCGTCTGGTGATACGGAGTGGTCTGCTACGCTGACATCTGGGGATGCTATTGTTAACCCACCTGGCACCGGTTTGAATGGTACGCTTCAATCTGCGGCACTTGAGCAGTCCAACGTGGATCTATCTGCGGAGTTGGTTTCATTGATTGAGGCTCAGCGTAATTTCCAGGCAAACTCTAAAACCCTAGAAACATTGAATACTGTTACACAGAATATATTGCAGATTTAATCTTTTCTTTACTCTTAAAAGGCCGCTGATGCGGCCTTTTTTTGTTTTTGGCACAGGCATTGCAAAGTAAAAGATATAGGTAAGTAACTTTTTACAAAAGAAGTGCGGTAAAGCCGCCAAATGCTGGAAGTAAAAGATGGATAAGGTTCTATATTTAGCGATGAGTGGTGCGAGAGAGAACATGCTCGCACAGCAATCTCATGCCAATAACCTTGCAAATGCAAACACAACAGGCTTTAAGTCTGATTTGGCGCAAGCCCGTGCTATGCAAGTGTTTGGGGAAGGTCATGCCTCGCGTGTTTATGCTCAAACTGAGCGTCCAGCAACTGATGTGACAAGCGGAACCTTAATTGACACCGGCCGAAAGTTAGATGTTGCAGTGGCTGGTGATGGTTGGCTTTCAGTTATACGTGCGGACGGCACAGAAGGGTATACCCGTGCCGGTTCTCTGCAGATCAATGCCGCTAATCAGTTAGTTACGGGCAGTGGTTTGCCGGTAATGGGCAATGGCGGAATTCCAATTACTTTACCGCCGTTTGAAAATATTGATATTGCAACAAATGGAATAATTACGGTTAGGCCGTTAGGTGAAAATGCGGCTGAACTGTTGGTCGCTGACCAGCTGAAACTAGTTAACCCCGATCCAAAAACTTTATTTAAAGGGCCTGATGGTTTGATGACAACCGGGGGGCAAGATCCGTTGCTGCCAGATCCTAATGTTAGGGTGCGCTCTGGGTATATTGAATCGAGTAATGTGAATGCCGTAAGTGAATTGACAGGAATAATCAGCACCTCACGTCAATTTGAAATGCAAATCAAAATGATGAAAACAGCCGAAGAGAACTCTGAAACGGCTGCATCAATTTTGAAAATGTCATAAGAACCAACCGAGGATAGATAGATGCACGGTGCACTGAATGTAGCTAAAACAGGTATGACGGCACAGGATACTAACCTGAAAGTTATATCGAACAACCTAGCAAACGTTTCTACGGTTGGTTTTAAAAGAGATCAGGTTGTTTTCGAAGACTTGATGTACCAAATTCGCCGCCAGCCGGGTGCGCAAACCGCAGAAGAGGCGCAGCTACCATCAGGCTTACAGGTAGGGCTAGGTGTTCGTACTGTAGGAACTCAAAAACTGTTTGGCACGGGTGAAATTGAAATCACGGATGAGGCCTTCGATGTAGCGATCAATGGTCGAGGCTTTTTACAGGTCACGTTACCTAACGGTGATGCTGCTTATACCCGCAATGGGCAGTTGCACCTCAATGCAGATAACGAATTAGTTACAGCTGAAGGCTATCAAGTAGCTCCAGCCATTACGTTGCCTGGAGAAGTTATTAATTTCTCTATTAGTACCGACGGAATTGTTCAAGTAACGACCGCGGGGAATACAACGCCTACTGATATTGGTCAGATACAGTTAGCTGATTTTGTAAATCCTCAAGGACTACTGTCTTTAGGACAGAATTTATACCAAGAGTCAGCGGCGAGTGGTGCTGCATTGGTAAGTAACCCGGGTGAGAACGGTACTGGGCAATTGATCCAAGGCTCATTAGAGGGTTCGAACGTCAATTCAGTGCAGGAGCTGGTGGATATGATTACCACGCAGCGGGCTTATGAGATGAATTCTAAAGTGATTTCTACCGCGGATGAGATGCTCTCCTTCGTTAGTCAGCAGCTTTAATGTAGAGCTTGGAGGTTAATACTATGAATAAATTGGTCATCGGTTTTCTTGCTCTTACTGTGCTCCTTACAGGTTGTGTTCAGAAAGCGGCTAAACCGAATAATCCTGAATATGCACCAGTAAGGCCTCAAGGCCTTATTCAGCCAGCCGCTGTTAATGGTTCGATTTATAACTCGGCTACGAGTATTAATCTCTATGGTGATGGTCGAGCGCATCGTATCGGCGATATTTTAACGATTACATTGCAAGAGAGTACAAGCTCGCAAAAAAGTGCCAAAACTGAATTGGATAAAAGCAGTAGTTTAACGTTGGCTCAGCCTACGATTTTGGGCAAAACCGTTGATATTAACGGTCGACCGTTGAGTGCGACGATCAATGGACCTACGTCTGAATTTGATGGCGAAGGGAAGTCGGACATGAGCAATAATTTAACCGGTAACATCACGGTTACAGTGCATGATGTTTTGCCTAGTGGAGTGCTGCTAATTAAAGGTGAGAAATGGCTAACGTTGAATCAAGGTGATGAGTACATCCGTATAAGCGGAATGGTAAGGCCACAAGATATCGGTTCTGATAATACGGTGATGTCTACTAAGCTTGCTGACGCGCGTATTGCTTATAGTGGCACGGGAGCAGTCAATGACACAAACGTCATGGGTTGGGTGTCTAAGTTTTTTATTAGTGCATTGATGCCATTCTGAGGAGAGAGAAGATGAAAAAGGCGTTGTTCCTCGTAGCGTGTGTACTGCTTTCAAGTGTTGTTGAAGCGGGCAGACTGAAAGATATGGTAAGTATCTCAGGTGTTCGTTCCAACCAATTAGTAGGATACGGGTTGGTAGTTGGTTTGGATGGCACAGGTGATAAAACGTCATTCACTTCGCAGACATTCCGAAATATGCTGAATAATTTTGGTGTGGCGATTCCCTCTTCAACAAATCCATCATCGAAAAATATAGCAGCCGTTGCTATTCATGCCGATCTGCCTGCTTTCTCAAAGCCAGGACAGAAAATTGATATTACTGTCTCCGCTTTGGGCGATGCTAAAAGCTTGAGAGGGGGAAGCTTGTTAATGTCTCCTCTAAAAGGGGCTGACGGACAGGTTTATGCCGTTGCACAGGGCAACCTAGTGGTATCTGGTTTTGGTGTTCAAGGTGCGGATGGTTCAAAGCTGTCTTTAAATGTCCCTAGTGTTGGTCGAATTCCAAATGGGGCGACAGTTGAACGTTCAGTGCCTACTGCTTTTGCTCAGGGTGACAGCTTAGTTTTGAATTTAAATCGTCCCGACTTTACTACGTCACGACGAGTTGCTGAGCAAATTAATCATCTATTAGGCCCGCAAATGGCGGCGTCTATGGATGCGACATCTATTCGGGTTCGCGCACCGCGTGATCCCTCTCAGCGTGTTTCATTTCTTTCAGTTTTGGAAAATCTAAATGTTGAGCCAGCTAAAGATGCTGCAAAAGTGGTGATTAACTCACGTACAGGGACAATCATTATTGGTCAGAATGTACGTGTTTCACCCGTTGCGATTACGCATGGCGGCTTAACAGTTGCCATTGCAGAAGAGATTAATGTTGACCAGCCTAACGCGCTAGGTGGCGGACAGACTGTCGTCACTCCTCGTACAGGTATCGAAGTTGATGAAGGTTCTGGTCATATGTTTGAGTTTTCACCAGGTACCGATCTTCAGGATATTGTCGAGGCAGTCAACCGTGTTGGTGCGGCTCCAGGTGACTTAATGGCTATCTTAGAGGCATTAAAGCAAGCCGGAGCACTTAAAGCTGAATTGGTGGTTATCTAATGATTAAAACAGGTAGCGGCAGTAATGCTCAGCTCTATTCTGATCTGGCGGAGCTGCAGAAGCTTAAAGCAAAAGCTAGAACCGATAGTGATGAAGGCTTACGTCTAGCTGCCCAGCAGTTTGAGCAGTTATTCGTCAATATGTTGTTGAAATCCATGCGTGATGCGAATGCCGCATTTGGTGAAGACAACTTTATGAATAGCAGTCAAACAAAGCTGTTTCAAGGGATGTACGACAATCAGATCGCAATGGAGATGTCGAGTAATCAAGGGATTGGTTTAACGGATGTATTAGTTAGGCAGCTTGGAGGAAAGGTCCAAGAACCAACCGAGGTTGAGTTAAAACCTTTGGACATTCAAAGCCGTCAACTAAATCAAGCGTTTGATCAAGCTGCAGCTATTGCAGCTTCTGCTTTGCTAGCGAAAGCAGAAGGTCAAGAGAACCCACCAGGGATTACTTTGACGGAAGAGCAGCAGTCAACAGTTAAAGAGGTTTTTCAGCAATTAAGTGAGGTTAAAGCTTCGCCCCAAGCAGATCTCCCTGACCGTTTTGAATCCCCTGAAGAGTTTGTTGAAAAGTTGATGCCTTTAGCGGAGAAAGTTGCAGGTGAATTAGGTGTCGATCCGCGGGTTTTACTCGCTCAATCGGCGCTGGAGACAGGTTGGGGACGGCATATGGTGCGTTCTTCTGATGGTAGTAATAGTAATAACCTTTTTAACATTAAAGCTGATCGACGTTGGGATGGGGCAAGTGCGCAAGTGTCTACTTTAGAGTTTAGAGGTGGTGTTGCACAGCGTGAAAATGCAGCATTTCGAAGTTACGACAGTTATGAAGATAGTTTTAGAGATTATGTCAGCTTCTTGAAAGGTAGTTCGCGCTATCAGATGGCGATTGAGAGTGCTGGTGATCCTTATGATTATGTTAGGCAATTACAGGATGCAGGTTACGCAACTGATCCTAAATATGCTGAAAAGATAAAAAATATATTTGAGGGCGAATTACTCGCTAGCCGAAACCCCTCTTCTAAAGAGAGTTAGTTAATAGCCGATAAGTTATTACTTAGCTCTCCTGAGTGGTTGCTTTATCTAGATCGAATTTGATCCTCAAAGGAGTCAAACATGTCAAGTTTTGGTTTACTTACATTAGGTACGCAGAGTTTACAGGCGAACCAGACCGCGTTATCGGTCACTGGTCAAAATATCAGTAATGTTAATACTGAGGGATACACGCGCCAGCGACCAGTGTTCCAAGCACGTGAAGGTCTGGGCGGGGTAACCATTGATGATATCGACCGTGTTGCTGATGCGTTTTTGAATCGTCAGATCTGGGCAGATAGCGCGACCTATAGTAGCTATGATGTGTTTGAAGACTATGCAAATGAATTAGATAATTTGATGGCTTCGGATGTGACTAGCATATCTAAAGCGATGGATGATTATTTTGGTGCGTTACAAACGGCAGTGGATGATCCCGTCAGTTTACCTAATCGTGAGTTATTCATCGCGCAGTCGGAAGCATTGGTGCAGCGTTTTAACGATCTTGATGCCAATGTTCGTCGTCAAAACGATACCATTAATGGGCGTTTGGAAAGTAACGTCGCTTCAATCAATACGATCGCACAAAATATAGCCCAGCTTAATGATGATATCCGTATCGCCAAAGCTTCTGGCAGTATATCAAGCGAACTGTTGGACCAGCGAGATGCCAAGCTAGAAGAGTTATCGACGCTCATCGGCTTTAATACGATTGAAGATGGCACCACGAATGAAGTCAGTGTTTTTATCGGTAATGGCGAGCCTTTGGTTGTTGGGCAAAGTGCTAATACTCTTTCTACAATCGTTAGCCCTGCAGATAGTAGTCAGCTTAATCTAGGGATTCAGATTGGTAACACCGTGGGTGATATTACCAATCAAGTATCTGGTGGCCATGTTGGTGGAATGCTGGATTACCGAAGTAATACCTTGAATGAAACGTTGGATGAGCTTGGCAGAATAGCATTGGTCTTTGCGGAGACAATGAATTCACAGCATGAAAAAGGCATGGATCTGGATGGTAATGCTGGTGGATTAATGTTTACCGATATTAATGCTGCTTCAGCAACCACAAATCGTGTTTTGGCAGAACGGGATAATCTTTCTTCCTCTAATGCTACGGTCATTATTAATGATGTTTCTAAGGTAGAAGCTACTGAATATGAGCTGATTTTTAATAGTGATAACTCTTTTACGCTCGTACGGGGCAATGATAATGTGCGCTGGACACAAGGAGACCTTAATGCGAATGGGCCTGCTCCAACCAATGCCTCAGAAGTAGATCAGGATGGGGAGTTTTATCTCGATAGTACAACAGGGGATCTGACGCTACGTTTAGATGGGTTTACCCTCCAGTTAGATTCTA
>Ga0193958_1000560_pt1 | contig 13366 bp, 5 predicted proteins | sample FB_1_MG_FD_140320 | JGI IMG/M metagenome (GOLD analysis project Ga0193958, IMG submission 140320) | Microbial mat bacterial communities from the Broadkill River, Lewes, Delaware, United States - FB_1_MG | ecosystem: Environmental > Aquatic > Freshwater > River > Microbial mats | place: USA...
CAGAAAGGAAAGACGTATAGATGGATCTTATTCCAGCAATTGGAGCAAACATACATATCATAATAGCAAAAAACTTCATCCCACCGGGTTCATCATCTGAGCCTATATACTCAACCAAAGGAACAATACTAAAGAAAAGACAAAATCCGATTAAAAATAATGCGCATCTGACAGGACGAAGATCGCTCATTTCTCTTGTCAGAATTATAATAGCCCACAAAAGTGACATTATAAGAAAATAAATTGAACTATTCATTCACAAGAGCTCGAAAAGCTCACGGGCTGAGAACGTAGAAACGAGAAAGATGCCTCATACCCCCCTTGTGTATACGATCATACCCATTCCTACATACATATCCACATATAGCGACATATGCGATCAAATCCCATAAACTTGTACGATGTTCAAGGTAGAAAAATACTATCCCAGAAAATATAGAAACAAGATATATAACCACCCAAAAGGAACGACTACCGTTATAAGCACCAGCTAAAACCACACATAGATATATTATAAATAGCATAGAACCTCAGACACCAAATTTAGCAACTATTGCACTACCAGCTCCCACTGCATTAATTACTCTAGCAACAGCTGCTGCCATCGCAACTTCTATAAGAAATGAAACTGCCGCCATCAAGGCCAAAGCAGCTATTAATCCGTACGCAAAGGCAGTCATAGTTTCAAGAACTGAGAAACCATTATCAACAACCACGAAGACTACCATAATTATTACTAATATATTTCCTATAGCAAGACGGTCAGCCACCAACGTCCCACTAATTGATACTCCAAGCATACCGAGTGCATAACCGGTAGCATCTGCCAAATTTTTATATTCCAAGCGACAGCTAGATGAATGGCTTTAACAGAACAACTGATACCATGAGCAGGCTTGTCTCTATTAGAAAACTTGCTCAGGCATCAAGTGCTCTATCGCGGAAGGGAGCGCTTCATTTGCTCGATTTTGATTGATTAATTTTTCAGTATCGTTAGAACGCTTGAAACTACAGAAGAAAACAAAGCACATACAACGAAAATAGCAATAATTCTTACACTCCATTAAAATCTATCGACTGTTTTATCCTAACAACCTTCTATCAAGAAAACACCTTTTTCAAACATCACCAGATTTTGAATAAACAAAAACCTCTGCAACAATTAAAAACACAAACAAGACATTTAAAAAATATAAACATAACCGTTTAAATAAAACCCCTTCAAACTAAACAAAGCGATTATACAAAATGCCATTCGAAAAAATCACTAAATCCAACTCGTTTACTGACAAGTCCTATCACCAAAAATACAGCCGCCAAAACCCACCCCGACATAGATTCCAAGATAAGAATAGCGATAATAGAGAATAATCCTATTGCTCAGCTATAGTGACCAATCGGCGGCAAATTAAAGCCATGTTTCTTCACCATAGATGAAGAAACATCCAGTATAATTAGCTGCAACAAAAAAACTCCATTTTCGAACATGATCTAAAAACACTGAACTCCAGCATTCATCGGCAATCCTATACCAGCAGCCATTCCTATATATCTAAGAACATTACCAAAAAATCCACTAAGAGGAATAATAGCCATTCCGAGCATCAGCCCACCATAAAAACAACTCATAGCGTGATCATCCGCACCTGAAATAAAACGAGCTACCAATCCAATAAATGGAGTTAATATGGAAATTACCATAACGGCCAACAATCCAGCAGCAACCAAGCCCAATGGCCCAGTAATTACGGCACTGCTAAATGCCGAGATCATTGCAACAATTAAGAATCCTGTTATCACACCAAGTAAATATCCCCCATTTTCTCCACCACCAATCAAATACCCACCGGCCCCTGTTTCCGGGTCCAGTACGATATAACCCACCTGACTGGTTCCGTAAAAGTTCACGGGCTGTTCATGAGCTGTCACTTCCATACCGGCATAGACCGAGTTTCGAATATCACTTTCGACTTCTGAAGGTAAGTTAATCGCAGCTAGTGCCGTAGAAAGGTTGGCTTGGGTGATGGTCCAGATTTTCTGTCCTTCGGCAGCAGCAATCTGAATAGCCTTAACCGCGCTAATACCGTGAGCAGGATTGTCCTCTGTTGAGAATAACTGTTCTGGAATCAAATGCTCCATAGCAGAAAGACGAGCGCCAGTTGCCCGATTATAATTCAACCATTGATCCTTATCATTACTTTCATGCACCAAAAGATGAGAGATATGATCGACGTCCATCGTCAAACCATCAATGGTGACATTACGAGGGATACCAAACCAGTATTGTGGAACGACATTGGTTTTAAACAAACCATAACTGGGAGCCTTATAACTTACCATCCCAGCTGTACGAGCACTCAAGTCATCCTGCAGATTATTCAAGGCAAAATAGCTCAGAATCGTGCTGTACAACAAATCTCCAACCAGTTGTTGCTTGCCAAGATCGCTAAAGTCTTCAGCGGTCAATTTGGCTTGCGTAGACTCCAGGCTATTCTTCAAATCCTCTGCTTGAGACTGGCTGATTCCCTGAAGATCCAGAGCAATTGCACGATATTCACCGGCAACAGGGCGGTTTGTTGTTGTTTTCCAACCACGCCCCGGTTGCCAGTACCCCATTTGAGAGTGCAGTTCAGTCCCCATGTTCATAGGCGTTGTAGTTGCAACGACATCATTGCCAATACTGAACTCACCGTTCAGGCTAATCAGATAACCAGGCAAAGTATCTGGAATGGAATTTGGATCAATTTCGCCATTGTCATCGGGATCGGGCAAATACCCAAGCAGGATATTCGCATCAGCATCCGTTGCAGGTTTGAACGACAGAGCTAACTTTTTACCAGCCAGTTCAACGGTAGGCTTATTAATACTCAGCAGAGTACTTCCCATCTGACCATACAGACTATCAGCCAGCGTGTACTTGAACTTCCAGCGCTGGCTATCCTTCAGTTCAGAAGAAACCAGTTTGCGAGTCACCAGCTCGTATGGAAGCGATGCATCAAAGGATTTGCGCACCACGGTTTTAATCACCGATGAACCCAACACATCGCCCACTGTCGCATCCGGGTTTTGGCTGTTAATGAAGTTTTCCAGTTGGGTTTGATAGTCAGCAAGGGCCTGCTCTACCGATGCCTGTGGTGCTCCCTGAACCCAACCTTCATCGTTGTTAATCGTCGTTTCCTGTTCAAGGCTATCAACCAGAGATTGAGCATCAAACGGAACAGCTTCAACCAGATTCATCCCTTCCTGATAGTCATATTGTTTGAAGCTGGCATCCATAGGAATCCAGGTATCACCACGACTGTGTTTTGCCCCTCGGCTGGGGAGGTAGTCAATCCACGCTTCGACCCAAACATGTTCCAGTTCGTGATGAGTCACTTCACCAGCTCGAATCAGGCCATGGTTGGGAATACCGCCCTGTCCCATCAGATTGCCTGCTGCTCCGGGCGTTTTCACGCCTCCAACCCAGTTCATCACAGAATCAGTAGGTATCCGTACAGTACCGAAGGCATATCGGGCTGGTACATTAGCTGCCCGCAACAAAGCCACCAACAAGCTGGAGGTATCAAATGCATTACCTTTCATGTGGTGCAATGTGTAATCTGCCCCCTGAATGGAACCATGGCTGGGAATAAACTCGATGTTGTTTCGTACCCATTGATAGATCGCGACCGGATCATTATCAAGCTCATCTGCCTTGGTACGAATAGCATCGGTTAGTTGCGCATCCAGTGTTGCATCCAGATCTGCCTGGGTTGGCCCTCCTGAATTTCCCAACATATCAGGTGTGATCACATTAGAAGCCAGCATGGCAGCAGTATCAAATAAGGGAAGCTCATAACGCTGACTTAGCTGATCCGCAGATTGTGCGGGAGCCGGTGTCTTCTTGGGGTCAGGGGTTTTCCACGGCAAATTATTGGGATCAAAAGGATCTCTCGCCTTACGAGTCGTCAAATCTTCCAATACGCCATTCAGTGCTTCGAGCTTGTCGGCCTGTTCAACCAGAGACTGATCCAGCACGACATCCGCCAATTTGGACAGCACATCGTCATAATGAGCCATAATACGCTCACTCATGGCTTTCTGACGCGCCAGAATTTCAGGTGGCAAGTCTTTCGCCTGCAACATCCGAGCTTCTTCTTCCATTGAGGCCTGGGTGTCTTCATAGAAAGATTGCAGACGTTTCAGAAAACGAACGCTTAATTCGTCTTCAATCGCCCCCGGCCCAAATCCGAGAAACACCAACAAGTCATTGATAAAGCCCTGATCTGCATTCACTTCGTCTGCAACTTCCTGACGCTTGCTACGAATATGATCCTGCAGATTCCCCAACACCTGATGCAGTTGCTGATTGCTACTGTCCCAGGCCTGATCATTTGCCAGTTGCTGCTGATGCTCCGCTTCAATTGCGATAGCCCAGGAGGGCCATACAACAGCGTTCAAAAATACAACCAATACAAGGCGAGCAATGTGCCTCAGCACATTCGTCGTGCGAGGCGCAGTATCCCAAACACTGACGTCGACTGAATCCTGGGCCCGCCTGGTCTTTTCTTCTGCATTCATACTTTTACGTCCCTGTCGTTCGTTAACTTCGATATTGCTTGCAGTCTGAATGATTAATGATTCTGAGTGAGTCATGGCAGCTCTCCATCAGGAAGTTGCTGACCCCATGCTTTCAGCTGGTGTCCAACGGAGTCACGCAAGAATCCAGCCTGTTCAGAATCAACCACTTTGAGATGAGCCGCCGCTTCCAGCAATTCAAGGATTGTGTCAGTCAAACGACTTTGCTGATAGGAAGCCACGGCCTTTTCAAACCACTCTTGAGCTGTGATCAACTTATGACGGGCATCCGCATCGGTTTCTGACTGAATCGCGCTTGTCCATTTTTGTCTTAGCACCTCCACCGAAATGGATGCAGATGATGTCAGCGACAATTCAATACGCTCACGAGGTGGCTGCGTAATGTCATCTCCGATAAACAATTCTGCAACCGCCAGACCCGTCAGCTCATCACCCATTCTTGTTTCATAAGCCGGTATGGCCCAACTGATGAGTGGCAAGGTTTGATCAACACCCAAAGTACTGGCCCAAATAACAGACGTATTTTGTGCCTGTGTCTGCGGTAAGCTGTCCAGCAACTGACTGCCAACCGGCCAATGAAGCACAGCAGTGATTGGCGTTTCGATACCCTGATTTACAATATTCAGGGCAAGCGTTACGGCTGATGTTTCCTGTTGTTCCAACGACATGGATGGTTCGGTATAGCCAAGCGTGTCCAGAAGAACTTCTGAATGCGCATTATCGCCGCCAGCGGCCGTTAGCTCTGCCAATACGTCATAGCCGATAAAGACAGACTTACCTTTTCCATAGCTGAAGAAAGTGGCTGCCGGTATATCGCTGCTGGCCGGTTTATTACAGTCCGGGTTATTTGGCTGCTGATGCTCGGGGTTGAGAAAATAGCCTGCAATCGTTGCATCACGTATCTCAATCTCGAATAAGGAACGATCCAGCCCAAACAGGATGTCTTGCGCATTCCTGATCGGTGTTTCCAGGAAACGAATCCCCTCTGCACCGAGAGTCAGATTCTGTGTGTTTTCCTCAGAAGCACAGATATCTTCAGGCAACAGAATCACTTGCTGAATATTGTTATAAATGGCATTGCCACCGCTGGTGAATTCAACAATTCCGGAATTTGTCCCTCTTGGCTGATGCCGTGAGACAATTTCTTCATTCAGAACCAGTACGTTGAAACCTCCATCCCCCGTCACAGACGTGTTGCGTGCATTATCCCAATCAGCCAGATGGATGACATCGTTACCACTTCCACCCAAGATGCTGCCAGAATTTCTGACGGCACCGGATACCTTGATGTAATCATCCATATGTGTGCCGCGAATGGTCTGATTCATTTGCACAGTGCCAACATCCATGACATGGAACTCGGCAAGAGGTCGTCCTGCAATCGTATCGGACAGATCATTATTCACAGGTTCTGGATCTGTAGAGGATGAGTCGGCACATCCGTTTCCTGCATCTCCGGCGATAACGTGCACTTCCTGGAAGTTGTTATAAATAGCACTCCCGCCTCCTGTAAATTGAACAATACCGGAGTTCGTTCCACGCGCTTGATAGCTACTGATCACATCTTCATTCAGAATCAGAATGTTGTAACCACCGTCCCCGGTTACCGAGGTATTTCGGGCATTGTCCCACCCCATCAGATGGATCACATCGTTACCGCCTGAACCTGAAATACTTCCCGAGTTTCTGACAGCCCCCGATATTCGGATGTAATCGTCAGCCTGTGTGCCACGAATGGTTTGATTCATCTGCACAGTGCCTACATCCATGATATTGAGCTCTGATAGCAAGCGACCTGCGATGGTTGCTTGCTCCGCACTGCACTCTTGTTCGGCAGGTTCATGCCCCAACAATTCAGCTATCGATGAATCAATCGGAACACGGCCACTGGCAAATACCAGTCCATCGCCACGATGAACCGCTTCACGTAACAGACTGGCTGTCACACTGTCCAGAGCCAGATGCTCACTCAGCAGCAAGTACTGCTGGTACTGTCCAGATAGCAACTCTCGTTTAAAGTCTTCGAGGTTACTCACTTGCGTATAGGAACGATCTGCCAGCAAGGCATTCAATGCCTGGTTTTGAGTATCCAGCGCAGGAACTTCCGGAGCTTCTGTACAGCCTGGGATCTCATTGTTACCAGAACAAATAGATTGATCGGGGTCCATCAGGATCAACAAACGTGGTGAAGAGACTATCTGTGCATTGATATCAATATTCACCGGGTCAATGACTGTGAATTGATCATGTGCCAGAGTGCGCTGTTCTCCTTGAAGGCTCATTTCGAGAACACAGGCATATTGACCAGATTTATAGTCCTGAGTAGCAAAACTGCTTTGATAAGACTCAAGCTCACCGGCCAGAAGATTCAGAGTGACATTTTCAGTGGAAACAACAGACTGATCATTCACATTGACAATTTTATAAAATATATCCAACTGGCTAACGTTGGTAACACCTATATTCTCAACCTGATAGTCACAGAACTGATATTCGCCAATAAAAAGTTGATCCAGTTGTGAGTTGACATCACCCACAATCGCAGCGTTTGGATCATTGGATACTTCAAATGTATTGGTTACAGATGCCAATACACCTTGGTCAGATACAGCATCCCGCACACTCCACTGGAGTTGGTATTCCCCTTCAGGGGATTTATTCAATTGCAGGTTAAAATTGAACTGCTGTATGGAGGAAGGAGCCAACTGCTGAATAAATCGCTCCTGCTGCAATAGCAAATCACCGCCTGGAGATAATACCTTTAATTCAACAGCAACATTATTTAACAGAGAATTCCCAGCCAGATTGCGCAAGTCAGTCTGGATATCAACCGGCTCCCAGGGAGCGTAGGTTTCTCTATCCGTGTTCGCAGTAACGGCCAGATCAATCAATGCGTCGGACTGGGTAACCACCATAAAGTCCGCTTCAGCTTCACGCACTTTTTTACCATCAGCGACCAGCTGAGCGTTAACCTTGTATTTCCCGGTTAGCAAACTGCCAACATTGAAAGAAGCATCTTTCACCAGTTGGGTATTGTTTGATGCAACGGTGACAGGTTTTTGTATCAGGCTTTGCACCAAGACCCCATTAGAGTCAGTAATATCAAGCACCAGTACAGCAGTATCATCTACAACACTCTCATTTCGAACAAGCGTGCTGATATCAACAATTTCACCAGCTTGATAACGTGATTTATCCGTACTGGTTGAGAGTGTCAATGCAGAAGGCGCGACCTTGACATACTTGCTGCCCAGAGAAATAACAACCGGATTACCATTCACATCGGAATAGCTCATTTCCAGATCATGCAAAACCAATCGGTTTTCACCGGGTATTGGATTGCGCATGATCACGTCATAGCTCAATAGCGTTACCTGATCGACAGTGAATGAATCAAATTGCCATTCAATTTCCAGAGTATCACCAACACTCTCTATACGAACGGGCGTTTCAGATAAAGACCCTGACACCAGATCCAGCTGATTGTTACTGAGTGTGCTAACGACTTTGACGCCAGAAAAAGCAACTTTGGAAAATTGATCGATAGGAGTAAGAATGGCATTACCGGCGCCATCTGTGATAACCAGATTGCCACTGGCAGGCTCTGATGGGTCAATACGACGAATAATAAAATCAACAGAAATATCACCGGGCACAAAGGCAACCACTTCCAGTTCCAGGTTTTCTGTTTCTTGTAACTCAACCCGGAAAATACCTTGATCTCGATCCAGCAAACCGTCGTTATTACTATCTTCACCACTATCCAGAATGTTATTACCATTAATATCTTCAGAACGGCGATCAATAACGCCATTGCTATTCAGATCTTCTCCTGCATCCAGTGAATTGTTCGCATTAATATCCTCACTGTCTGATGCACGACCAATGATCACATCTCCAACTACTTCCAAACGACTGTTTGGCGCATATGCATCACCTCTGGGGTTAATCAGATCAAATGACATACCACCTGGATAACCGTATGAATCATAGCTGCCAAAACCATATACATAGATACCAAATGGCTCTGTAGCCACGATATTGTGTGTGCCGCCATCAACCTGAATCTGTGCCCCACTGAATCCACTATTTCCGATTGGCAAGAAGTCTGCCGGATCAACAATCTGACCATCCAGTTGCATCCCACTCAAGGCACTGACAGGCGCTACGACGTTTACGAAGCTGTTATCAAATCCAGCATTACTTGTCAGGGTCGAGAAATTGTACTGATCCAGAAATTGTTCAGAAGGCGGGATTAGCATCATAAAAGGATCTGACCGTGCATTATCAAATGACTGCCCAGGCGAGTATTGAGCAACCAATGTGGGAGCCGTTGTTTCAATCACAGTTCGCTTGGTCAAAATCTGTTCATAAAACTCACCACGTTGCAGGGTAGCAACCAGAGCTCCATCCAATAAAACATTTGTATTGTCTTCAGAAGCCAGAATACGGAATACGTCACCCTTTTTACGTGTACTCAGAGGAACGGTAACAAAGGATTGTCCCCAGGTTGAAACCGGAGGCAACATTTCAACGATATGATCACATGCACTATAACCAACCGGAACATTAACGCATTTAACAGCCCCCATCACCGAAACGGGTGCAGAAGCACTTAATTCAGTTCCAGTTAAATCAGCAGTGCTATTGGCCTGCAATAGATAACTTTCACCGGCATTCAGAATAATAGAAAACTCCACTCCGCTGGAATGACTATTTGCCGAACCAGAAGGAGTAATTCTGATGTCTGTATTATCATATACACCAGTTACCAGCATTTGTGAAGGAAGAGAAGAGGGGCCTGGATAACTGATATTTAAATATTCAAGACCCAGAGAATCAACTGGTAGCGCCAAAAAAGCATCAGTAGTGTAACGCCGCTTATTTAATCCATACACCGATACTTCGTTATCACTGACAACCCTGATACCACGTTCTATGATGCTATTGATACTGGTTACCAGTGCCTGACGAGGCAACGATATTTCTGTCACCGTATTGGCCGTAACAGAAAAATCTTCAACAAATCCAAGCCCTGTAATTTCAATTGTTCCCTGAGCGTCAGTTTCTGAAGAAATAAACAGGATCAAGTCAACACTATTATCATAGTTCGGTGGAAAAGCGAACATAAACTCGGTGCCGCGGCTATCAACCGCAGCCTGCAAGGCTGTGGAATATATTCCAGAAACAACCATTAACAGGCTTAAAAAGTACCTTAGATATATATTCATTTTTGCTCCACTCCCTGCAGCAGGATTTCAACTTTCAGGGTTTTATCTGCCCCTGGATAAACAGTGCTTGGCATCAATTCCTGACTCACTTCGAGACGTGTGGAAGGAGCAACAACAATACGCCCGGCTTCAATCTGAAGCGTTTCATTCGTTACATCAGCTTGAACCTGATATTCACCACTGACATTAAACGTCACTGGAGTTGACGCAATGGTATGCGTAACGGTGGTATCTCCCGGCTTTAGCTGGATAACCTGAGAACCTGTCATTTGCACGTCATGATCAGGGTTCAGCAGTGTGTAATTCACAACATATTCAACCTCGACATTACCGTAGTACTGCATACGAACAGAGGTTTGCACAGTTTCATTTGCCCCCACTCTGGAAATGCGTGGGGACACCAGCAGTTTGCTTTCGCGTAACTCTCGGGTTTCATCAATCTGGAAATGACGCTCGCTCTGTGCCATAACCTGGCCATTCATTGCATCAAACAATGACAGCACCGCTCTGTATTGGCCGGGTTCATGAATACCGGTATACCAACTGCCTTGTACAGCTACTGGAGTATTTGGTAATAAAGTTGGAGGTTCTGGAATACCAGCCTGATCATGACCGAGTCCAATCAGAAATTGCTGAACCTGTTCATTGGAACCATTCAGTATTTCCAGGCTTGCCTTCACACGACGTGCACTGTCACTGCCGTTTTTCAATGTGGCATTCATCGCAACACCGGTATAAGCCGGATACGCTGGCAAATCTGTTGCAAACTGGGTGATTTCGATTCCTGCCGCAGAAAAGGCATTCAGTTCGATATTCAACTGTTTTGAACCGTATTCAGAGAATTGAATATTACGGAAATGACTCAAATATCCGGTAGATTGAACAAACATCTCCATATACAGAAATTCAATCTGATTAATCTGGAAATACCCACCAGCATCTGTCTGTACAGTCAGAATAGTCGGGGTTGCTTCAAGTACTTCCGGATCAATTTCGTCTGGGTCTGGACTTTGAATTAATTGAACACTGGCAAATGGAATACCAGCCTGAGTATCTGCATCCATGATCCGACCAGAAATCATTGAGTGCTCATTAGCAACACTGGATTGCAAGCGCACATTGCCAATATTAAGCACACCCGCTTGAGTAGCCAGAATTTCAGTCTCAACTGCGTGATATCCATCGGCCTGAATCAACAGTTTAATGGCGCCAACTTCAACATCAGGAATGTCAAAAGCCCCATCAACGGCAACAATCTGTAAAGCCCCATTATCAAGAGACAAGCTGGCATTGGTAATCGGATTGCCAGTTTGATCATCAACAACCTGCCCTTTCAAAGTGACGGTTTGAGCCACGGTTTCTTCTGGCTTCAGCTCGGGTGAAAATACGATATCCGCACCTGCTGGAGCACTAACCGCCCCCGACGCCGTCAGATAACCAGAAAGAGAAGCTGTCAGAACAATATCACCAGATGAAACCTGCAAGCGGTAATGTCCATTACTATCGGTTTGGGTTGATGCAGTAGTGTCTCCAGCGACTTGTATCTGTACACCAGCTAACGCAGATTTGTCCTCCGAAGAGAGCACCTGCCCTCGAACAATGACATAGTCCAGAACTTCAGAATCTGGTACCAAACGAATGTCCCCGAGATTGACCGTGCCACCCTTACTCGCATTCAACTGAACGGACGCTGTGTGATAGCCGGAAGACAGGATCGTTATCTGAATCACCCCAGGTGATACATTCAGAATCTCAAGTGCTCCTCCGGCTACAGGAACCGCTGCACCACCATTAATAATGACTTCAGAAACCGATACAGGATCACCGGTTTTATCATCCAGAATATTTCCCTGCAGAGTGACAGAGCCAGAGGATATTTCCTCTACCACCAGTTGTGGAGAGAATCGGATTTCCTGACCAGCCTGTAATGTAGCCGTTGCAAAAACGGCTTGATAGCCAGTCAGTAAAGCATTGAGTGTGATATCACCAGGCTCAACAGCGATCCGATAAAAACCGTTATGATCCGTTTGTGCCATGCGATTCTGATCACCACCAATGTGAATCTGCACATTGGCCAGAGGGGTACTATCCGATGCGGCTTTAATTTGTCCGGTAACAATTCCGGTGTTCGGTAGTGGCGTAAGCTGAACAGTGCCCAAATCAAATATTTGCCCGGTCTTCACACTGCCAGACTGGGTTGCTGCATGATAACCACTGGCTTGATACTCCAATGAAAACGCACCCGGCTGCACTCCTCTCAAGCTAAAACGACCGTCCACAGATGTTGTGGCAGTGAGGTTCTGTTCAGCCAAGGTCACTGTTACATTTTCCAATGCCTTCCCCGACGCAAACACCCGTCCGGTGAGCGTCGCTTTGGTCAAGTCCTGAACCGTATCAGCCTGTTGAATACGAACCAGAGCCTGAATGGCCAATGCAGTAGTGTAAACATCCTCTCCCCAGGAGCCGTCGGCTTGCTGGGCAGCAATCAGTTGATTAACAGCTTGTTGATAGCGTGTTGCATCGGTTGTGACAGGTACTACTGCCAATAATGACAGGGCTGTTTGCCAACTTTCCATTTGCGCCAGGGCAGCGTCATCACCCAAAGAATCAAGAACATATTGCTGCGCTTTTCCGAGAGAGTCGCCGATATCGAACTGGAAAAAATAAGGAGTCAATTCGATGAGGGTCATCGAAGATAATTGTACGGAGGAGTTATTGCCAGAAAATAGAAAACTGCCATCTTCCTGTTGTTTGCCCTGAATATATTCCAAAGCACGGTTAATGCTATCTCTATGGGCCGCAACATCGTGAAACAATGCACCCAGAGCAAATACCGTATCATAAACAGAACTGTCAAACCCGGAGTCGCTTCCAAAGCCTCCATCGTCATTCTGTCGCGACAATATTTCGGCAATATCATTGGCCACATCAAGATTGAGAGTCTGATTGATGCGCACTCTCAAGCCTAAAAACTCTGTAGAAGAGCTGTTTTCAGCATTCATAAACTGAACCAGCAAACCAGAATTGATCTGATCAAGATTGCCGGATACTGAGTAGGCCATTGCCGCTTCAGCAGACGCTTTCCAGCTTGTTGACTGTGTCTGGGCATTATCAAATGCGCCATTGATTTGCTGCTGTTGTTGCAGCCATGTCAACGCACGAGAGGTGTTATCGCTATACGGTACATCTGCAGCATTCACCAGCCTGGTAAATAACAGAAGCCCTAACAGAAATAACCGTAATCCAAGTCTGACGTTCATCCACTCCTCCTGAGTACAAAGAGCACAAGGATTGCTCACGAATCCCCAACGGGAAAAACCCCGAGTCTAGAACAAACCTAATCCGACACAATAGCTCAAATTAGAACCATAAAGGCAAAATACGACCTATTTCACAAACCTGGAGCGCAAATTGTCCAAAATACTGACACAAGCCAATTTTCATGCAGATTCAGCTATGCACATTGCTCTTCACTGAACCGACCGGTATTTTTCCACTCCGATGTTGTTTGTGGAGTTTCTTATGCCATTTTTGAATCGATGCCTGTTCCTGTGCTG